>OGXW01000043.1_pt1 | contig 63818 bp, 56 predicted proteins | sample 1576341 | NCBI WGS metagenome assembly OGXW01 (sample SAMEA3541592, study PRJEB24748) | human gut metagenome | biome: human gut; feature: human-associated habitat; material: faeces | place: China | collected 2012
TGTGAATCTCCGGTCTTTGCAGCCTCTTCCCTTATCGTTTGTTTTGGACATACCCTGACATTCCAGTTCATTGCCCCATTGTCCTCGTCCCATTTTGGCAGCTGGACAAGAACCGGCTGAACCTCGTATTCTGATTCATCTTCAACATAGATCAGATAAACTCCTGCCCTCAGATTCGTAAGGGTTGCTTTTCCATCACAATCCGTCCTGCACAATCCATCACTATAATGATATTTACTCAAAGTCCGCGCCAGCTCTTCCTGTTCTCTGGCATACCTTACCTCATTGAGATCCACGCCTTTATCTTCATATCTTTTCTCCATCTCGTAAGCACCATCAACAAGAGATGCCACTTTGGAATACTGGAATGTAACACCTTCTCTTTTAATTTGTTCTCCGGTATCTGCAATACAGATTTCTATATTTCCTGTTTCTGTTTCTGCAAACGCCGGGGTCTTTACTGCTACCACCAGAAAACATATCAAAAGAAGAATTCCGCATTTGATTTTCCCATTTTGCCGTCTTTTGCATCTTTCTTTTTTGTCTCCTGCTTTTCTTTCTTTTACGTTTCTTTCTCCTGTAGTGCTTACATTTCCTTTTCTGGTTTCTGTTTCTTTTTCTCTTTCCCTCACAATTTCTTTTTTCTCGCTTTCTTTTTATTCTTTCAATCACAACATATACCAAAAAGAGAATTGGAATCATTGTGAAGATCATTTCTCTAACAGATGGACGTTTCTTTTTGATTTTCTCTTCTTTTTTCTCTTCATACACAACCCGCTTTCCAGTAATCACTAACCGATGGGTATTAATTCCATATGGGGTACATGTGACAAGCGAAACCAGATCTTCTCCCGGTCTGATTTCCAGACTTTCTACCTCTTCTGGTAAGATTACATTTATTTCTTCTACCTTATATGCGAGTTTTTCTCCCAGTACTTCCAGAAAGAACTCATCGCCTTCCTTTAATTCATCCAGACGAGTGAAAAGTCTCGCACTTGCAAGCCCACGATGTCCCGTCATCACACAATGCGTATTTTCTCCCCCTATCGGAAGACTACTGTCCATCAAATGCCCTACACCTTCCTTAAGTACTGCCTCGCTGGTTCCATGATAAACCGGAAGCCTGAGATCTATTGACGGAATTTCCAGTACACACATCATTCCTGTCTGTATTTTTTCGGCATTTAACAGACCTTCATACTCTTCCATCTGGTCAGGCTCGCTTTGTTCCCTGACTCCTTTCGATTCTGCCCAAAGCTTTTTATTATATTCATCAGCCTGATTCCTTAATTGTTCAATTTCATCTCCTGTTGTCTGTTCCACAATCTGTTCATATGTTGCCAACACATTTTGTGTTTTCTTCTGACTATACCAGCCAGTCAAAAGAGGTATACTACACAAAAGAACTCCTATCCATAGTAAAAGATCTGACTGTAATCTATTGTTTTTCCTTTGCATTTTTTCTGTTTCTTCTCATTGCTCCTGCAAGAACAAGAACACTTCCGGTTGTAATACAGATAACAGCTGCTGAAGAACCTGTTACCGGCAGTTTTTTTCCAACTGTATTAATTACTGTTAGATTAGCAGATCCTTCGCCTTCATTTGTTGTCAGACTGATTTCTGATTCTTTCCAGTTTCCGTTAATAAATTCTTTGATCTGCGCAGATGTCTCCAGTTTTTTCAATCCTTTGTCTGTTTTTCCGTCTCCTTTTACATATGCGTTTCTATCATTTGGAAAACTTGCTTTTATATTTAACACAATCGGCTCTGTCAGCAGACGGTATCCTGCCGGTGCCTCTGTTTCTTTCAGATAATAGGTGCCACTATCTAATCCATAGATCATAAAGGTTCCATCCTGACCGGATTTCATCTCCACCGCATTTTCCGGCTGCTTTCCACCTGTATGGTCGTTTCCTCCAAGACTGTCCCGGTTAATTACAATGTACCCACCTTCTCCCTGTTTTACATATACTTCATTTTTTAATCCAGCGTCAGAATAAAGTCTGAACCTGGCATTTTCCAGACTTTGTCCATGGTTATTTGATTTCAATGCATTGATTTTATAAGTGAAACAAACAACTGTATCCCACGGTGTATATCCTGTACTTCCTCTCACCGCTGAATCCGGATCATTTGAAAATTCCAGCCGAACATCGTTTTCAAATCCCGGACGTCCTGTATTTTTCGCTGCCTTTTCATTCAATGTTGCCTGATAGGTAAGCACTATTTTCTGTCCATATTTATTTTCTCCTGCTTCATTTTTACGATTAAACTCTCTGTCTATGATTTTTTTCATATCAGAAACAACAACCTGAAACGTATCTCCTCCTCCCGGAGCTTCCTTTACTTCAAATTCGTCTTCTTTCAATTCATAATAATTTCCTGCATTTGAATTTTCATAAATCCGGATGGCAACAGAATCCTTTTTGAAAGTAAGTGCTTCACTCATCACATCATGCCATGCGTAATAATAATTGTTATATCCGTTAACATCAGGCATATTTGACTCATACCGATATGGCACAGTCTGCCCGATCTCAAAATCAGCCAAGTCATTCCATCCCTGATTTCCAACTTTATCCTGCTCATCATCTTCCCGGATCTTTTTTGTCACAACCGGATAGTCTGATTTTATGTTGAGGTTCATTTCCGGATTAGCTGTACTTACCATACACAAAGAGGCGGCTGAATTCGTTCCTTTTACTGCTGTCACCTCATCGATAATATAATATCCGTATGGTAATCCCTTAATTTCAAATGAATTGTCCGCTTTTGTACTTGTCACTTCAACAGATTGACCTGTTTTTCCATTTCTCTGTAGATGGGTTCTTAATTCTTCTACAAAAACACGATATTCACTGTATGCTCCTGCCTTTTCCTGAGCGGTCTGCGCCCCTTCTGTCTGATGCGTATTCAGAGACTGAATATAATCGATCACATCATACTCTGTTACATTTCTCTCATCCTTATGAATCCGCTGTCCCACGATATAACAGACAAATTTCTTGTATTCCTGATTAAACGTGTAATTAATGGATTCCATTCCTTTCGCATTTTCTGCCTGAAATAACTGATATACCAGAAATCTTTTTCCTTTCAGACTCTGTCCGTCATTTCCTTTGATCGTAATACTTGCAGGACCATTATTAAGATTCAAAATTCCATTTGTAGTTGCTGCTCTTCCCTGTACTTCATTTTCCGCTGCATATACAGATTTGATTCCGGTCGCACCTATTGTTCCCGAAGTACAGAGTACCGCTGCCAAAGTCATCATATAACAGATTTTCATCATTCTTTTTTTCATTTTGTCACCTCCTCATTTCTCACCGTTTTACTACTATCTTTTTTGCTCTTTTTTTCTGTAAATCATTGCCATGATTCCTACAGCTAAAATTCCCGTAAGTAACACAGGTTTTCCTGCCGATCCTGTATCTGGAAGCTTCTTTCCTGTCTGATTTATAATCTTCATTTTCACATTCCACTCCTTAATTGAACCTTCAATACTTATCTTGCTGTCTGCAGTATCTTTGCTTCTGTATTCTTTTCCATTTACAACCAACAGACACTTTCCCTCTTCCGGATTACTTTCCAGACAGATTTCATATTCAATATCTGCATCGTCTGATGTTTTCGGAATTCTGTAACCTGTCGGTGCTTTTGTTTCTTTCATATAGTACTTTTTCTTTACTTCCAGATTTTCGAACATTGCAATTCCATTTCCATCCGTCAACACCCGGTCAATTTCTTTCTGGCATGCCTGGTCTTCATATAAAGTAAACTCAGCTCCTGCAAGTGCAACACCTTTTTCATTTTCCTTTTTCAGCTCAATCTTGTAACAGGCCGGCTTATCTTCTATCGTCACTACCGCAATTCCATCCTCTGTATATTCGATAATAACCTCTCCTTCTTCTGTATTTACCTCAGATAAAAATTCTGTTTTCCCGCTCTCATCAACCCGGAAAATCAGTTCATTATTATTTGTCCGATACCCGTCCGGTGCTTTTACTTCCTTTAATTTGTGAATTCCCTGCGATAATGGCATTACTTTCAGAGTCCCTTTTTCATCTGTTGTCAGAATTTTTTCACTTCCATCCGGTCTGATATGCTTAAATTGCGCTCCCGAAAGAGGATGTCCTGTCTCCGTTGCTTTTTTCACCAAATGAATTTGGAAACCCCTGTCCGGTATCGTAGGGTTCTGATATACATTTATTTTTTCTCCCGTACCTTCTGATTTTATCTGAAAAACAAAGACTTCCTCATTCAGGAAATACCCTTTTGGCGGTTTTATCTCCTGAATTGTTACGGTTCCAAGCGGAAGCGCCTCTGTTCCGTCTGTCATTTTATACAATGCATCGCCTTTCACCTTATACTTCTCCTGATAACGGCAAACTGCTTTTGCATCTGTTTGAAAGACCCAGCTTCTGACTGGCTCTTTCCCTTCCTTTTCCGGATTTTTTCCCGGATCCAGAAGTTCTGCATAGAATTTCACCAAAAACTGTGCTCCTTGATACGCTGCTGTCCCTGACGGATTGACATACTCCTGTTCCATGCCTGTTTTCTTTAGCAAAAGCTCCACAGGATTCATCTGCGGCGGGTCTGAAAATGTCACTGTCGCTTCCTGCCCGGATTTTACTGTAACCGTTTTTACTTCATCTACAAGCGCATATCCTTTGGGAGCTTTTAGTTCCTTTACGTAATAAGTTCCTTCATTCAACACAACTGTTGATGAATTTCCTGCTGAATCTGTTCTGAACGTTCCTGCTCTTGATTCACTAGAAAGAGTGGGACTACTATAGATACCGTACTCTGCTCCCTCCAAAGAATAGCAACTGTTCTTTTCTGTCACAGAAGTATTCGCCGACACCTTCTTTAATCTCCCTGTTCCGGTTGGCTGGTATGTTCCGCCCCATTTACTGAGCGGCTGTCCATTTCCTTCATAAATAACCCCATATGCATCCGGGAAATATTTATAATTCTCTTTCGCCCATGCAATCCCTTTGTGATAATACTCAGATTTGTGTGTTGAGATCCAATGACCATTCCCACAGGCCACACTATTTCCTGTTTCTATCTGGATCATATCTCCATACCAGTGATGTACTTCATTCATAATCCACCATACTGCGCATTGTTTTAAGAGATAATCGTAATTTGAACTCACCCCATTGCATTTATTCTCATCGTAGTAATAGAACATTGCCGCGATCATCTGAATGGTCTGTTTGTTATAACGTTTGGAAGCATCTACTGCTGTTTTGTTGCCCTCCTGAAACTTTAATGTTGGATTGGTGCAATACAGACTTTCTCCTGATTGCGTACCAAGTCTTCCTTCATTCCAGTGCTGCAGCACAGGCCAGTTTGGGTCATTATAGTCAACTACATCAATCGCACCGATTCCCCTTTCGATTTTCTTTGTATAAACGGTATCTCCTTCCCTTGCCAATGCATATACACCTATACTTTGTATCTTCTTTTCATCTGTCTGATCGAATGCTTCTTCCTGTTTATCCTCCAGTTCATCACAAAATCCCACCCCGATATCTTTCAGGATCTTTTTTACTTCTTCTGCCCAGCGCAGTTCTTCTTCAATATCAACCTCCGTTTTTTCTCCGGCCTTCTCAGGCTGTTTTTCAAGTTCTTCGGCCTTGACAATGCCTCCGTATGTCATTGCATAGAGAATACAGATCAAAAAGACTGACATGCAGAGGATTGCTATAATCTCTCCGCGTCCTTTCATTCATTTTCCTCCCTGTCGATACACATCTCTTTCCCCAGCTGAAGTTTCCCTTCCTGTGCATAATAGAAATAAGCATGATTGCTTAAGATTTCTTCCTCAGGCACCTGCGTTTCATTGATTTCCCGCACCATTCTTTCTAATTCTGACTGACGGATCTGAGAAGATTCCGGTACGATGATCACTTCATGGACACTGCTTGGAAGAACATAGAAATTTTCCTTTAAGACTCCTGCAAGCATGTCCAGAATATAAGGGTATGCAATACAGGCCGCCCCATAATTTTTCAGTTTATTAGACAAAACATACATTTTATCTTTTTCCGGAAGTTCCAGTTCTTCATGAATATGCCAGGTTCTTCTTAACAGATTCTCCCGATCATGTTCCCCCGGAGTTGATCTGCTGAGCAGTTCATACACTGCAAAATTCATTCCGAAACATTCTGCCGGAAGCAGACGCTTTGTATTTTCTTTTGCCGCATTCCAAAGCTGTTCTTTTGTCACCTTCCATTGTCTCATATGCAGATCTTTGATCAGCATCACTGCCGTCCCATCATTGTCCGCTTCTACAAGTACTGCAAACACAAGTGACAGATCCAAAAACTTTTTATGTGGAACATCCAAAAGTAATTCCTTGTTTTTCTCTGTGTTGATCAGTCGAAAGATGATTCTGTCTTTTACCCCTTCGAAAGAAAGCATCCTCTCGTAATCCCATGATTTTTCCTGTCGGATTTCTTCATATAGTTCCACCAGATCTTCAATGATCCAATCCATCTGTTTCCCTTTTTCATATAGTTCAAAGAATTCTTCCAGATAGATTGTCGGCGATATATTAACCCCCGGCGTCTCCAGGATTAGTCCTGTACGCTCTGTTGCATTATTTTTTTTCGTCGTATAGACGTTTACCCTGACACCTCCATTTAACTCCTGAGTCAGTTTTTCCTTTACCGCATTTACAAATTCTGTATAATTCACTCTTCTCCTTCCTGATTGCGGTTCATAAAATTAAAATGAGAAACCAGTACGAAATGTACTATTTCAATTGAGTTAGAATTTCCCAGAGAGTTCAGAAGCTCTCCAAATAGAATTTCTTAAAATTTAGAACAAATATTATGTGTTCTTTATTATAGACAGGCCTCCCTTAAAAAGCAAGCCAGAATTTTGCATAAATCCGAATTGATTTTTTTAGTGAAAACAGAGAATTTCATCTGATTTTGTCAAAGAAAAAAGGAACCTGCATGATACAGATTCCTTTTTGAAATACAGCTTAAACTGTACTAAATTCGTAATTAAACTCTTGACAGATACTCACCTGTACGTGTATCGATCTTAAGAACATCACCTGTCTCAACAAACAGCGGTACCATAACAGTAGCTCCTGTCTCAACGATTGCAGGCTTTGTAGCTCCCTGAGCTGTGTCACCCTTGAATCCCGGTTCTGTCTCAGTGATTGCCAGTTCTACGAACAGCGGCGGCTCAACTGAGAATACGTTGCCCTTATGGGAACAGATCTTAACGTTCTCATTCTCTTTTACAAATTTCAGAGCGTCTCCAACTACATCAGCGTTGAGAGCGATCTGATCATATGTCTCTACATCCATGAAGTTATACAGATCTCCATCCTGATACAGATACTGCATTTCCTTTCTCTCGATGTGTGCATTCTCGAACTTCTCTGTCGGACGGAATGTCTTCTCTACTACACCACCACTGATGATGTTTTTCAGTTTTGTTCTTACGAACGCTGCACCTTTACCAGGTTTAACGTGCTGGAATTCCAGAATTTGGAAAATATTTCCCTCAATCTCAATTGTTAAACCATTCTTAAAATCTCCTGCTGAAACCATGTATAATCCTCCTTAATTGCATTTCGTTCAGACAATGTAACTGTTCGTTACAGACTTTTTGCTTATACCATTCTATACTAATTTGCGACTTTTTTCAATCTTTTTTTGCTCTTCTTATAGAAATGAAGCACAATCTTCTCCAAATACCGCTTTAAAACGATCTGAATCTCTTCTTTTGGATTGATCGGATGCACTAAAATGTTGTGTATTCCGACCCTCTTTGCGCCCCATACGTCTGTAAAAAGCTGATCACCGACAAACAGCGTGTTCGTCTGATCTGTTCCCATGATCTCCATCGCATGGAGATAATTCTTTCTTGCAGGCTTCAGCGCATTATAAATATAATGTGTCTGGATCTCCTGATTAAACATCTCTACGCGTTTTTTCTGATTGTTGGACAACAGACAGCTTTCAAAGCCAATCTCTCTCAGTCTTTGAAACAGTCTCTTTGCACGTTCATCTGCCGGTGCACCGTGAGGAACTAATGTATTATCAATATCAAAGATTACCCCCCGGTATCCTTGCTCATATAGTTTTTCAAAAGGGATCTTATAAGTCGACCCCAAATATTCATCTGGAAAAAATTTTTCAAACATTATTTCATCTAACTCCGTAAGCTTTGAAATCAATTCTTCTATGATCCCAAGAATTGATTTCATTATAACAATTCAGTGAAATGATGTCTACTGTTTTTCCAACGCATCCTGCACATTTCTCCTGAATTCTACCCATGCGTCCTCATCCTCTACAAAATATTTCGGACAGATTTTTCCGGTTACATCATAGTGACGGATCACCTGATCTGCTGTCAGATCATATTTTGCACAAAGCCATGCTGTAAGTTGTACAAGTGAGCGGTATGTTGCATCAGTAAACTTTCCATTCTCATCCGGATGACAACATTCAATCGAAATCGTATCCACATTGCGGTCATTTGAAGCATATGCCATCTCCCAGGTCGGAATACACTGAATAATCTCTCCTTCCAATCCTATCACAAAATTACTGCTTGCCGAAGTCTCATGGCTATCTTTGAGACCATTAAAATAATCTCTGTTATCCTGCGCTGTACTCCCCGGATTCGCTGTGTAATGGACAACAATCCCATTCACATGGTCAATTGTTGTCCCTGGTCTGGAATACGGATTTACATCTAACAACTGTATATCCATCTCCGGCTGCGTAGCATCCACATCAGCATATTGATTTTTCTTTTGTATACAGGATTTAAAAAGAAGAAAAAGCAGTAAAATCATTAATGGGATCATTATGATCCGCAACATTTTTCTGCCTCGCTTTTTCTTCCTTCGTGTATTCTTCGGCAATGTTTTCCGCCCTGCCAGCTGCTTTCGTCTTGACGTACTCATTCGGTATTTCTCCTGATTTTTAATTCTCGCATTTCCATCGTTTAAAACAAACATCTTCTTATTTTAGCTATTATACCATATGTTTCTTAACCATTTATGAATTTTGTCTTAACTGTTTTATATTCGTATAAAAGAGAAATTCCCGGCAGATCCAGCTCTCACTGAACCTCCGGGAATTCCTCAAGGCGTTCCTATATATTATTTTATTATATCAGGGATGTGATTTTTCATCCCGTCAGGTAATGCGGAATATCCGCAATACTTCCACTTATCTGTCTGCAGGTAATCTGCAAACCTTCAATTTACTCGTCTACACTGTAGTTCGGAGCTTCTTTTGTAATATGAATGTCATGTGGATGACTTTCTTTCAGTGATGCCGCAGAGATCTTCACAAATCTTCCGTTCTCTTTGAGTTCTTCGATTGTGTGTGTTCCGCAATATCCCATTCCTGAACGAAGTCCACCCATGAGCTGGAATACTGTATCTTCTACAGATCCCTTATAAGCTACACGTCCTTCTACTCCTTCCGGAACAAGTTTCTTTGCATTCTCCTGGAAATAACGGTCTTTACTTCCGTTCTCCATCGCTGCGATGGATCCCATTCCACGATATACTTTATATTTTCTTCCCTGGTACAGTTCGAATGTTCCTGGACTTTCATCACATCCTGCAAAGATGCTTCCCATCATACATACATTCGCACCCGCTGCGATTGCCTTTGTCATATCTCCTGAGTACTTGATACCACCATCTGCAATGATCGGAATACCATACTCTTTAGCAACTTCGTAACAATCCATAACAGCTGAAACCTGAGGTACACCAATACCTGCAACGATACGTGTTGTACAGATAGATCCAGGTCCGATACCAACTTTAACTGCATCTACACCAGCTTCGATCAGTGCTCTTGCAGCCTCTCCTGTAGCCACATTTCCAGCGATCACCTGAAGATCCGGGAATGCATCCTTAACCATCTTCACTGTGCGGATAACATTCGCTGAATGACCATGTGCTGAATCCATAACAACAACATCTACATGAGATTTCACAAGTGCTTCTACACGCTCCAGACAGTTTGCTGTGATACCAACAGCTGCTCCACAGAGAAGTCTTCCCTGCTCATCCTTTGCTGACAATGGATACTTGATCTGTTTCTCAATATCTTTGATCGTGATAAGTCCTTTCAGATTACCTTCATCATCTACGATCGGAAGTTTCTCTTTTCTTGCTTTGGCAAGAATCTTTTTTGCTTCCTCTAATGTAATTCCTTCTTTTGCTGTAACAAGTCCTTCAGAAGTCATGGATTCTTTGATCTTCTTAGAGAAATCTGTCTCGAACTTCAGGTCACGGTTTGTGATGATTCCGACAAGTTTACGTCCCTCTGTAATCGGCACACCTGAAATACGGTATTTTGCCATCAGGTCATTCGCATCTTCAAGTGTATGCTCCGGTGAAAGGAAGAAAGGATCTGTAATAACACCATTCTCAGAACGTTTTACCTTATCAACTTCCTCTGCCTGTGCTTCAATAGACATATTCTTATGGATGATTCCGATTCCACCCTGGCGAGCCATAGCGATTGCCATTCTATGTTCTGTAACAGTATCCATTCCTGCACTCATCATCGGAATATTCAATACGATTTTCTTTGTCAGATGTGTTGACAGATCTACCTGATTCGGAATTACTTCTGAATAAGCCGGTACAAGAAGAACATCATCAAATGTAATACCTTCCCCTATAATCTTACCCATTATACTTTACCTCTCTTTCTTAAGAACCCATGAAACTGCTTTGAAATGGCAGTTAATGTATCTAAAAATCTTTTGTAATTATTAACTGATATACTACAGAAATTCCCGAAGGATGTCAAGAGTATTTTCCCTGATGTGCTCATAATTTGTATTGATTTATTTTAACCTTTATTATTAAGTTTTACTTATAAGTACTCCTTTATTTATTATCTATGCGACAAACTGAGCCTTTTTTAGAACAAACAAAAGGTTCTATCTGACATTACGAAAATGTGATAGAACCCTCTGTTCCTGCTGCTACAGATCTCTATGTAACAGCTCTTTTATTCTATTCTTATAGAAATTCTGCAAATCTTCCTGATGGATAGATTACATCATTCCCATTCCACCTGCACCGCCTGCTGGCATAGCCGGTGTATCCTCTTTAATTGTAGATACAACAGACTCTGTTGTAAGAAGTGTAGAAGCAACACTTGTTGCGTTCTGAAGAGCACTTCTTGTAACCTTCGCTGGATCAAGGATTCCCTTCTCAACCATATCTACATATGTCTCATTGTAAGCATCGAATCCTGTTCCTACTTCAGACTCTCTTACTTTGTTTACAATAACTGCTCCCTCAAGTCCTGCATTCTTTGCGATCTGAGCCAGAGGAGCTTCCAGTGCTTTCAGGATAATCTTGGCACCTGTCTTCTCATCTCCCTCAAGAGTCTCTGCGAATTCTTTTACCTTCTTAGAAACATGGATGTATGCGGATCCACCACCACCGATGATTCCTTCTTCAACTGCTGCTCTTGTAGCATTCAGAGCATCTTCCATACGAAGTTTAGCTTCTTTCATCTCTGTCTCTGTAGCTGCACCTACACGGATAACAGCAACTCCGCCTGCAAGTTTTGCAAGTCTCTCCTGAAGTTTCTCTCTGTCGAAATCAGATGTTGTCTCTTCGATTGCTTTCTTGATCTGTCCAACACGATCTGCGATTGCGTTCTTGTCTCCACATCCGTCAACGATAACTGTATTCTCTTTCTGAACCTTAACAGATTTTGCACGTCCAAGCTGATCCATTGTAGTTTCTTTAAGATCAAATCCAAGTTCTTCAGAAATCACCTGTCCGCCTGTCAGAATTGCGATATCCTGAAGCATCTCTTTTCTTCTGTCACCATATCCCGGTGCTTTTACTGCCACAACATTGAATGTTCCACGCAGTTTATTCACGATCAGAGTTGTAAGTGCCTCACCCTCGATATCCTCAGCGATAATAAGAAGTCTTGCACCAGACTGAACGATCTGCTCAAGAACCGGAAGAATCTCCTGGATATTGGAAATCTTCTTGTCTGTGATCAGGATATATGGATCATCAAGAACAGCTTCCATCTTCTCCATGTCTGTTGCCATATATGCGGAAATATATCCACGGTCAAACTGCATACCTTCTACAAGGTCAAGCTCTGTCTGCATTGTCTTGGACTCTTCGATTGTGATAACTCCGTCATTGGATACTTTTTCCATTGCATCTGCAACCATCTGTCCGACTTCATCATCTCCTGAAGAAACTGCAGCAACTCTTGCAATCTGCTCTTTTCCGTTAACTTTGCTGCTCATCTCACGGATTGCTTCTACAGCTTTATCTGTAGCTTTCTTCATTCCTTTTCTCAGGACGATCGGGTTTGCTCCTGCTTCAAGGTTCTTCATTCCTTCGTGAACCATTGCCTGTGCAAGAACTGTAGCTGTTGTTGTACCGTCTCCGGCAACATCATTTGTCTTAGCTGCAACTTCTCTGATCAGCTGTGCACCCATGTTCTCAAATCCGTCTTCCAACTCAATCTCTTTGGCGATTGTCACACCGTCATTTGTGATAAGCGGAGCACCGAATGATTTATCAAGTACTACGTTTCTTCCTTTTGGTCCTAATGTTACTTTAACTGTATCAGCTAACTGATTCACACCTCTTTCAAGTGCTGCTCTTGCTTCTGATCCGTATTTGATTTCCTTTGCCATTTTAACTGCATCTCCTTTATATTCGTCTAGGTATTACTCTACAATTGCAAGAATATCATTCTGCTTTACAATGATGTATTTCTCTCCTTCAAGCTCTACATCTGTTCCGGCATATTTGGAATAAATTACTTTATCTCCAACCTTAACCTGCATTACAACTTCTTTCCCATCTACAACTCCGCCAGGTCCGACTGCGATTACTTCAGCTTCCTGTGGCTTCTCTTTTGCCTGTCCCGGTAATACGATTCCGGACTTTGTTGTCTCTTCTGCTTCTAACTGTTTTAAAACGATCTTGTCACCTAATGGTACTAATTTCATTGTAATTCCTCCTTACTTTATTAGCACTCCTTTCTCTCGAGTGCTAACCCATGAATATAAAATAGCACTCCCCATTTCATTTGTCAACACAGTTTACATATTTTTTATAAAAGAAAAGCTATGGGGCTTTCTCTGCCTCACAGCTTTTTCTTTCGTCTCTAAAACTTCTCTATGATCTTCTTTCGTTCATCTCATAGAATCCGTTCTCAATTTTAAATTTCAGAAGATTCCTGTCTTCAGACTGGTACCTCTCTTTCACAACACCGGAACAGCACAACAGCTCTGTCCCCGTTGAAATATAACATCTGTATTTTGCATCCAGCAGAATCGTTGTCAGAGGATTTTCCATCACTTCAAGATAAATGTAATCTTCTTCTGTATCATAATGATCCACCTTACAGGCTCTTGTTGTATCATCAAAAATAGCATCTGCTGAAATCACTTTTTCCATCTGCAGATCAACCGGATTTCCCTCGTACATCTTGTCTTCTCCTTCTGCTTACATCCGTTCTTTCTCAATCCTCTCGAGCTCTGTGAATACATAATCATTCAGAACTTTAATATAAGTTCCTTTCATTCCTGAAGAACGTGATTCAATGACTCCTGCACTTTCAAACTTGCGGAGTGCATTCACGATAACTGATCTTGTAATCCCCACACGATCTGCCACCTTGCTGGCAACCAAGATTCCCTCTGTACCATCAAGTTCTTTAAAGATATGAATGATTGCTTCCAGCTCTGAGAAAGAAAGTGTGCTGATTGCTGCCTGAACAACATGTTCTTTTCTTGTCTCTTCCGCACTTTCTTCATTCACTGAACGAAGCATCTCAAGTCCTACTACAGCAGTACCATATTCACTGAGAATAATATCATCAATAGAATACGTTGCATCCTGTTTGTAGATAAACAATGTTCCGAGACGCTCCCCGGCAATATCTATTGGTGTGATGATTGCCTGACATCCTTCCACAGCATCTGAAGAAAAACCAAGTGTCTCCAGATTAACATTCTCTTTTGTAGACAGAACACTCAGCAATCTTTCATTAAGCATATTATCAATATGAGATCCTACAGATTCTGTGATCAGTTCACTGATTTCTCTCACTTTATTGCTTTTACTGACTCCAAGAATCTTTCCCTTCTTGCTGACTACCAGCACATTTGAGTCCAAAATCTCTGTCAGTACCGCACAGATATCATTAAACACAACTTTGCTGGAGTTATTATTATGCAGCAACTTATTAATCTTTCTGGTCTTATCCAATAATTGTACGCTCATTGTCTCCTCCACATGATTTGCTCTTATTTACTACTTCTAGCAAACAGTAACTATTATTTCCCAAGTTGTATACACAAATCAAATTTCAAATTCCTTACTAGCTTATATTATCATACAATTCAGAAAATAGCAACGTTGTGTTTTTTTGTTTTTTGAAATATTTAATCTTCTTTCTTAATTGTTTCCATATATCCGCACTTTTCATCAGCACAAACTAATTTATTGCCTTTTTCTACCATGTATCCACCACATTCCGGACATTTCTTACTGGATGGCTTCTGCCAGGACATAAATTCGCATTCCGGATTGTCCTCACATCCATAATACTTTCTTCCCTTTTTTGTTTTGCGGATAACAACTTCTTTTCCACACACAGGACACGGAACTCCGATCTTTTCCAGATATGGTTTTGTATTTCTGCATTCCGGGAATCCCGGGCATGCAAGGAATTTACCATGCGGACCGTATTTGATCACCATGTTACGACCGCACTCTTCACAGATTACATCTGTTACTTCATCTTCAATCTTAACTTCCTCAAGCTCTTTTTCTGCAATTTTAACAGCTTCTTCAAGATCCGGATAGAAATTACGGATTACTTCCTTCCACGGAACTTTTCCTTCTTCAACCATATCAAGAAGACCTTCCATATTCGCTGTAAAATGAACATCTACAATACTTGGGAATGACTGTTTCATAATATTATTAACAACTTCACCAATCTCTGTCAGATAAAGGTTCTTGCCTTCTTTTGTAATATATCTTCTTCCAAGGATCAGCGAAATGGTTGGTGCATAGGTACTTGGACGTCCGATTCCAAGCTCTTCCATTGTCTTTACAAGACTCGCCTCCGTATAATGTGCCGGTGGCTGCGTAAAATGCTGTTTTGGATCAAATTCTTCTTTTGTAAGAACAGAATCCATGCTAAGATGTCCGACCAGTACATTGCTCTCTTCCTTCTCTTCCTCTGCCTCTACATACACAGATCGGAATCCATCAAATGCAATCCTTGCCGTTGATACAGTAAAGCAGTACTCACCTGCTCCAATCTTAACTGCTGTTGTCTCATACTTCGCCGGCTGCATACGGCTTGCTGTGAAGCGCTTCCAAATCAGCTGATACAAACGGAACTGATCTCTGCTTAATGAATCCTTGATTGCGGCCGGTGTACGTGTAATATCTGTCGGTCGGATGGCCTCATGCGCATCCTGGATCTTCTTGTCCGCGGACTTTGCTTTTGTTCCTTCTGCAACATATGCTTCTCCGTAAGTCTCAGCAATATAGCTTCTTGCTGCTGCATCAGCTTCCTCTGAAATACGTGTAGAATCTGTACGAAGATAAGTGATCACACCAACGGTTCCGTTTCCTTTAATGTCAACACCTTCATACAGCTGCTGTGCAATACGCATTGTCTTCTGTGTACCAAAATTCAATGCTTTGGCAGCCTCCTGCTGCAGCGTACTTGTCGTAAATGGAAGTGGAGCTTTACGCGTCCTCTCACTGTTCTTGATATCTGTAACCTGGAACTCTTCGTTCTCTAATTTCTTTAAGATCTCGTCCATTTCTTCTTTCGAATGGATCGTCATCTTTTTCTTCTCTGTTCCGTAGAACTTCGCTGTCAGAGGACGTTTCTCACCTTTTACTTTCAGCTGTGCATCCAGTGACCAATACTCTTCTGGAATAAATGCATCAATCTCTGCTTCCCTGTCTGCAACAATACGAAGTGCGACTGACTGTACACGTCCGGCACTCAGCCCACGCTTTACCTTTGCCCAGAGTAATGGACTGATCTTGTATCCAACCATACGATCAAGTTCTCTTCTTGCCTGCTGTGCATCCACAAGATCCATGTCAATATCGCGTGGTGCTTTCAAGGATGCTTTCACGGCATTCTTTGTAATCTCGTTAAATGTAATACGACGCATTTTCTTCTCGTCCAGCTTCAAGGCTGCAGCAAGATGCCAGGAAATAGCCTCTCCTTCACGGTCAGGGTCGGTTGCAAGATAAACTTTGTCTGATTTCTTCGCCTCTTTTCTGAGTGCTGCAAGAATCTCTCCTTTTCCACGAATAGTAATATATTTTGGTTCGTAGTCATTCTCCACGTCAATTCCAAGCTGACTTTTCGGCAGATCCCTGACGTGTCCCTGTGACGCTGCAACTGTATAATTGCTCCCTAGAAACTTTTTAATCGTCTTCACCTTTGCAGGAGACTCCACGATTACAAGATAATGTGCCATAAAAACTATACTCCTATTTTATTCTGATATAATAATTCTTTGTTATTTCACGAATGTATCCCTGCAGTTCCAGTGTAACAAGAATGCTCATCAATTTTCTGATCTCCACCCGAGATTCCTGCGCAATCTGATCCACATTCTTAGGATACAAACCGACACAACTATACACCAAATCATCTGTACTTTCAAGCACTTTTTTATTTTTCTCGTTTTTTATCTCCGTGTTTCTGCACAAAACATTTGTTTCAATCCCCCATTCTTCCAGCAGATTTTCAGGATTCAGAAGGATCCCGGCTCCCTGTTGGATCAGTTGGTTACACCCGGCACTCAGAGGGCTGTCTAAAGATCCCGGAAGGGCATAAACATCCTTTCCCTGTTCCAGTGCCATATCTGCTGTAATCAAAGAGCCACTCCTCAACCGGGCCTCCATCACAAGAACCGCATCTGACAGACCGCTGATGATCCGGTTCCTCATTGGAAAATTCATTGCGAGTGGCGGTGTTCCCGGTGGAAATTCCGAAAGGATTCCACCTCCATGTTCTATGATATCCATATATAAGCCGATATGATCCCTTGGATAACAGACGTCAACTCCGCTCCCTAAAACAGCATAAGATTTTCCTCCTGCATTCAACGCTGCTCTTTGTCCTGTTCCATCGATTCCTTTCGCCATGCCACTGATGATATCAACACCTGCGGCTGCCAGTGCTTCTGCAAATTCTCTTGTATAATGTTCTCCGTATCCGCTACATCCCCTTGCTCCGACAATTGCTGCTCTCTTTGGTGCTCCCGGACATGTTCCTTTCACAAAAAGAGCATACGGCGGATCTGGTATCTCAGCAAGCCCCGGTGGGTATTCTTTTGAAAAAAATGGAATAAATTTGATTCCATGTTCCTGCATTTCGCAAAACTCTTCTTTTAATTGCTCTTTCGTTTTCTCTTTCCGGGCTTTTTTTAATCCCTCTTTTTCTTTCTCTGTAAGGAATTCAATTCCTGCGATTTCAGTTTCTTCTATATAATATATCTTCTTTCCGGTTCCTATGAGTTCACGGAGCAGATACTTTTTTCTTGCAGATAGTTTTCGGATTGTGGAAAACCAATATTCAAAAATCATCTCTTCACACATCATACATACCTCCCCCAATATTTCTTGTCCAATGTCCGATAACCAATTGCCTCCTGTAAATGTTCCAGTTTTATCTCCTCACTGTGATCTAAATCAGCAATCGTTCTCGCAACCTTTAAGATACGGTGATAAGACCTCGCCGTCAGATTCAGTACATCATAAGCCTGCCCCATCAGCCGCATTTCTTCTCCGTTTAATCTGCAATACTTACTCAATTCTGCACCATGGAGCATTGCGTTACACTGGATCTTTGTGTTTTGGTAGCGAATCTTCTGTCTCTTTCTCGCTTCACACACCCGCGCTTTGATCACCGCCGAAGACTCCGGACAAGAAACAGACTCTTTCACCAGATCCCGATATTCCACTTTAGAAGCTTCAACACTAAGATCAATCCGGTCGAGAAACGGTTGGCTGATCTTGCTTAAATACGCCTGGATCTGTGCCGGCGTACAACTACAAGCTGTTGATGGGAATTTCCCACAAGGACACGTATTCATGGCAGACACAAGCATAAAATCAGCCGGAAATATATAATTTCCACTGGTTCTTGTGATCTGTATGCTGCGTTGTTCCAGTGGCTGCCTGAGTACTTCAAGAACACTTCTCTTAAATTCCGGAAGTTCATCCATAAACAAAATACCGCTATGAGCCAGACTGATCTCTCCTGGTCTTGGAACAATCCCTCCTCCAATCAGCGCTACTCTCGTTGCAGTATGGTGTACCTCTCGAAAAGGTCTTCTGGAAATCAATGGTTCCTTTCCATCCAGCATTCCCATGACACTGTAAAGCTTTGTAAGCTCCATACTTTCTTCGTAATTCATCGGCGGTAGAATTCCTGCCATACATTTTGCGGTCATCGTCTTTCCGCTTCCGGGTGGTCCGACCATAAGCAGATTATGCCCTCCCGCCACAGCAATTTCTGCTGCCCGACGGACATTCTCCTGACCATACAAATCTGCGAAATCAGGTACTTCTTCTCCCCGTTTTCCTCTGTCTTCTATTTTATCAGGCTCTTTTTCACCAAAATGTTCTCCACCGGTTCTGTTTCCATGTTCCAAATAACTAATACATTCCCTGAGACTTCCAACTGCAATAATCCGGATTCCTTCTACAAGTTCTGCTTCCTTTTCATTTTCTCTCGGAACAATACAGCTTGTAACTTTTCGTGCCTTTGCCTCTGACACCATAGAAAGTATCCCAGGAACCTTTCTTACTTGTCCATCCAATCCGAGTTCTCCAATGATCATACAGTCTTTCATTCTTCTATTCTGTTGCAAAACGCCAAGTGACGTCAGAATCGCCACTGCGATTGGAAGATCAAATGATGCTCCTCTTTTCCTCATAGTTGCTGGTGAAAGATTGATCACCACACGTTTCGCCGGAAATTCAAGACCTGAATTCCGGACTGCAGACCGTACGCGTTCTGCTGCTTCTTTCACCTCTGACGACAGATATCCCACCATGTGAAAAATCGGAAGTCCATTGCTAACATCCGCCTCCACATAGACCATTTCTACCGCAAGCCCTTCCATTGCCGCGGATTTTACTGTACTAAAACTCATATGCGCTCCTTCCTTTTCCCAGTCACAAGCGCACCTGTTCTTCTTACACCCCATTGTAAGCTGCTGAAATTCTGGCTGAATCAGCCGGATTTGATTTTCGGAACTGACATTCCGAGAATGTATAGATATCATAACTTCCGAATATCGATTTGTCAATCAGTTTCCGAGAACTTGAGCATATGGAAAAGCACAATTTCCACATTTTTTCATAAACTATATTAAATGCATCCAGAGGTGCTGTCTTGAAAGCATTTCCTAATCCCCTCACACCGGCGGAAGAGAAAAAATACATTCAGAGATACACCGAGGGCGATCTGGAAGCCAAGCATATTTTAATTGAACGCAATCTCCGTCTCGTTGCCCATGTTATACGGAAATACCAAAATGCCAGTGAAGATCCGGAAGATCTGATTTCCATCGGCACGATTGGCCTGATCAAAGCTGTAATTACGTTCGATCCTGAAAAGGGAAATCGTCTGGCTGCCTATGCCTCCCGCTGTGTAGAAAATGAAGTCCTGATGTATCTGCGCGCCAGAAAAAAATGCAGCCATGAAATCTCTCTTTATGAACCGATCGGCACAGATCGGGAAGGAAATGAAGTCAACCTCTACGATATCATCGAATCTACAGAAACAGATATTCCAGAGCGGATTCATCTGAAGGACAATATTCAAAAGCTTTATGAAAAACTGGAAAATGAACTTTCTCCAAGAGAAAAACTTGTACTGAAAATGCGATACGGACTGTATCAGGGAGAAGAATACACGCAGCGGGAGATTGCCGCACAACTGGGCATCTCCCGCTCCTATGTATCCCGTATTGAAAAAAGTGCTATCGGAAAACTCCGACAATATTTTTGAACTTTCTAAGACTCTTCTATGAATTAACTTCTTTATCCTCTTCCTGTCTTCTGAGAAGATCGTACTGAGCCGGTGTCTCGCTCAGTTCTACATGAAGAACCTGCTTTGAATGCGGTGCACTTTCCTGTTCCTCTCCATCCTCATTCAAGATCCGGAGAACCTTTGCCTCAACATTACTTCCGTCCGGCTTCATGATCTCAATTGTCTCACCTACAGAAAACTTATTGCGCTGTTCAATTCTTGCAAGCCCATTCTCAACACCCCCGACAATTCCAAGATAAGTATACTCCCGGATATATGTGTTATTGTCATAAATCTGTGTCTCATGATCTGGTTTTCCAAAGAAAAATCCAGTCGTAAACTGACGATAAGTACAGTTTGAAATCTGATCCAGATACCAAGGCATGTTCTTCTTGTAAAGCTCTGGATCTTTCTGATAATCATCAATTGCTTTACGATAAGTTCTTGCTACTGTTGCAACGTAAAGTGCTGTTTTCATTCGTCCTTCGATCTTAAAACTGTCAATTCCTGCATCAATCAATTCCGGAATATGCTCGATCATACAAAGATCTTTTGAATTAAAGATGTAAGTTCCGCGTTCATTCTCATAGACCGGCAGATATTCTCCCGGTCTCTTTTCCTCGACTACTGCATACTTCCAACGGCATGGATGTGTACATGCACCCTGGTTTGCGTCCCTTCCTGTAAAATAATTACTCAGAAGGCAGCGTCCGGAATAAGAGATACACATTGCTCCATGGACAAATGTCTCAATTTCAAGATCTTCCGGAATTCTTTCTCTGATCTCCTTAATCTCTTTCAGAGACAATTCTCTTGCTGAAACCACACGACTTGCACCCTGGCGATACCAAAAGTTATAAGTTGCATAGTTTGTGTTATTCGCCTGTGTACTGATATGACGCTCAATCTCAGGACATACCTCTTTTGCAATCTCAAACACCCCCGGATCTGCAATGATCAGTGCATCAGGTTTAATCTCTCTCAACTCTTCAAAATATTCTCTTACCCCTTCAAGATCATCGTTGTGGGCAAGAATATTTGCTGTAACATACACTTTTACATCATGTGCATGTGCGAATTCTATTCCCTCTTTCATTTCTTCCATAGAGAAATTTTTTGCTTTCGCACGCAACCCAAATGCTTCTCCTCCGATATATACTGCATCAGCACCGAAAATTACAGCTGTTTTTAACACTTCCAGGCTGCTCGCCGGGATCAATAGTTCGATCGGTCTACTCATTTTTCTACTCCTTGTTTTATGCTCACTGCCACACCATCTCCAAGCGGAATAATAGATGTGACCAGATCCTCTCTGTGTTTCAATTCATACAGATATTCCCGCATTCTCGCATGTATTGTACGATTTCTGCGTTCTACCGCAAAACGGGATTCTATGATATCCCCATCCTGCATCACATTGTCTGACACAAGACAGCCTCCATCCGAAAGCAGTCGCAACACATTCGGAAGATAATGAATATATTGCCCTTTCGCGGCATCCATAAAGATAAAATCAAAAGTTCCTTCCATTTCCGCAAGAACTTCTGTCGCATCTCCTTCAATCAGAGTAATCTTATCTTCCTTTCCCGCTCTGCGGAAATTCTCCCTCGCAATCGGGATTCTCTTCTCATAATTCTCTATTGTTGTTATATGTCCACCTTCCGGCAGGTAATCACTCATCAATAACGCAGAGAAACCTACGGCAGTTCCGACTTCTAGAACGCGCATAGGTTTTTTCATCAAAAGGAGAACCTCCAGGAAGCTCTGCATCTCTCGTCGGATGATCGGTACATCCGCCGCCAGAGCTTCCTGTTCAATTGTCTCCAGTATTTCACTGTTCTCTGTATCCATAGAATTGATGAATGTAATAATACGTTCATCTACTATCATATCTTACACATCCACATCCATGATGATTGGGATCACCATTGGTCTTCTCTTTGTCTTCTTCCAGATATAGTCATTCATTGCATCACGAATCACAAGCTTGATCTTATTCCAGTCTGTATGTCTTCCTTTCAGGCATTTCTCAAGGGCTTCTGAAACAGCCTTTCTCGCATCATCCATCAGCTCCTCTGACTCTCTGACATAGACAAATCCTCTTGATACAATATCAGGTCCTGCAAGCAGGCGGTTCGTTCTTCTCTCTAATGTAAGAACTACAATAATGATACCATCTTCTGCAAGATGCTGTCTGTCTCGAAGAACAATATTTCCAACATCTCCAACACCAAGTCCGTCTACCAGAATTGCTCCTGTATGAACCTTATCTACAACTTTAGCGTAGTCATCACACAGTTCAAGCACTTCGCCGGACTGCATAATAAATACATTCTCTTTCGGAATTCCAAGGCTCTTCGCAACACCTGCGTTTGCTTTCAGATGACGGTATTCACCATGCACCGGAATCGCATATTTCGGTTTTACGAGAGAATAGATCAACTTCAATTCTTCCTGACAGGCATGTCCTGATACATGGGCATCCTGGAAAATAACTTCTGCTCCCTTTGCAGAAAGTTCATTAATCACACGTGAAACCGATTTCTCATTTCCAGGAATCGGGTTTGAACTGAAAATGATCGTATCATTCGGCTGAATTGTAACCTTGCGGTGTACATCAGCTGCCATTCTGGACAGCGCAGCCATAGATTCTCCCTGACTTCCTGTTGTGATCAAAACCATCTTCTCCGGTGGATAATTCTTCATCTGATCGATCTCAATCAGTGTGTTCTCCGGTACATTCAGATATCCTAATTCAGATGCTGTAGAAATGATATTCACCATACTACGACCTTCTACAACAACCTTTCTGCCATACTTATAAGCAGAGTTGATGATCTGCTGTACACGGTCAACATTCGAAGCAAATGTCGCAATGATCAGTCTTGTATTCTGATGCTCTGCAAAAATGTGATCAAATGTGATACCTACTGTACGTTCTGACTGCGTAAATCCTTTTCGCTCTGCATTCGTACTGTCAGACATCAGTGCCAGCACGCCTTTCTTACCGATCTCAGCAAAACGCTGCAGGTCGATCGCATCTCCAAATACCGGAGTATAATCAACCTTGAAGTCTCCTGTGTGGACAACAACACCTGCCGGTGAATAGATTGCCAGTGCGGACGCATCCTGGATACTGTGGTTCGTCTTGATAAATTCAATCCGGAACTTTCCAAGATTGATTGACTGACCGTGACGTACAACCTTTCTCTTCGTTCCACGAAGCAGATTGTGCTCCTTCAGCTTGTTCTCAATGATTCCCATTGTAAGCTTGGTTGTATAAATCGGAATGTTGATCTCTTTGAGCACATACGGCAACGCACCGATATGATCCTCATGCCCATGCGTGATAACAAATCCTTTCACCTTGGAAATATTATCTTTCAGATAAGTTACATCCGGAATTACAAGGTCGATTCCAAGCATATCATCTTCCGGGAACGCAAGACCACAGTCTACAACAACAATACTGTCTTCATACTCAAAAGCAGTAATGTTCATACCGATCTGTTCCAGGCCTCCAAGCGGTATGATACGCAATTTTCCATTATTCTGTTTTTTCAAAAAATATACACCTCCACTATCTCTGTTTCTTCATACAGTCTTTACACAGTCCGTAGAATTTCAGTTCGTGGTCCAGGACATGGAAGCCGGTTGCCTTCTCGATATGATCTTCCAAACTCTCCAGAAGGTCATCATCAAACGGCATCACCTTGTTACATCTCTTACAAATCAGGTGATGATGATTATGCTTTGTCTCCCCATTCAGTAAATGTCCGATCTCATAGCGCACACATCCATCCCCAAAATTAATCCTGTCTACCAGCTGCATATCCCACAAAAGCTGCAATGTTCTGTATACTGTGGCAAGCCCAATCTCCGGATAATCCTCTGATACCAGATCATAGATATCTTCCGCTGTCATATGACTCCCACTATTCTCTTCAAGTACGGACAGAACAAGCAGTCTCTGGTGAGTCACCTTCAGCCCCTTTTCCTTTAACTTCTCTTTCAGAAGCTTCTGTGTCTTATCTGCCTCCATCTGTCTGCCTCCTATCTATTGTAAAAAGAACTCCAGACTTCTTTCTGACACTTCTGCAAAAGTGAGAAAAGTATTCCTGTCTGCAGTTTCTCTTACATTCGTATTTCTTTCATGTAATTACATCTCAATATCGACGTCTTCCAACAATTCCTCAAATACTTTGGAAACTGCCATCAGTTCTGTATCGTCTTCCACGATCTCATACGTCTTCTCTGCGTCTTTTGATTCTTCAACTTCTCTGAGAATCAGGCATTCCGCGTCGTCTTCTTCTGAATCAACTACAAGAATATACGCCGAACCATTGATCTTTGTCTCTTCAAGTACAAAGAACTCATCTGCTCCACTTCCATCACTGAAAGTAAACTTTGCCTTTTCCATATGATTTTCCTCTATTCTGCTGTTTTCTGCATATAAATCGAATCTAAATATCCCTGGAGAATAAACACAGCAGCAATCTTATCGACATATTGCTTTCTGTTTTCTCTTCTCACACCACTCTCGATCAGTGTCTGCTCTGCCGCTACTGTCGTAAGTCTCTCGTCCCACATGATCACTTCCAGTCCTGTACGACGAACCAGCATGTCACGAAATTCCAATGACTTCTGTGCACGCTCCCCGATATCATTATTCATATGTTTTGGAAATCCAAGCACGATCTTCTCTACCTGATATTCTTTGATCAATTCTTCAATCCTCGCACAGGTACGGCGCAGCTTGTTCTCCTCTTTCCGTTGTATTGTCTCAATCCCCTGGGCCGTAAGTCCGAGCGGGTCGCTGATAGCAACACCTACAGTCTTCGTCCCATAGTCCAGTCCCATTACTCTCATTGTCTGATTATTCCCACGCATTATGCTCAATATACGCTTTCAACAGTTCTTCTACCAGTTCATCACGTTCCACCTTCATGATCAGGCTTCTTGCTCCGTTAAAGCTTGTAATGTATGTCGGATCTCCTGACATGATATATCCAACGATCTGATTCACCGGATTGTATCCTTTTTCTTTCAGAGCCTTGTATACGATCTCAAAAATATCCTTCGCAGAAATCTGCGGACCCGGCTCTACCTGAAAGAACTGAGTACTACTTAAATCACTCATCTTTCTTCCTCCTTCTCTTTCTTGTATCTATTTCCTTCTTCCGAAGGGCTTTGCTGTTGTTCTGTCAAACAGCGCAAAACGCTCTGGAAACCCAGAAACCCTACTTATAATTCTAATATAACCGAATTCAAAATTCAATGTATAATTTGCGAATCCTTCCCAATTTGAACTTTTACGATACTATTCTTGAGATTTTCATTTGTCTCTAGTGCAATTTTCATATATTCTTTCGTATGACCTGTCTGTACTTCTTTTCCATTCAGTTCCAGATCCTCTTCCACAAGCACTTCCACTTCTTTTCCCTGGAAACTCTGTTCATATGCTGCACGCTTTTTCTCACCAAGTTCAATTAATTGTGCACTTCTCTTCGCCTTGATCTGTTCATCTACCTGATCCGGCATCACAGCTGCTTTTGTCCCCTCACGGCGGGAGTATTTAAAAATATGTGTCTCATAGAAATCTATGCTGTCCACAAAATCATATGACTCTTTGAACTCTTCTTCTGTCTCCCCCGGGAATCCCACAATCACATCGGTTGTCAATGCCGGATTCGGGAAATATTTTCTGAGAAGTTTACATTTTTCCGCATATTCACTGCTTGTATATCTACGGTTCATACGCTTTAATGTTGCATCACATCCGCTCTGCAGAGACAGGTGGAAATGCGGACACATCTTCGGAAGCTTTGCAATCCCTTCTGCAAATTCTTCTGTGATGATCCCCGGTTCCAAAGAGCCAAGACGAATTCTTTCAATTCCATCAATCTCATGAACTGCCCGGATCAATTCCAGAAGGTGATATTCTTTATCAAAATCAATTCCATATGAGCTTAGATGAATTCCTGTCAGTACAACCTCCTTATATCCGTTATCTGCCAGTGTGCGTACTTCATCAAGCACATCTTCCATGGAACGGCTGCGGACTCTTCCACGGGCATATGGAATGATACAATATGTGCAGAACTGATTACATCCATCCTGAACTTTAATATAAGCTCTTGTATGATCTCCCGGCTTCGTCAGGTGAAGATTCTCGTACTCTTTTGTCTTTCCGATCTCTTCCATCTTGATTTCTGCTTTTCTGTCGTTTTCCTGGTTCTTTGCATTCTTTTCACTTTCTGTTACGTTACAATCTGCATTGTGTGTTCTTTCATACTCTTCCAATGCTTCGATCAGATTCTGCTTCTTATTATTACCAAGCACAATATCAATGCAATCATCCACCTGAATCTCTTTTTCCTTCGCCTGGACATAACATCCTGCAGCGACAACAACTGCATCCGGATTCATTTTTCTCGCCCGGTGCAGCATCTGTCTCGACTTGCGGTCCGCGATATTTGTAACAGTACATGTATTGATTACATAAAGGTCTGCCCCTTCCTTGAAAGGAACGATCTCATACCCTGCTTTTTCAAGCATTTCCTGCATGGCTTCCGTCTCATAGGCATTTACTTTGCATCCCAAATTGTGCAGTGCTGCTTTCTTCATTTATTTCTACCTCTTTTTTCCTTTTATCTCGTTAATTTCTTGACTTTTGAACCTGCATCCCGTAGAATATACCTAGGCTTAGAAGCCAACTTTATTGTATAATTCAAGGAGGGATTTCAAATGAAAACAGTACAGATTTCATTAAACTCAATCGACAAAGTCAAATCATTCGTTAACACTATCACAAAATATGATAATGATTTCGATTTAGTATCCGGAAGATATGTTATAGATGCCAAATCAATCATGGGTATTTTCAGCCTTGATCTTTCCAAACCGATCGACCTGAACATCCACGCTGACAGCAATGTTGATGATATTCTTGCTGCACTTGATGCTTACATCATCAAATAATTCTATCTGAATACGATTCATGCGGACTTTATTTTTGTAGCTTGTCCGCATATTTTTTAGAGTAAAGAAAAGCTGTTCCATTGGAGCAGCTTTTCTTTTTCCTATTATTCTCCCTGCTTCACTTCAATGATCTCAGCAGTATCAATTGCTGTCTGCATCAGTTCGTCTATCTTCTCTGCAAGGTTCAACTCAGACTTCTCAATTCGTTCAATATTCGGCTTTGTCACCGGATGTTTTGCAACGAAAATTGTACAACAATCCTCAAATGGCTGGATTGAAGTTTCATAGGTATTGATCTTCTCAGAAATTTCTACAATATCCTTCTTATCAAATCCGATCAGCGGACGATAAACCGGAAGAGTACATACTGCATTCGTCGCCGCAAGACTCTGCATTGTCTGGCTTGCTACCTGACCGATACTCTCTCCTGTGATCAGACCAAGACATCCGTCTTTCTTTGCAAAATGTTCTGCGATCTTCATCATGTAACGACGCATAATGATCGTCAGTTCATCATGTGGACACTTCTCGTAGATATAAAGCTGAATATCTGTAAAGTTGACAACATGAAGCTTAATCGGTCCTGAATAAGCAGAAACGAGTCTTGCAAGATCAACTACCTTCTCTTTTGCTCTTTCACTTGTGTACGGTGGTGCATGGAAATAAGTTGCCTCGAGCTCAACACCACGCTTGGATACCATGTATCCGGCAACCGGACTGTCAATTCCTCCTGACAGAAGCAGCATCGCGCTTCCGTTTGTCCCGATTGGCATGCCTCCAGGTCCCGGAATGATTCTGGAATAGATATAAACTTCTTCACGGATCTCCACATTGATACGAAGTTCCGGCTTATGAACATCTACTTTCATTTCCGGAAATGCCTCCAGGATTGCTTCTCCGACTTCACAGTTGATCTCCATAGAGTTCGCAGGATAACTCTTCTTTGCTCTTCTTGCATCAACTTTAAATGTCATGTTCTTCTCTTCGTAAGCTTCATCTACATAAGCTACAACATCTTTTCTCAGCTGTTCCAGCTCTGCAACCGGCACACGGACTACCGGACAGATTCCAACAATACCGAATACCTTCTGAAGGCTTTCTACTGTCTCATCAAAATCATAATCTCCATCACAATCCACGTAAACTCTTCCGTGACATTTGTGTACAAGGAATTCTCCGTCTACGCCCTGCAGAGCATAACGAATCTGACGTACCAGTGCATCTTCAAAGATATAACGGTTCTTTCCCTTAATTCCGATCTCGCCGTATTTTATCAGAAATGAATGAAATTTCATGCTTTTTCTCCTTTATGAATCGCCGTCAATTAATGACGCGTATATTTTCTCAGCATCGGTATACAATTATATAGTGTTTCCAGCGTATAGTCAATTTCTTCTTTTGTAGTAAATTCTGACATACTGAAACGAATCGTTGCATCCAGATATTCCTGTGCCGCCCCAATGCTTCTGAGAACACCGCTTACTGCCGGATGATTCGATGCACATGCAGATCCTGATGAGACATAAATTCCCTTATCTTCCAGTGTATGAAGAAGAACCTCACTTCGGATTCCTGCAATTCCAAGACTGATGATATGTGGTGCACTTCCTTCATCTTTCAGGCCATGAACTGTTGTATTCTCAATCTTTTCTGCCTGCTCAATAAAATAATCCTTCAGTTCACGCATCAGAGCTACTTTCATATCCAGATCATTGTAGATCATCTTTGTTGCAAGTCCAAGTCCTGCGATTCCCGGAACATTTTCTGTACCCGAACGGAGATCCTTCTGCTGTCCTCCTCCGAAAAGAATCGGTTTAATCTTCACCTTTTCACCTACATAGAGGAATCCGGTTCCCTTCGGTCCATGAATCTTATGTCCACTCGCACTTAACAGGTCAATCTTCTGACGTTTTGGATAAATGTGATATTTCCCAAATCCCTGCACTGCATCTGAATGGAAAAGAATAGAAGAATTATACTCTTTTACAATCTTTACTGCTTCATCAATCGGCTGAAGTGTTCCAACCTCATTGTTTACATACATAACTGATACGAGAATTGTCTCCGGACAAAGTGCTTCTTTCAATGCATCCAGATTCACTCTTCCACTCGCATCTACCGGAAGATATGTCACACGGAAGCCTTCCTCTTCTTCCAGATAACGCATTGTATTTAAGATTGCAGGATGCTCGATCGAAGTTGTGATCAGGTGATTTCCTGCTCTTCTGTTCGCTCTTGCACATCCGATCAGTGCAAGATTATCACTCTCTGTTCCTCCTGATGTAAAGTAAATATCTTTCGCATTTACCTTAAGAACCTTTGCGATCGTTTCCTTGGCTTCCTTTACATAGTGCTCCGCATCTACACCTTTTCGGTGCATGGAGGATGGATTGCCATAATCCTGACACATTACTTTATATACAAGATCTCCCACTTCCGGATATGCTCTGGTTGTGGCTGAATTATCCAAATATGCTTCCATTTCATCTTCCCTTTTCTAACTCTGTTACCATTCACAGAAGTCTGTAACCGGCAACGTCTTTCTATTATTTTATGTTTTTATCTTCCAACTGTTCCCGGCATTCTAAATGATACATCAGAATTGACAATGTTGTAAGTCCTGCTGTCTCTGTTCTTAAAATACGCTTTCCAAGTGTGATTGGGATCGCTCCGGTCTCTTTCGCCTGATCGATCTCACTCTCATCAAACCCGCCTTCCGGTCCGATAAAGATACCGACAGACTGCCCCGGCTCAATCTTACTTATGACAGCTTCTGTTGCTTTCATCCCTTCCTGCAGTTCGTATGGAACAAGCACTACATCCAGCTCTTTCGCGTAATTCATTGCTTCCCGAAAGCTCATCACATTCCGCACTTGTGGCACAATTCCTCTCTTCGACTGTTCCGCAGCCCCCTTGGCGATCGCCTGCCAGCGTTCTCTCTTCTTTCCGGCTTTCTTCTGATCCAGCTTTACAACCGAACGCTTTGCCGCAAACGGAACAATACAATAAGCTCCAAGCTCTACTGCCTTCTGCACAATCCATTCCATCTTTTCCCCTTTCGGAAGTCCCTGGAATAAGATCAGACGGGAAGCCAGTTCTGTCTGAGACACTTCTTTTTTCACAACGCGAAGGACTGCTTCCTTCTCCTCATAACCTTCCACTTTGCAGAAGTAATCCATTCCTTCCCCATCACTGACCCACACTTCTTCTCCGGGTTTCATTCGGAGTACATTCTTCATATGATTCACATCACTTCCTGCCAGACGGATCTGTTCTCCGTCCACGCAGGATGGATCTGCAAAAAAATGTTGCATCTTGTTTCTCCTTATGCGTTCTTGCGCGCTGTTACACATACCCATTCACCCTGATATGTGACCTCCAGAAGTTCCAGCCCGGCTTTCGCAACAGCTTCTTTTACCATCTCTTCTTTATCATCAATAATTCCACTTGTGATATAGATTCCGCCTGGTTTCAGCTGGTTCACGATCACTGGTGTGAGTTCTACAAGAACCGGTGCAAGGATATTCGCTGCCACAACATCATAGCACTCATATCCAACCTTATCCTGAACTTCTTTGTCATCGATAATATTTCCGATCATCACTTCATATTTATCTCCGGAAATTCCGTTGTTCTCCATGTTCTCATAAGTTGCATCGATTGCACATGGATCGAGATCTGTTCCAACAGAATGCTCTGCTCCGAACTTCAGCGCAAGCATTCCAAGAATTCCGCTTCCGCATCCCACGTCAAGAATCTTTGTCGTCTCTGTTGTATACTTTCTGATCTGACGGATACAAAGCTGTGTTGTCTCATGCATTCCTGTACCAAATGCTGTACCTGGATCAATATGGATCACCATCTTATCTTCATCCGAAGGCTTCACATCTTCCCAGGATGGAATGATCAGAATATCATCCACATAGAACTGATGAAAATACTTCTTCCAGTTATTCACCCAGTCTACATCCTCTGTCTGGGATTCTTCAATCTCGCAGGCTCCGACATTTACATAAGCAGACATCTCCTCCAGTTCTTTCTTCACATTTGCCAGAACTTTTTCTTTGTCCTCATCCTCTTCCAGATAAAAACTTAAGTAAGCCACACCATCATCTGCCTCGATCTCCGGTAAAATATCAACAAACATCTGCTCTTTATCAGACTCTGTCAGCGGGATCTTATCCTCGATCTCAACACCTTCAATCCCAAGATCTGCCAGCATACTGCTTACAATATCCTCTGCCTCTGTTGTTGTCTTCAATCTGAATTTATTCCATTTCATCTAGTTTTCCTCCTGAAACCACAAATCTAAATCTACGCTTGCACGAATTCCCGGAACCGTACCGGCCTCACTGTACTGCCACATCTTATAATCATATGGACACTGCGGAAGTTCATGATAATCCGCATACCAGAAATCATACTCTGTCAGCTCTTCCATCTTCAGGGTAAATGCCATCCATTTCATATTAGCATAAATCATCGGTTGATATCCAGCCTGTTTCACTCCGTCACAAAAGACTTTACAAAAATTCGTAAAGTCTTCCCTTGTATTCTGGTCTGTTCTTGCTGTATCATCTTTGATTTCTTCTGTGTCATAGACAACAGGTCCTGTAATCTGATACGGCTGGATATGTTCCAAAACAAAGTCAGTCTCTTCGACTGCTTCCGTTGCTGAGATTGCCTGGGAAAAGAAATAGACACCGACTTCCAGACCGGCATCCAATGCGCCTTGTACATTCTGTTCAAACATGGCATCTTCAACTAACGCGCCGCTCTCTCCATATGCACGGTATCCAAGTCTTACGATCACGAATTCAATTCCGCTTTCCTTCACCTGCTGCCAGTCGATCGTCTCTCCCTGGAACTCCGAAACATCAATTCCTTTTTTCGCTGACACTTTTCCCTTCGTATCTTTATACGAAAGATATCCTGTCTCTTCATCTAATGCCAGATTGCTGAAATCATAAGAATTCCTCGGTACTTGATTCAGAAGCCTTGCTCTGTAATTATTCTCTTTCACATCCTGGAAGTCATAGTACTTCTTTCCGTCTTCTGTAACAATCTGAACTCCACTGACAATCTGCGTGTTTTCCTGCTTGTCTTTCTTCGTCTGTCTTGTCTTCACGTTGCCGGAACCCACGCCGGCAAGAATAACTGCAAGCCCCACAAGAGCCGCTGCCATCCATTGCTTCTTTCTCATTCATTTCCTTCCAATCGCATCTGTTCCGCACCGTTGCAGAAATGTTGTTACTGTTCACACGATGTGCGACCAGCAACGAAATGTTTCCCAGGTAATTTTCCTTATTCCTCTGCTGCAAGCACGATCATTTTATCTCCGGCTTTTATTTTACCACCATGAAGCACTTTTGCAAATACCCCTTCTCGTGGCATGATACATTCTCCCATTTTTTGGAAGATCTGACAGCCATGATGACATTCTTTTCCAATCTGTGTCATTTCTAACAAAACATCGTTACATTTTAATCTTGTTCCAACCGGAAGATTACGGAAATCAATCCCCTGAACGATCACATTTTCTCCAAATGCGCCATCTTCTACTTCTGCACCTCTCGCACGGAATGCCTCAATCTTATCATAAGAAAGAAGACTGATCTGACGATGCCATTTTCCTGCATGTGCATCTCCTTCCAGACCAAAATCTTCAATAAATGTGCCTTCCTCAATTCTTGTCTTCTGTGTTCCCTTTGCCGGACTTGTACAAATTGCTATTACTTTCCCCATTTTTCTATACCTCTCAAATTACTTTTTCACTTTTATAATTTTTGTGCATAATCTGCACTGTTATTTTTCTGTTACTGATTTTATGTTACTGTTCACACGATGTGCGACCAGCAACGCATCTCGCCATTTTAAATCGCCTTTGGCGATGGGGCGAGATGCATTCAAGTCAAAACACGCATCCTCCGTGTCAATCAGCGGAGTGATTGCCACGGGAGTGAACAGTCACTGATTTTATTTCATTACTGATCTAACCACCGATTCCGTACATGGCCCGATGTTCTTTTTTCTGCCCAACTTCTTCATCTCTTCGCTCATCAGAGAAATTGTGACAAGCCGGTTTTTTCCAGATTGCCTGACGCATTGCTTCTTTCACTTCTTCATCCGTTGCACCACTTCTTAAAAGTTTTCTTAAATCAATTCCACTTTCATACTGCAGACAGAGTTTCAAATATCCTTCCGCTGTGAGCCGGATCCGGTTACAGGAATCGCAAAACTTGTGACTCACTGCACTGATAAATCCAATTCTGCCCTGGAATCCAGGAAAGCTTACATATTCCGCCGGACCATTCCCCAAATATTTTTCATACGGTTCAGCGTTTCCAAATGCTTTCTCTAAAAGTTCCAGAAGCTCATCTCTTGATTTTCCCTGACAGGCTTTTCCCATCCCGATCGGCATCATTTCTATAAAACGAACCTCTAACGGATGCTCCTTTGCATACTCTGCCATCTGAATATACTCTTCTTCTGACTGATTCATCGGCACACAATTTAACTTCACACGCAGATTCGGATATTCGAGTGCTGCCTGCAGTCCTTCCAGTGCCTGATTTAATTCCCCACATCTTGTCACTGTATGGTAACACGTTTCATCCAATGTATCAATACTGATATTCACTGCATCCAGCCCCTGACGCATCAACTCATCCAACTGATTTTTAAGAAGAATTCCGTTTGTTGTCAATGTCACCTGTTCGATCCCCGAAATTCTCTTAATTTTCCCCAATAAGTCCGGCAATCCTTTTCTCACCAACGGTTCCCCACCGGTCAGTTTGATCTTTGAAATCCCAAGTTCTGTACTAATCCGGCATACTCTCTCAATCTCATCAAAAGTCAGAATCTGCTCATGCGGCAGCTGCTCAATGCCCTCTTCCGGCATGCAGTAGACACAGCGCAGATTACAACGATCCGTCACAGAGATGCGCAGATATTCTATTGTTCTTCCATATTGATCGATCATCTCTTACATACCTCATATTATTTATCTCTTACATTACTGTTTTACTTTCCTTCAGAAACTGGTTTTCCACACTCACTTGCATTTCCTGTAAGAATTGCAAGACCATGTTCCAGAGATGGAAGTACTGCTTCTAGGTTCTCTTTTACAGCCTTCGGACTTCCCGGAAAATTAATGATCAATGTCTGATTACGGATCACAGAAGCGCCACGGCTAAGCATAGCTCTTGGTGTCACTTGAAGTGAAGCCAGTCTCATCGCCTCTGCGATTCCCGGTACATTCTTTGTCGCCACGGCAAATGTTGCTTCCGGTGTGCAGTCACGCGGTGCAAAACCTGTTCCTCCGGTTGTTGCGATCAGATCCACTTTTTTTTCATCTGCAAGTTCGCAGAGACACTGTTCGATCATCTTCTGCTCATCCGGAAGAAGTCTTACTTCTGTCACTTCATATCCGGCTTCTTCTAACATATTGTAAAGAAGCGGTCCACTCTTATCCTCCCGATCTCCTGCATATCCTTTATCACTCAGCGTCACTACCGCTGCTTTCCATCTTTGTTCTTTCTTTTCCACTTTACTTTTCGCCTTCTTTTCTTTCCTTCTTATATCCATTGTCGATCAGCCCACTCTTGCCGCCACTCTTTCTGACCAGATAGATTTCCCCAATCTCCATCTTTTTATCCATCGCTTTGCACATATCGTAAACTGTCAAAAGTGCTACACTTGCTCCTGTCAAAGCTTCCATCTCAACGCCTGTCTTCCCGGTCACACGTACCGTACAATTACAATAAATTGCAAGTTCACTCTCAACCATCTCGAACTCTACCTTGCACTTTGTGATCGGAAGAATGTGACACATCGGAATCAGATCCGATGTCCTCTTTGCTCCCATAATCCCTGCTGTTGTCGCAACTCCAAGCACATCCCCTTTGCCTGCAGTTCCTTCTTTGACAGCACGGAACACTTCTTCATTCACCGTGATCTTTCCTGTGGCGGTTGCTTCCCGGACTGTGTCCCGCTTCTCCGTCACATCTACCATAATGGCTTTTCCTTTTTCATCAAAATGTGTAAATCCCATTTTTTCACCTCTCAATCTGAAAATGCTGTTGTTATCCACATTCCCCTTGCGAATATCAACAAGACGATTACTTTTTTTATACTAAACGATTGTACCACAGAATAGTAGTAAAATTCAATGTTTTGGCAAAAAGAAAGGACAACTATAGTAGCTGTCCTTTTACCATCATCCCATCTTTTTCTTTAATTCTTGTATCGTTTCCAGAGTTTCTTTCGTGATTTCTGCAATCTGTTCCAATGGTAGTCCCGCTTCAATCATTGATAAAATAATTCCTTTACGTCCACGGTTTTCTCCTGTCTTGATCAATATATCACGATCTCTGATTGCTTTCTGTCTTGCTTCATATTCAAGACGTTTTTTCTCGTCTGCACTTAATTTGTCCAATTCTTTATACGCTTCTTCAAAACAAGAATTCTTCTTAGCCATTTTCTCAAAATCCTCCCTGCGTTTACCATTCAAAAAGCGCATCCACTGCATTAAATCTGTTTCACTCTTTTGTTTTGGCGGTAATTTAGGCAGTTCCAAAATATGCTTATGTTAAAATTCAATATTCATCATCTCATCCGACTTCTCCGGAATCTTATGTCTTTCCGCATATCCTGTAAGAATCAGCGTAAGTGCTCCGTCCCCTGTTACATTACAAGCTGTTCCAAAACTATCCTGAAGTGCGAAAATTGTAAGCATCAGTGCTGTTCCCGCATCATCAAACAGAAGGACTCCTGTGATAAGTCCAAGGGATGCCATAACTGTTCCTCCTGGAACTCCCGGTGCACCGATTGCAAATACTCCAAGAAGTATACAAAACAGAAACATTGTTGGAATTGACGGAAGTTTTCCATACAGAATCTGTGAGATTGTCATACAGAAGAACACTTCTGTGAGTACAGATCCACACAGATGGATATTAGCAAACAACGGAATTCCAAACTGTACCATATCTTTTCTTAATGGTTTCGCCTTTCCTGCACACTGCAGAGCAACTCCAAGTGTTGCTGCGGAAGACATTGTTCCAACGGCTGTCAGATATGCCGGTCCGTAATGCTTCACAACCTCCAGTGGATTCTTTCCTGAATAAACGCCGGCGATTGTATAAAGAAGTGCCATCCAGATATAATGTCCGATCATAACAATAATAATAACCTTAAGGAATACCGGAAGCTGTTTTGTGATGGAGCCTTCATATGCCAGAGAACAAAATGTGAATCCAATAAATAACGGAAGGATTGGAATCAAAATCCTTGACACGATGGAAAGCACGATCTTCTGGAATTCTTCCAACATTCCTGTGATTAATTTTGCCTTATTCCATGCCGCTGCAAGTCCGATCATAATAGAAAATACAAGTGCACTCATAACCGGCATGATCTGTGGGATAGAAAGTTCAAACACCATCTCCGGCAGTTCTTTCAGTCCATCTACATCTGTCACAATAGAAAGATGTGGGATCAGCGCATATCCTGCTGCTGTAGAGAATAACGCAGCCCCAACAGAAGATACATATGCAATACATACTGCAAGCAGAAGTAATCTCGATGCATTATTTCCCATCTTTGTAATGGACGGTGCGATAAATCCAATGATGATCAGCGGAACGCAGAATGAAATAATCTGTCCCAGAACATATTTCAAAGTTACAACAATGTTCAGAATTGCATTTGTCAAACCTGTCCCGTCATTTGCATTAAGAGCAAGTCCGGCAAGAATTCCGATCACAACACCTACCAGAAGTTTAAATGGCAGGCTTTTGAAAAAACTAGATTTTTTCATAGGAAGAATCCTCCAATACTATTTTTCGGTCCTAATTCACAGATGTCTGTAATCCCCAACCTTTCTCAGACCTGTTTAGTCGGTATGCAATATTATAATACACGAAGGATAAATCTACAACTGTCTGTTTGCAGCTTACCGATTTGCACCTATAGGACTTTTATATTTTATTGTCCTGCAGGGCAGAAGAATATTATAAGTCCATGCGCTTTTTTGTCTTGTTTGTAATTTCTCGAAAAACAAATCCTGAGGTTAGTGTACAGACCATAGCTGATTATTTTGCTGCTCAGCTATACGGATGTAAGTTTTGCTTTGAAAAATTCAAAGTTGTCTATAAGATGTATGAAATTAATTGACAAATAAAGTTGTCAATGTTATCATCATAAATGACAAGAAAAGTTGTCAAATCAAAACGAAAGGGGACTGGAAATTGCCTTTATTAAATCGATTAAAAGAATATAGATCAAAACTGGGAATCAATCAGACAGAGCTTGGAAAGCGGGCAGGAGTTTCCCGCCAGACGATCAGTCTGATCGAGCGTGGGGACTATTCCCCATCTGTGACACTGGCATTAAAAATTGCAAAGATCTGTCAGGTTACAGTAGAAGATATCTTTGAGTATAAGGAGGATGAAAACGATGAAGAGTGATACAAAGACGAGAAACACAAAGAAAACCGTTGTAAGGATGTTAGCGGCAATGCTGATAGGCGGAGTGATAGGAGGCGTAAGTACTGTAGTTTATGAAATTGTTTTTGGGGAAGATTTTAATGGAAGATCGCTGAGCCTTCTGACGGAAGTGACACGGAGGCTTATGGTTCCAGGGCTCCTGTCAGTGCTTGTCGTTTCAATTGCAGCATATGAGATCTGCTTCAAAAAGCTAAGAAACGTCTGTGATCGGATTGAAGATGCAGAAGATGAGGAATTTCATCGACTGGATTATGAAGAAGAAAGGTACGGAGCAATTCTGCAGTGTATCAATGTAGTGGCACAGGTGCTTTGCATTGCTTTGTTGGGAAGTGGATATTCTATGAGATATATTCATGATGGAAGAACTTCGCTGGTAAAATTTCTTACAGCATGTGTCCTGTTTTTAATCTGTTTCTTTTACTGTGGCATGGCTCAGGCCCGTTATGTAAAACTGCTTCAGAAAGTACATCCAGAGAAAAAGGGCGATATTGCTTCCAAAGATTTTCATAAACAATGGCTGGAAAGCTGTGATGAGGCAGAAAAGGAAGCTGTTTATCAAAGTTCCTACAGTACTTACATATTCTCAGGAAAATTAATCGGAATATTGTTAGTTGTGACGATGATCGCGCATTTATTTTTCAATACAGGAGTGTTCGCGATTGTTGTGGTCGGTGTAATCTATTTATGTATAACTGTAAAATACTGTGTTTCCTGTGTTAAATTAAAAAATAAATTATAGCAATTAATTATAGAAATTTCAGTAAATAATGCAAGTAATTTGCGCTCTGCCTTTTTTGCCGTTAACATGGGAATGAACCAATGTCATTTAGTTAACATTCAATAATGATATCGTGCACAAAAAAATGTTGAAGAATTTTTAGTGTATCTGTTTTTTAAGAGACACTTATAAAAATAGATACACTAGCGAGTGAATATTCTTTCTTCGCCATAAATTACCTTTCCTTTCTACAATATAGCCTGAACAACTTTATTGTACACGGAAAGGTGATTTTTTTGTATAACAATAAACCCATAACAAAAGCGACCAGCTGAGTTAACAGTTGATTGCCTTTGGCTTAATCATTTTGACATTGTATTTAATTCTCTCAATCTAACCTTCAATCGCAAATAATTTCTGTATCTTACTAAATTCCACTTAAATCCATTTCTTGGAATATAATTAAAACGAACTATATATTCGATTTTTCTTCCATTTAGCCAATAACAAACATTATGCATTTTCAGTTTTTCTTCTTTTTCAAACCGATTAATAATTCTGGACATCCACCAGAACAGTAATACTTAGCAAGGCAATCGTGACATTTCGTAAGATTGTTTACATCATATCTCTTGAATCTGACCAACCACAAGGTAATCTCTTCCCAATCGGCTCATGTCCTTAATGATAATGGTTCCAATGTTTCCGACCTTAACCTCATTCATCATCTGAATGAAGCTTGGGCGATCAAATCGTATACCGGGAAATACCATCATCTGTGAAATGACGAACCGGTGTCAGGCTATGTGCCTCTGCATTGCATATTCTTGAAGAATCTGCTTCTGATGAGAGATACTGTTAGATTCTCCCTGAAGCTCATCATCGTGACTCAAACGCTCATACAGAGCTGTATATAATTTTCCCTTTGCCATTTTCGGCTTTCTCCTTTCCATCTCAATCGTATTTGTAGACTTGTAAACACAACAGCCTAAGCAAATACACGATAAGTGGTTCATGTAATTGATTAAGATGTTGTACATATGCTACCACACCTGCTGCTTGATATTTTCAGGAAAAAAGTTCCCTTTTTATATCAGCACTAACTATCATAAGAATGATTCTGTCATTAATCATTCGGAATCATTCTTATTCTTTACTTTTTTGTAATTCATGATAGAATGTCTTTGTAATTGAAACACTTTTTCTGTCAAATTCAAATGGCAGACCTATGATATTTATCAGGAGGATTTTATGTCTGATCATATAATCTCTCAGATCTGCCCATCTGACATTCTGGCAAACAAGCAGATAAACGAATTGCTACTTGCAGAAGGTATCCGCCGAGATGCAAATCTTGACTACACCTGCGGTATGTATGATGATGAGATGAACATCATCGCTACCGGAAGCTGTTTTGGCAACACACTCCGCTGTATGGCAGTCAGCAACGCGCATCAGGGAGAAGGACTGATGAATCAGATTGTAACTCACTTGATCAGCGTACAGTTCGAGCGTGGTAATACACATCTTTTTCTCTATACAAAATGCAATTCCGCCAAGTTTTTTGGTGATCTCGGTTTTTATGAGATTGCCCGAATTGACGGTCAGATTGTATTTATGGAGAACAGAAAAACAGGATTCTCCGCTTATCTGGAACGTTTAAAGAAAGAAAGCGAACAGTCAGAAGTTACGAAACGATTCGCCACTGACAATACACCGATTCTTTCTGAAGTATCCTCTAAGGCACAAAAGAACCTTCGCATTGCAGCACTTGTCATGAATGCGAATCCATTTACTTTGGGGCATCAATATCTAGTGGAAAAAGCTGCTGCTGAAAGTGATATTCTTCATTTATTTATCGTCAGTGAAGATCAGAGTCTTGTTCCGTTCTCTGTGCGAAAACAATTAGTTCTGGAAGGAACCGCTCACCTTAACAACATCATTTATCATGAGAGCGGTCCTTACATTATCAGCACTGCAACTTTCCCAAGCTATTTCCAGAAAGATGCCGATGCTGTTATGGAAAGTCATGCGAACCTTGACCTGACGATCTTTGTTAGAATCGCGCAGGCGCTTGGAATCAACTGCCGCTATGTAGGTGAAGAGCCAAACAGCCAGGTGACTGGAATCTACAACAAGATTATGGCTAAAAAACTTCCCGAAAATAAAATTTCATGTACGATTGTTCCGCGAAAAGAAGCTAACGGAGCTGTAATCAGCGCATCGACTGTACGAACTGCGCTAAAAAATGATAATATAGAGTTGTTGAAGACACTTGTTCCTGAAACAACACTTCACTATTTTCAGAGCAAAGACGCAGATCCTGTGATTGCAAAGATCAAAGCTGCTGAACATGTTGTACATCATTAAGGAGCAACTACTATGTAAAATATAAACTGCGTAGAATTGCTGAAACCGTGTAATTCACCCTTAAACAAAACGCGAGAAAATGACAAGGAGGTTTCCTTATGCAAGGAGAACAGGTTGTATTAACAGATATGCTGCAATGTCGTGAGCGGCGTGCACAAATCCAGGATACATTCATTGAACAATACCACTGTCCAGTCATTTCATTCTGTATGAACATCCCAGGACCCGTGAAGACAAATGAACAGATCCGCACCGCCTTTGACAGTGGAAAGAATACACTGCTTCTAAAGCTGGAACAAGCTGAGGCAGATATTAAAAACTCAATTGAAATTCACGAAAAAACCGGAGATGAATTATTGCTTGCAATCGACTGTCCGGCAGAAAAAATCAAAAATCTCACAACTGAGATTGAAGAAACACATCCGATTGGGCGTCTCTTTGATATAGATGTGATTGACACAGACGGACAGAAACTTTCCCGCCCTTCCTACCGCAAATGTATCATCTGCGGCTGTCAGGCGCAGGAATGTGCACGCACAAGAAAACACACTGTAGAAGAGATGCAGGCAAAGATTGAAGAAATGCTGGAAAAAAGGAGATTTTAAAATGTTAGTATGTGATTATATCGTAGAACAGATTGATGGAGATTATGCACACTTAAGAAGAGTTGATCTTCCGGATGAAGAGCTAAAACTCGTAGCCAGAGCACTGCTCCCGGCTGAGATTGTAGAAGGTTGTAAACTGCACTATGAACTGATGCAGTATACAATCATCTAATGTTACTATTCTTCTACCTGTTTTTATTCAAAGAAGACTGTAAAGAGGATTCCCTCCTGAAAATATTTCATTTTAAAGAAAAGGAAATATTTTCAGGCAGGAATCCTCTTTGTACGTTTTCTCTATTTCATTCCCCGTCAATTAATCTTCATCAAACGGAACAACATCATCCTCTGCATTTTCCACAGCTTCACCAGAACCACCTGCTTTCGGTCCAGCAACGCCTTTTACCTTCATCGTTCTGACATTGATCCCATTGACCTCAATGTGGTCATCCACAGGAATCACAAGGCACTGTCTTCCGTCGATCATTCTTGTCTCTACAAGATCCATCCGGTCTGGATTCACCTTGATCACAACATCCGGTGTCTCGATATTAAACTTTCTTGTCTCTGCGATATTATTTGCCAGAAGCGTTGCTTTCTCGCCTGCATTTTCTTCGAAGTTCTTCTCAAAGTTCTCCATCTTCTCATTCGACACACCGCTCTGCTCGAAAATCTTCTTCACATCCGTTTTATCCAATGTCAGCGGATCCGGTTCTTCTTTATGTTCTTCAATCATATCATTCAATGTCTCGTGAATGTTGCGGACAGTCTCGTAATCACCATCTTCTCCCAATGTATCTTCAATAATCATCTGGAATGTCTCTTTCTGTGTGTCCGCAGACATCGGCATCTTCGCACCAAGAAGCTGATCGATCATCTCCGGCTGAAGATCTTCTGATTTCTTCGTGTAATAAAGCACACTGTGAAGATCAGTACTTCTGTCGTTGAATGCCGGGAAGAGGAATCCTTTGTCCGGCTTATCAACGATCCAGTCACGGATTCTGTCCTGAATACAGTTCTCTTCCGCGTTATAGCTAAGCCCTGCCTTTGACAGACTGACCGGACAGATGCTCATCAGTATATGCTGATATACTTCATCTGAAGCATCATCCATCTCAAGATCATCGGATGTTCTTCCAGGAACATCGTATGCTGCATGGATCAAAATAATGTAATAATTCTCCGCATACTCATACGTTGCAATCACTTTGTCATAGAATTCTTCCAAAAGCATATCGTCTTCGAGACGGCTGTCACGAAGCTTCAACAGAAATTCCTGCGTTCCGCCCGGCATCTCTGCATCCAGTGGAAACTCCATATTCAGCATATTCTTTCCAATACTTCCGGAAAGTGTCTTCTTAAAAATATCAAAATACTTAAATGCTTCTTCCTCCGGAAGTGCGAGAAATGCGTCTTTTGACTCCATCTTTTTATTCTTCTCATAATCCACATAGCAGCCACAGATTTTCGTAATCGCACAGTTTTTCGGTGAGAACTGCTTACGGATCTCAAGTACTTCTTTTTTATTCATATATGTTTCCTTTCTTCGTTCTATGTTATAATGAGTAAACCACCTTTTCGGGGATTGTAAATACCGTAGACATAACATTTTTATTTTACCTCTATTTTCATAAGAAAGAAAGATTTGATTTTCTCAAAATTCTATGGTATTATACGCATTTTGAAAATACAGAAAGGAATTTGTAATTATGTCATCCAACTCAGTTACTTCAACTGCCCGGGAACATGTATTTCTACTCTTTGTTAAATATGTCTCAGCAAATGTACTCGGCATGATCGGATATTCTTGTTATATCCTTGCCGATACGTTTTTTGTTGCCCGGGGAATCGGCTCGGATGCGATTGCTGCACTTAATCTGGTTCTTCCTGCTTTCAGCTTGTTAAACGGAACAGGGCTGATGATCGGTATGGGTGCTGCTGCGCGATACTCGCTTTCCTCCGGCAGAGCTGACAGTGAGATTCACCGCACGATCTTCACCCAGGCACTTCAGCTTGCATTTATAGCTATGCTGTTCTTTTTCAGCATCGGACTGTTTTTTGCAAGACCTCTTTGTGTCTTACTTGGAGCCGACGGAACTACATTGCCGCATGCAATTCCATATATCAGCATCCTGCTCATGTTTTCTCCTCTGTTTTTATGCAACAATCTGTTGAATTGTTTTGTCAGAAATGATGGAGAACCGCGGCTTTCAATGACTGCAATGCTCGTTGGAAGTCTGACAAATATTGTGCTGGATTACATTTTCATCTATCCTATGCAGCTTGGCATGACCGGAGCTGCACTGGCTACTGCAACTGCTCCACTGGTTGGGATGAGTATTCTGTCCATGCATTTCTGGAAAAAGAAAAATCAGTTTCATCTGGTAAAAACAAGGATACATCTAAAAACTGCTGTAGATATCTGTCGGCTTGGAGTTTCTTCTCTTGTAGCTGAATTATCTTCCGGCATCGTAATTCTTGTCTTCAACATGCTGACTCTGAAATTCAGCGGAACGACCGGACTTGCAGCATACAGTATCCTTGCTAATATCGCACTCGTACTTGTGGCAATCTTTACCGGAATCGGGCAGGGCATCCAGCCGATTGTCAGCAGCCACCCTGGTAAAAATGGAGTTCCTGTACGCCACCAGGTAAGACGCTATGCATTAAGCACTGCATTACTTATGGCTTTGATCGCTTATCTGGTTGTCTTTGTCTTTGCAGTTCCGATTGCTGACTTGTTTAATAAAGACAAGGATCCGTTGCTTACTTCAATGGCAGCAGAAGGCATGCGCATTTACTTTGTAAGCCTGTTCTTTTCAGGCATCAATATGGTGTCAGCCACTTATTTAAGTGCTTCCGACCAGCCGGTACCGGGATTCATCATCTCTATCCTGCGCGGCCTTGTACTGATCCTGCCGATTGCATTCCTGCTTGCCGCACTTTTGGGAATGACAGGTATCTGGCTCTGCCTTCCTGTTACCGAGGCAATCGTGTGTGTCGTGACCTTCTTCTTTCTGAGAAAATTTTAAGTAAAGTATTTGTAAAAGAAGAACTCTGTTGCGAATGTATTGATTCATACATCTCATAACAGAGTTCTTTTTTATCTTATTTTAAATATTTCGCTGTCTCAAGAATACGGTTTGCATTCTCAATTCTCTCCTGTGTCGGAGGATCGATTCCCTCTAACTTGTAATCATATCCAAGTTCTTTCCACTTGTATGCACCAAGTGTATGATATGGAAGAACTTCAACACGCTCTACATTATCCAGTGTCTCGATGAAATCATGAAGTCTCTCCAGGTACTCATCCTTGTCACTGCGCTCCGGAACGAGTACGTGACGGATCCAGATTGGTTTCTTGATATCAGACAGATAACGTGCAAACTCAAGAATATTCTTGTTGCTCTGTCCTGTGAGAATCTTATGCTGCTCATCATCAATGTGTTTGATGTCAAGCATCAGCATATCTGTGTATTTCAGCAGCTCCTGCAGTTTACCAAAGAATGGTTCTTCCTTTGTAAATACAGCTCCGCTTGTATCAATATTGGTATGAACTCCCTGTTCTTTCGCCTTCTTGAAAAGGTCAATCAGGAAATCCATCTGCATCAAAGGTTCTCCACCGCTGACTGTGATACCACCTTTGTCTTTCCAGTAGCTTTTATAGCGAAGTGCTGTTTTAAGCAGTTCGTCTGTTGTCTTCAGTTCGCCATCCTGCATCTTCCATGTATCCGGGTTGTGGCAGAACTGACAGCGCATTGGACATCCGCTTACAAAAATAATAAAGCGTACGCCAGGTCCGTCAACGGAACCGAAGCTTTCTGTTGAGTGAATATATCCTTTTACTTCTGACATGTTCTTCTCCTCCTAAATTTTATTGTAACTGTTCAGAGCCAACCTCCAAAATGCTACGCATTTTATAGCTGTTTTATGAAATTTTGCTTGGCTCTAAACAGTTACATTTTATTTTTAAAAAAGGACGCAGCATGGTGAAATGACTGCGTCCTGATGTAATATGCATAGGCTAAAGCCCTGAATTCCAGAGCATCGCCATGCTCACAGCTCGATTCCGCTTCGCTTCTTCTCGCTGTGGGGCTGCGCCCTATGAAACCAGCCAGTCAAAAGTCTCTTAGCAAGCAAGCTTGCACGAGTCTTTTACTGTCTGATTTCGCATGGCTTGGCTGTATTACATATGATCGTGGCAAGTTCTTGCGATAACGTCAAGCTGCTGCTCACGAGTAAGGTCGATAAACTTAACAGCGTATCCTGATACACGGATTGTGAAGTTAGCGTACTCAGGTTTCTCTGGGTGCTCCATAGCATCTTTCAGTTTGTCAACGCCAAATACGTTAACATTCAGATGATGTGCTCCCTGATCGAAGTATCCGTCAAGTACGTGAGCGAGGTTCTCTTTACGCTCTTCATCAGAATGTCCAAGTGCACCTGGGTTGATTGTCTGTGTATTAGAAATTCCGTCAAGTGCAAGCTCGTAAGGAAGCTTAGCAACAGAGTTAAGAGAAGCAAGAAGTCCACTCTGCTCTGCGCCGTAAGACGGGTTAGCTCCTGGTGAAAGTGGCTCTCCAGCCTTTCTTCCGTCCGGAAGAGATCCTGTAGCCTTACCGTATACAACGTTAGATGTAATTGTAAGGATAGATGTTGTCGGTACAGAATGTCTGTATGTGTGGCACTTGTTCAGTTTGTGCATGAATTTCTTCAGCAGCCATACAGCGATCTCGTCTGCACGGTCATCATCGTTACCATATTTCGGGAAGTCTCCTTCGATCTCGAAGTCTGTAGCAAGTCCATCTTCGTCACGAACAACTTTAACCTTAGCGTATTTAATAGCGCTTAAGGAGTCTACTACGTGTGAGAATCCAGCGATACCTGTTGCGAAAGAACGTTTAACGTCTGTGTCGATCAGGGACATCTGAGCTGCCTCATAGTAGTATTTATCATGCATGTAGTGGATCATGTTCAGTGTATCAACATACAGCTTGGACAGCCACTCCATCATTTCATCATATTTAGCAAGTACTTCATCGTAATCAAGGTACTCAGAAGTAATTGGCTGGTAAGCCGGTCCTACCTGTACTTTAGTCTTTTCATCAACACCACCGTTGATAGCGTAAAGAAGACACTTAGCAAGGTTTGCACGAGCTCCGAAGAACTGCATCTCTTTACCTGTCTCTGTAGCAGATACACAGCAGCAGATGCTGTAGTCATCTCCCCATACCGGACGCATAACATCATCGTTCTCGTACTGGATGGAGCTTGTTGTTACAGAAATCAGGGATGCGAACTTCTTAAAGTTCTCTGGCAGTCTTGAAGAATAAAGAACTGTCAGGTTTGGCTCTGGTGAAGGTCCCATGTTGTTCAGTGTGTGGAGGAAACGGTAGTCAGTCTTTGTTACCATAGAACGTCCGTCCTGTCCAAGTCCACCAACCTCAAGTGTAGCCCATGTCGGGTCTCCTGAGAACAGCTGGTTGTAAGATGGGATTCTTGCGAACTTAACCATACGGAATTTCATTACCATGTGGTCGATGATCTCCTGAGCTTCCTTCTCTGTAAGTGTTCCATTCTTAAGATCTCTGTCAATATAGATATCAAGGAATGTAGAGATACGTCCTACGGACATAGCTGCACCATTCTGTGTCTTGATTGCTGCAAGATATCCGAAGTACAGCCACTGAGCTGCTTCGTGAGCATTCTTAGCCGGCTGAGAAATATCGAATCCGTATGCTGCAGCCATCTCTTTCATCTCTTTCAGAGCTTTAATCTGATCTGCAAGTTCTTCACGAAGACGGAAATCCTCACCCTTCATGCCGTGTCTTGCGTAACGCTCGAAGTCATACTGTTTTCTCTCGATCAGGAAATCGATACCGTACAGTGCAACACGACGGTAGTCACCTACGATACGTCCACGTCCGTATGTATCCGGAAGTCCTGTGATGATCTTGTTATGACGAGCTTTTTTCATCTCTGGTGTATAAACATCGAATACACCCTGGTTATGTGTTTTATGATATTTTGTGAAGATCTCATGCAGTTTCTCGCTTGGCTGGTATCCGTATGTTGTACAAGCCTGCTCTGCCATCTTGATTCCACCGTAAGGCATGAATGCTCTCTTCAGTGGTTTGTCTGTCTGCAAACCAACAACCTGCTCAAGGTCTTTCATGCTCTCATCGATATATCCTGGGCCGTATGCTGTCAGACCGGAAACAACTTCTGTCTCCATATCGAGAACTCCGCCCTTAGCTCTTTCTTCTTTCTGAAGTTCCTGCAGTCTTCCCCATAATTTGTCTGTTGCTTCTGTCGGTCCTTCAAGGAATGCCTCATCACCTTCATATGGTGTGTAGTTCTCCTGGATGAAATCACGCACGTCTACAGAGTGTGTCCATTTTCTTCCCTTGAAGCCAGCCCACTGCTCAAAATTAGCCATTGAAAAATCCTCCTATATTCTTTCCTAAAATAGTTTTGTAATTGTTTTACGGGCATAGTATAACACCGTGTTAAATAAATGACAAGCGTAAAATCGAGAATAAATATCGGAAATCGCTTTGTATTCGATTTAGTACAAAATATGCGGAAAAACGCCCATTTTACGGGGAATTGTACAAACTTTAGTACAGTAAAAATGTACCGTAAAAAGAACATTTCCACATGTGTACGGTCGGATTCACACGCAAATAAACGGTCTGATTTTCTTTCTGAAAAACCTCTAGGTACTTTTCCTCTATGATAACGTTTTCACTTTCTTTTTTCTTTATATTTTTGTCAATGGAGTTATGTTCTGTTTTTTGATATAATAGTGCATTAAAGTATCTATATTTAGTTTATGAAAGAGGAATATTATGGAAATCAGAAAGACCAGGCCGGAAGAATTAGACGTGCTTCTTAAAATGTACGAAAACGCACGCAGATTTATGGCAACCCACGGAAATGCTTCCCAGTGGGGAAACACTTATCCTTCTCCTCAGTTAATTCTGGACGATATTACTGAGGGGAACAGTTATGTCTGCACAGAGCAGGATCAGATCATTGCCACTTTCTATTATAAAGAAGGCGCTGATCCCACTTATATGCGCATCTACGAAGGTGAATGGATCAATGACTCCCGTTACGGAGTTGTTCACCGCATCACTTCCACCGGAAATGTAAAAGGTGCTGCTTCCTTCTGCCTGAACTGGGCTTTGGAACAATACGGCAATATCCGTATTGATACACACCGGGACAATATCGTAATGCAGCATCTGTTAGATAAGAATGGATTCAAGTATTGCGGAATCGTATATGTTGAGGATGGAACAGAACGAATTGCTTATCAGAAAGTGGTTTAATAATACCAAAATCCATAAAGCAAGGAGCAGAGACATTTGATCTTAATGTCTCTGCTCCTTGTTACTATATATCTCACAGAATCTTGCTGCGAAGGACGGTTCTTCTCCACCTGCATAAAGATGTGAGATATCTCCTACTTTCAATCCACGGAAATATGCCGTTCCCTGTTCTCTCTCTTCTGTTACTACTTCTGTCACAGAAGTTGGTGCAAGCGCAAGGCAATGCCAAAGCACAAATGGTGATACATTCCATAAATGAGACAACAGCACGCAGCTGATTCCGAAATGGCAGAAAAATGTCACCGTCTCATCACTTTCTTTCTCCACACGATAATGCGCCCCTTCTCTTACATATCCGTGCTCTGCGAGAAAGCGATCAAATTCTTCAATCACATGATCGTATACTTCTACGAGATCGGAATTTTTCGCCACTTCTGTTTCTCTCCATGTATTTTTATCCATATAAGCTTCATGTTCTGTCCAATACCCCGGAACCATATCCCATGCAATTCTAGGTAAGAAATACCCTCCTTCTTTTTTCACATCGGGATATGCTTTTTCAAGTTCCGGATTTTTATTCAAATCAACCTGCGCCGGGAACTCTTGCAGCCAATCCAATATTTCTGCTGTTTTTCCAGTTACCTCAAGACATGGAGCCGCCGTATCCTTCGCTCTTCCAAGTGGAGACTTATAGCATTCCCCCATATTCATAGATACTGCACGTTTTGCAAGCAGTGCCGCTTCACGTCTTCCTTTTTCTGTTAATGTGTCATTTACATAATCCGGATCTCCGTGACGGATCAATAGAATTCTCATCGTGCTTCTCCTTTGTAATCAATTATTTTCTCCAGCCATTCCTCTGCCAGTTTGGGCCAGATCTGTACTTCTTTCAGAGTCTTTCGGATTTCTTCTTTCTGCTCTGCTGTCCATTTCGGTGGCTGTGTTCTTCCAATCCCATTTTGCACAAGAAGTTCTTCTCCCTTTTCCTTTGAAAATGAAGTTTCTCCCGCAAGAATCGCTTCTGCAAGCATACGAAGCTGCTCCTGTGTATAAGGCTGTCTTCCTCTGCGTTCCAGCCAGTCCTCTGTTGCAACAGACATTCCATGTACGCCTTCTGAAAATACATGGTGCGCAAATGGAACTCCTTCTTCCAGACATTTCTGGGCTAAAAGATAGCTATTCTGTACCGGAACGGTTCCATCCGTTGCTGTCTGCCAAATGAAACATGGTGGTATTTCTTTTGTTACATACTTTTCAATTGACATATATTCTAACTCTTTCTTTGTTGAATTCTTCCCTAAAAGAGCTACAAAAGAATCTCTGTGAGCATATTTTCCTGAAGTAATTACCGGATAAGACAGCACAGCAGCATCCGGTTTGTTTGAAAACTTCTGATATTTTTCATCAGGATCCTCGATATCCGCTCCATGCACACACAGACTCGCACACAGATGTCCTCCAGCTGAAAATCCACAAACCACGATCTGATCCGATAAAATATGCAGCTGTTCTGCACGAAAACGGATCATTCGCATTGCTCTGGAAATATCTTTCAGCGGCTGAAGCTTTAATGGTGCTTCATCCAGTGGATTCACTGTATATTCAAGGACGAACACATTATAACCGGCCTGATAAAATTCCATAGCAACCAGATGTGCTTCCGAAGGCGATACAAGTCTGTAACCGCCACCCGGAACCACCAGCATCGCCGGATGCATCAGCTCATCCTCATGAATATAGCTGACCATAATCGGGATAAACCCATGCGCCGCCGGGTAATGATATTCTTCTTTGTGCCATAATTCTATTCTTTCGCCTATCATGTGTTAATTCCTCCTGTGTAATTTATAATTTGTGCTTTTCTGTTATTTCTTTTGGGAGCACGGACTTTGCTCGTTGCTCGCGTAAAAAAGCCATGAAAGACAAGATCCCCCAACCTTGTCTTCCATGACTCCCATTACATACACTCAACTTGCTTTACAGCTCGAAACCTTCCAGATATGGATTCTCTGCCTCAGAAAACTTCTCTTCCTCAACCATCTGCGCGATTGCCGGGTCAAGTGGCATCTTTCCAAGAACCGGAACATTAAGATCTGCTGCAATCTCATCAATGTGGCTCTCTCCAAATACTTTAATCTCTTTGCCACAATCCGGACACTTCACATAGCTGTAGTTCTCAACAATTCCAAGAACCGGAATATTCATCTGCTTCGCCATTCCATATGCCTTCTTCACGATCATCTGTACAAGATCCTGCGGAGATGTAACGATCACAACGCCATCAACCGGAAGAGACTGGAATACTGTCAGCGGAACATCACCTGTTCCAGGTGGCATATCAACGAAAAGATAATCAAGATCTCCCCACATAACGTCTGTCCAAAACTGCTTTACAACACCTGCGATCACTGGTCCCCTCCAAATAACCGGTGCTTCCTCATCTTCCAAAAGAAGATTGACAGACATGATCTTTGTTCCGTCTGCTGCCTCACATGGAAGAATTCCCTGCTCTGTTCCTACTGCCATCTCATGAAGACCATACATCTTCGGAATCGATGGACCTGTAATATCTGCATCCATGATACCAACATTGTATCCTTTTGCTCTCATCATTCTTGCAAGGGATGCTGTCACAAGTGACTTACCAACGCCGCCCTTTCCGCTGACAACGCCGATTACTTTCTTAATAGATGAATACATATTCATCGGTTCATGCATATCAACTTTCTTGCTTGTGCACGTTCCTGCACTGGCACAGCTGGCACAGGATTCCTCTGAACATCCTGCTGTGTTCTGCTCTTCTGCCATAATACCATAACCTCTTTTCTACAAATAATGATGTCGCTTCCATTCACAAATTCTGCGTCCGGTAACACATCTCGTCAGAAATTTTTCTGACACAGTGACACTATTGTAACACATTTCATAAAAGAATGATAGGCTGAACCCACGCTTTTATTTTTCTATGCTTTTATTTTTCTAAGTGTTATACTTAAGTTACTTGAATACAACTTAGAAAGGAGTTTTTCTGTATGCCAGTAATATCCGAACAGCTCAAGCCAATCGATACCGTCAATGGATTCCAGATCCGCCCCGGCTTTTTCCGTGAATTCGGTGCAGTCGCTATCCCAGGTGGTGTCAACTTTACGATTCATACACACGGTGCTACCTCCTGCGAGCTTCTGCTGTTTCACCGCAAAGCCGAAGAACCATACGCCGTGATTCCATTTCCGGAAAGTTACAGGATCGGATTCTGCTATTCTATGATCGTCTTTGATCTGGATATCGAAGAATTTGAGTACGCCTATCGATTGGATGGTCCTTATGATGAAAAGAAAGGACTCCGTTTTGATAAAAACAAAATCCTGCTGGATCCTTATGCACGTGCAGTCACCGGACAGAGCCAGTGGGGACATGTGAATAACGCCCAGCATGGTTATCGTGCCCGCGTGGTACAATCCAACTTTGACTGGGGTGACCAGCGTCACCATTCTATTCCTATGGAAGACTTGATCATCTACGAGCTGCACGTCCGCGGATTTACCATGGATGAAAGTTCCGGTGTTAAGCACCACGGTACCTTCGAAGGTCTGCGCGAAAAGATTCCTTATTTGAAAGAACTTGGAGTCAACGCTGTTGAACTAATGCCAATCTTTGAATTTGATGAGATGCGCGATGTACGATTGATTGATGAAAATGAACTTATTGATTTCTGGGGATATAATCCGGTCAGTTTCTTTGCACCAAATACAAGCTACTGCTCTTCTATGGAATATAACCGCGAAGGACTGGAACTCAAGACACTGATCAAAGATCTCCATGACAATGGAATAGAAGTGATCCTCGACGTTGTCTTCAACCACACTGCCGAAGGAAATGAATTCGGTCCGTGCTTTTCTTTCAAAGGGTTTGACAACAACATTTACTATATGTTGACTCCGGACGGACATTATTATAATTTCAGTGGATGTGGAAATACATTAAACTGCAATCACCCGGTCGTGCGAGACATGATTTTGGAGTGTCTGCGTTACTGGGTCATCGAATACCGTGTAGACGGATTCCGTTTTGATCTCGCTTCGATTCTCGGACGAAATGATGACGGAACACCTCTAAGCCAGCCACCGCTTCTGCGAAGCCTGGCTTTTGACTCAATCCTTGGAAATGTAAAACTGATCGCTGAAGCATGGGATGCCGGCGGACTTTATCAAGTCGGTTCCTTCCCTTCCTGGAAGCGTTGGGCTGAATGGAATGGGCGCTACCGTGATGATATGCGCCGCTTTTTAAAAGGAGATGACTTTCTTGCCCAAACTGCTGCCGCAAGAATCACAGGTTCTCCTGATCTGTACGATCCTGCTTACCGAGGCGGAAATGCTTCCATCAACTTTCTCACCTGTCATGATGGCTTCACGCTTTGTGACCTGTACAGTTATAACCAGAAGCATAATGAAGCCAACGGTTGGGGGAACACTGACGGAGCTGACGACAATAACAGCTGGAACTGTGGCGTAGAAGGCGAAACAAATGATTCCGCTGTTCTGGTGCTTCGCAAACGACTGATGAAAAATGCATGTGCCGTTCTGCTTTGTAGCCGTGGAACTCCAATGTTCCTCTCCGGTGATGAATTCGCAGACACACGTTATGGAAATAATAACCCTTATTGTCAGGATAACCTGATCTCTTGGCTGGACTGGAGTCTCCTCAAAAAAAATAAAGATCTGTTCGATTTCTTTCAATATATGATCCAGTTCCGCAAAGATCATCCTGCCATCCGTAAGGATCTCGAACCAAGTTATCTTGGTATTCCGGCGATGAGCACGCATGGACTCACTCCGGATGAGACAAATTTCTCCGGTGACAGCCATGTTGTCTGTGTACGATTCGCAGGTTATAATGAAGCAACACAAGAAGAAGATCTTGTTTATCTGGCTGTAAATTCCGGATGGTTTCCGGTCACACTCACTCTGCCTGAACTTCCTGAAAAATATAAATGGCATGTCGCCGTCAACACCGGAGATCCTAAATGTCAGTTTTTTCACAAAAATTCAATGCCCGCAGTAGAATCTAAAATATTTTTAGGTGAACGCTCTGTTATTATTTTCGTTGCTACTACCATATGAATTGAAAATTTTAGCTATTTCTCAATATTTTTTAGAATATTTTTATTCACTTTTCACAAGTCTGTTGTTTGTGTAATAAATAACAGACTTGTCATTTTTTAAACTTTTCTTGATAATTTTTAGATTTATTTGTAGAATATTACTAAATGGAACTTTACTGGTTTGAAGATAGGTTTTTTCAAATACATTTCCTATTTTAAAATCAGTCAGTAATGAACGTTATGGTAAAAGGAGAGGTTTAAAATGAGTAGACTTGAAATCCCAGGTCCAGATAAAGGCCAGCTCGTCGTTGAAGAGCTGTACAAAGATCTGGAACGTAGAATTGAATCCAGCCCTCCGGGATTATGTCCGGTTGACATGACTCGTGCATTTATCGAGATGTGTCAGACGCAATCCTGTGGAAAATGTACCCCATGCCGCGTTGGGCTGTGGCAACTGAAGAACCTTCTGACAGATGTTATGAACGGGACTGCTACAATGGAGACGCTGGATCTGATCGACACACTGTCTGAATCCATCCGCGAAGGTTCTGACTGCCCGATCGGATACGAAGCCGGTGCCATGGTACATAAGAGCTTAAGAGACTGTCGCGAAGATTATGAGGAACATGTCCGTCAGGGACGCTGTACCTGCCACTATACACAGCCGGTACCTTGCGTTTCTCTTTGTCCTGCACATGTTGATATCCCTGGATATATTGCACTGACCGGAGAGGGCCGTTACGCTGACGCAATTCGTCTGATCCGTAAGGATAATCCGTTCCCGACAACCTGCGGTTTTATCTGCGAGCATCCTTGTGAAGCCCGCTGTCGTAGAAATATCGTAGATGATGCCATCAATATCCGTGGACTGAAACGTATGGCCGCTGACTATGCAGGCAAAGTTCCGCCACCGGAATGCGCACCTTCCACCGGAAAGCGTATCGCTGTTGTAGGCGGAGGACCTGGTGGACTCAGTGCTGCTTACTACCTGCAGTTGATGGGACATCAGACAACCGTATTCGAGATGCTTCCAAAGCTCGGCGGAATGCTCCGCTACGGTATCCCGAACTACAGACTTCCGAAAGATCGTTTGGACGAAGACATTCAGGCAATCCTTGAGACCGGAGTTCAGGTAGAATTTGGAAAACGTATCGGTAAAGATATCACAATTCAGAGTCTGCGCCAGGAATACGATGCTGTTCTTATTTCCATCGGTGCAAGCACTGATAAAAAGCTTGGTATCGAAGGCGAACAGGCAGAAGGCGTGATCTCTGCTGTGTCTTTCCTTCGTGATGTCGGAAAAGACAAGAGCCCTGATCTTACCGGACAGGAAGTTGCTGTCATCGGTGGCGGTAACGTTTCCATGGACGCTGTCCGCACAGCAAAACGTCTCGGTGCTAAAAAAGTAAGTATCGTTTACAGACGCCGTACTGCAGATATGACTGCTCTTCCGGCTGAGATTGAAGGTGCTGTTGCTGAGGGAATTGAAGTTCTCACATTGAAAGCTCCATCCAGAATAGAGACAGATGAGAATGGACACGTTTCAGGCATCTACGTCACACCACAGATGATCAGCAAGATCAAAGACGGTCGTGCAAGTGTCTGTCCGACAGGAGAAGAAGATTTCCTTATCCCTTGCCAGACACTCATCGTTGCAATCGGTCAGGATATCGAATCTGAACACTTTGCCGAAGCCGGCGTTCCGGTTTCCCGCGGTAAGATCATGACAGAACGTTATGGCGGTTTCGATAACATCCCTGGCGTATTCGCCGGTGGAGACTGTGCGTCCGGACCTGCTTCTGTAATCAAAGCAATTGCTGCTGCAAAGGTTGTTGCCGCCAATATCGATGAATATCTTGGTTTCCACCATATCATCAGCTGCGATGTTGAGATTCCGGAGCCTCGCTTAAGCGACCGTGAACCTTGCGGAAGAGTTGAACTTACAGAACGTGAAGCCTGCAGCCGTGTCTGTGATTTTGAAGGTGTTGAAAACTGTATGACAGAAGCCGAAGCAAAACAGGAATCCCACAGATGCCTGCGCTGCGACCACTTCGGTTATGGTATCTTTAAAGGAGGTCGGAAAGAAAAATGGTAAATATTACAATTGATAATCAGAAAATATCCGTACCTTCCGGAACTACTATCATGGAAGCTGCGGCAAAACTTGGAACTCCGATTCCGAAATTATGTTATTTAAAAGATATCAACGAGATTGCGGCATGCCGTGTCTGTGTTGTTGAAATTGAAGGGAAAGATCGTCTGGTCACATCCTGTAATAATGTTGTAACCGAAGGCATGGTGATCTACACGAACAGCCCAAAAGTACGCATTGCAAGAAGACAGACTGTACAGCTTATCCTTTCCCAGCATGACTGCAAATGTGCAACCTGTGTCAGAAGCGGGAACTGTACACTTCAGCAGGTTGCAAATGACCTGAACCTGATCGATCTTCTGTTCAAAGAACGTTTTGAAGAAACTCCTTGGGATAAGACATTCCCACTCATCCGTGATTCACGCAAATGTATCAAATGTATGCGCTGTATCCAGATCTGTGACAAGATCCAGGGACTGAACATCTGGGATGTTACAAGTACAGGTTCAAGAACAACGATCAATGTAAACGGAAATAAAAAGATCAACGAAGTCTCCTGTTCTCTCTGCGGGCAGTGTATCACACATTGTCCGGTCGGTGCACTTCGTGAGCGTGATGATACAGAAGACGTATGGAGTGCGATTGCTGACAAGAAGAAAGTTGTTGTCGCACAGGTTGCTCCGGCAGTCCGTGCCGCGTGGGGAGAGGCTCTCGGTCTTTCCAGAGAAGAAGCAACAATCGGAAAGATCATGGACGCCTTGAAAAAGATCGGCGTAGACTACGTCTTCGATACTTCTTTCTCTGCTGACCTTACAATCATGGAAGAAGGAAATGAATTTCTGCAGCGCTTCACCAAAGGAGAATTAAAGCTGCGTCCGATGTTCACTTCCTGCTGCCCTGGATGGATCCGTTTCATCAAATCACAGTACCCACATCTGGTGCCACAGCTGTCCACAGCCAAGTCACCACAGCAGATGTTCGGTGCTGTTATGAAGACTTATTTTGCACAGTCCATCGGTGTTGCTCCGGAAGATATTTACACCGTATCTGTCATGCCTTGCGTAGCGAAAAAAGGCGAACGCAACATGGAACTTTTCTACGGTGAGTATGCCGGACATGACATTGACACAGTTCTCACTACAAGAGAGCTGACAAGAATGATCCGTGCTGCACATATTGATCCAAAGAGCCTGAAAGACCGCGAATGTGATCCGCTTATGAAAGAGTGGTCCGGTGCCGGTGTTATCTTCGGTGCTACCGGCGGTGTTATGGAAGCTGCACTTCGTTCCGCACACTATCTTGTAACCGGACGTAACCCGGATCCGGATGCATTTAAGATCGTCCGCAGTCCATCCTTTGAGACGGGTGTTGTAGAAGCTGAAGTACAGATCGGTGATGCTACGATCCGCGCTGCTGTTGTCAGTGGTCTTGGAAATGTACGCAAACTGCTTGAAGCAATTGAACATGGTGAAGTACACTACGACTTTGTAGAAGTTATGGCCTGTCCAGGAGGATGCGTCGGCGGAGGCGGTCAGCCGATCCACGACGGCGAAGAACTTGCACACACACGTGGTGCAAACCTCTATTTCCTTGACAAGAACGCCAAGATCAGATTCTCCCATGAGAACCAGGATGTTATGAAATTGTACAACGATTTCCTTGAGAAACCATTGTCACACAAATCACATATGCTGCTTCATACAGATCATACAAAGTGGGAGATGCCGAGATAACTATTCATCATTTTGCATTCTGAAATAGGCATCCCAAAAGTTTCAATCAGTGCAGGGGCCGCATTTTCCGACCGTGAAAATCCTAGCGAAAGTATTTTCAAAGATGCCGACAAGGCTCTGTATCACGTAAAGAAAAACGGGCGAAACGGATGCGGTTTTTAATAAAGAAAAAGCAGGCAGAACAAGATTGTCCTGCCTGCTTTTTCTTTATTCTACTGTTACACTCTTCGCAAGGTTTCTCGGTTTATCTACATCAAGTCCCTTCGCAACACTTACATAATATCCAAGTAACTGCAGCGGAATCACTGCGAGACTTCCCATGAAATGCTCATCCACCTTCGGAACATAGACTGTAAAGTCTACCTTATCTTCCATCTCATAATTGCCATAGTTTGTCACACCCATCAGATATGCGCCACGGCTCTTGCATTCCATCATATTGCTGACTGTCTTCTCATACAGCTTGCTCTGTGTCAGAACTCCGATCACAAGAATGTTGTCCTCGATCAGACTGATTGTTCCATGCTTCAACTCACCTGCTGCATAAGCCTCGGAATGAATATAAGAAATCTCTTTCAGTTTCAGACTTCCTTCCAGACACACTGCATAATCAACTCCACGACCTACAAAGAAAACATCATGTGCATTCGCATATTTGGCTGCGAACCACTGGATTCTCTCCTTGTCCTGAAGAATCTTCTCGATCTTGTCCGGAATCGTCTGAAGTTCAGAAATGTAGTAGCTGTACTGCTCGTCTGTGATCAGCCCCTTCACCTTCGCGAACTGAACCGCAATACAATCCAAAGCCACAAGCTGTGCACTGTATCCCTTTGTTGTCGCAACCGAAATCTCCGGTCCTGCCAGTGTATAGAACACCTTGTCTGCCTCACGGGCAATACTGCTTCCAATTACATTTACAACTGCAAGTGTAGCAAGTCCTTTCTCTTTCGCCATACGCATTGCTGCCAATGTATCTGCTGTCTCTCCGGACTGGCTGATCACGATAACCAGACCATCCTTCACAAGCGGCATCTCACGATAACGGAACTCAGATGCAAGCTCTACTCGAACCGGAATCTGAGCCATCTCTTCGATTACATACTGCGCCTCTACTCCGACATGCCATGCAGATCCGCACGCAACAATGTAAATCTGGCTGTACTTCTTGATCTCTTCCTCTGTAAGATCAATATCCGTAAAGTCGATCACTCCGTCTTTCACAACAGAATTCAGTGTGTCACGGATTGCTTTCGGCTGCTCATAGATCTCTTTCATCATAAAATGCTCGAAGCCGGCCTTCTCTGCTGCCTCTGCATCCCATTTGATCTCTGTTGTCTCTTTCTCGATCTCATCACCGTTCAGGTCATAGAAATGAGCCTCGCCCGGAGTAAGTTTCGCAAACTCAAGATTTCCGATATAATATACATTTCTTGTATATTTCAGAATAGCCGGAACATCAGATGCCACATAGGTCTCGCCATCTGCGATACCGATGATCATCGGGCTGTCTTTTCTAGCAACCCAGATCTCTCCAGGATAATCCTTGAACATCAATTCAAGTGCATAAGAACCACGTACACGAACCATTGTCTTTGCGATCGCATCGATCGGTCCTAAATTGTATTTCTTATAATAGTAATCAACCAGCTTAATCACTACTTCTGTATCTGTATCACTGTAGAATGTATAACCATGCTTTAACAGCTTCTCTTTCAGCTCTGTGTAATTCTCAATGATACCATTGTGAACTCCGACCACTTCAGACTCCACGGTACCGGAACCACTTTTCTCACAGTTTCCTGACACATGCGGATGTGCATTCACCTGGCTCGGCTCACCGTGAGTCGCCCAGCGTGTATGACCGATACCACAAGTTCCCTTAAGTGCCTTACCACTGTCAGTCTTCTCTGAAAGATTGCTCAAACGTCCCTTCGCCTTAACAACCTGTGACAGATGCTCTCCGTCACGCACTGCAAGACCGGCTGAATCATATCCTCTGTATTCCAACTTGGACAATCCGTCCAACAGAATCGGAGCTGCCTGATGATTTCCTGTAAATCCTACGATTCCACACATAAATAATTCCTCCTATTAACTATCTGCAGTTACTGTTCACACGATGTGCGACCAGCAACGCATCTCGCCATTTTAAATCGCCTTTGGCGATGGGGCGAGATGCATTCAAGCCAAAACATGCATCCTCCGTGTCAATCAGCGAAGTGATTGACACGGGAGTGAACAGTAACTATCTGTATCCCACTCTACAAATAGTTATATGCATTTCCATGTTGTTTTCCCTTTTCAATGAGCCTATCGCTTTCGTAATTGTTACAAAAAAGTTAAATAACTCATTCGTTAGTGTAACACAGATAGGCGAAATAGGGAAGTAAAAAATGCATTTTCTTAATCGCTTTCCATTGCTACATTGGCCAGTCAGGAAACCTTCCGTTCATGATTGCATGCATAATCCTCTCCTTCGCCCCTGGTGTCTCCCTGTTGATCTGCTCTATTAGCTGTTTTGCATACGCTCTTTTTGTTGAGCCGTCTACCGGGCAGGTATTCTTAACCACACGGATTCCCTGGTCTGCAACAAAATGCGCTACCCCCTGCTCCGGAATATACATCATCGGACGGATCACCGTCACTCCGGCTTCCGGTAATTCTGTCACCGGTGGAAATGCATAGAATCGTCCTTCATAGATCAATGACATCAATGCTGTCTCTATAAAATCATCCTTATTATGTGCATATGCCATCTTATTGATTCTAAGCTCTCCCAGTCGTTGATACATCGCACCCTTCCGAAGTTTTGCACACAACGAACACGGCCTTACATCCTTGTTTTCCTGAAATACGATCCGGGCGATCTCTGTATCGACCTGCTCATAAGGAATCTCCAAGTGCTTACAATACTCTGCTACACCCGTAAAATCCATTCCTTCAAATCCCACGTTACAGGTAATGGCGGATAATTCGAACCGCTTCGGGTAAAATCCTTGCAGCAGTTTCATTGCATACAGCAATGTCAACGAGTCCTTTCCACCGGAAACGCCTACAGCAATCCTATCGCCCTCTTCTATCATGTTATAATCTTGTATTGCCTGACGGATCAGGCTTAATAATTTCTGTTGTTTCATATTTCCTTCATTTTTTCTTTCACTTTATCCGGTACATCGATCAGTCCAAATCGATAAAACATTCCATAAATGTAGGTAACGCCCCTGATATCTCCAAGAGCCTTCGGCCTTTCCACTATTTCTCCTGTCTGCTTTATATTATGAAACGCCAGCTTCACCGAACTCCAGGCCAGACTTTTACTTTTTTCCCTGCGGTCGATCCATAATTCTTTCGTATATTCACCATTTCTTCCTTTTCTCACTTCATAGGTGAACGGCAAACCGGAATATGTTTTAAACATTATATTTTGATAACTGAGGATCATATCCCATAAATGCTCTTCACTCGGTTCTTCCTGCAGTCTTCTCATTAAATCATAATTCATATCAGAAGCTTTCCTCAACTACTACTTTGCACCTTTCTATGCTCATCACATAACCTTCCAAATATTAGTTTCATAATATCACTTTTCCATAATACTTTACAACAATTTTGCGAAATTCGGGTTGCGGATTTTGTAAGCATCTCTTATACTTTATTATTATGATGTAGGTGCGGGAATTGCATAGCAATGGAGCAATCCGGTTGCATCAGTGAGTGGAAAAATTTTACTTTTTGCACTCACACCTTATTATGTATGAATGTGGAGGGATGAAAGCATGAAGATACTTCTGATCAACGGGAGTCCTAAAGGTAAAAGAAGTAATTCATTAAAGCTTGCATACAGTTTCATTGAAGGATTTAAAAATGGATGTACGAATGATGAAGAAAGCCTCTCCATCGATGAACTCCATGTAGCTTCAATGAATATAGCTGCGTGTAAAGGATGCTTTGCGTGCTGGCAGAAAACACCTGGCATATGCTGTATCAAGGATGATATGCAAACGGTTATTGAAAAACTGATTGATGCTGATCTTATTCTTTGGTCTTTTCCACTGTACTATTTTAATGTCCCAGGTATCTTAAAGAATTTGATCGATCGTCAGCTTCCTATGAGTCTTCCTTTTATGAGTTCAAAGCAGGACGGATACGGAAGCGGAAGTCATGACTCCAGATATGATATGGAAGGTAAAAGACATGTGCTGATCTCCACCTGTGGCTTTTATTCTGCTGTTGGAAACTATGACAGTGTATTGCGGATGTTTGATCATTTTCTCGGCAAAGGAAATTATACGACCATCTTTTGTGGTCAGGGAGAATTATTCCGTGTAAAAGAATTGTCTGCAAGAACAGATGAATATCTTTCCACTGTAAAGTGTGCCGGCTCAGAATATGCAATAACTGGAACAATTTCTGAAAAAACAGATACAATACTCCACACGCTTTTATATCCCAGAGATGTGTTTGAAAAAATGGCAGATGCCAGCTGGGGCATTAGTAAAACGACCGGAGAAAAGGAACCGGATGATCTTGTATTTACCCGGCAAATGGCCTCTCTTTATAACAAAGACAGCTATGATGGAAAAGAACGCGTACTTGAGATACACTTTACCGATTTGGGACACACCTACCAGATTCAGCTTAGCAAGACTGGAAGTGAAGTTTTTACTGACGGACGTCTTTCTCCAACTACTCGCATAGATACGCCTTTTACTGTATGGTCAGCTATTTCCCGTGGAGAAATCGGTGGCGCAGAAGCATTGGGGAAACAGATGTATACGGTATCCGGTGACTTTTCCTTGATGATTGATTGGGATAAATTCTTCGGAAGCGCATCTGTAGTCAAAAAAACAGAGAAAACGCCTCAAAATACGATTGAACAGAAAAATCCTTCCATGATGACAATGCTTATACCGTGGATTACGTTCTGGATTGCTGTTTCTATTCATCCGGAAGTCGGAGCTGTGATCACACTACTTGTGGTCGCAACAGTACCATTTATTATGCGAAATCGTAAATTTGTAATTTGGGATCAGCTCTCTATGGCAGCTGTTGCTATACTTTCTGCAGCCGCAAATATAACCGAAAACGGAGTTCTTCTGACAAACATCGGATATCTTGTATTTGGACTATTCTGGCTGCTTTCATGCCTGACAAAAGAACCTTTATGCGCTGCGTATGTAAAATATAATTATGGTGGTGAAAGTGCACACCGGAACCCTCTCTTTATGAAAACAAATTATATTCTTGCAGCAGCATGGGGAGTGTTATATGTGCTGACAGCAATCTGGACCTTTCTGCTTAAGAAAGCCGGACTTGGAAGTGTGCTTATCCTTGTGAATAATCTGATTCCTGTATTGATGGGACTTTTCACAGCATGGTTTCAAAAATGGTATCCTGCACGGATGGCAAGAGGCAAGAGAAAATAGTATTTTCTCTTGCGCTTTCACAGATTTCTTCTTCTACCACTTCAGCCGCTTCCTTATTCTCTGCACTGACCGAGATATACATCTTCAACTTCGGTTCTGTTCATGCTCAACAACTACATAATCGAGCATCCTCCTCAATCAAATGGTCAATACGAACCGTGTTAGAAATAGACGCACGGCGGACAATCCCATGAACTTCATATCCCTTCTCCAGAAGGAACTCCGCAAGATAAGAACCATCCTGACCTGTATTACCTGTAATTAATGTCTTTTACATTATCCCCTTCATAGGAGATCAAAGAACGTATTCCAAGTCCCCTGTCAAAAAATATTTCATCTTCTTCAGAAAATTCCACGCTTCCGAGATATCCCTTATATCCCATAAATTAGATTATAACTCAAACTCTTTCAATAGCTTTTCCTGATACTCCTTATCAACCGCCGCTTTCAATATATCTGCTGTACGCCCGAGTTTTGATAATTCAATATTTAACTGGTTAATTCTGTTTTCTCCTTCTGTTATTCCAATCTTGCGTCCTGCTTCAATTCCTCGTCTTTCTGCGGTTAACATTCCTATATTGTAATCTCTGATTGCTCTTTGCCTTGTCTCGTATTCTAATCTCTTCTTTTCATCTGCGCTTAATTTATCCAATACGTCATATGCTTCTTCCAATTCAGAATTTTTCTTTGCCATTTCTTCAAAATCCTTTCTGGTTTTTCCTCCAAGAAAGCGCATCCACTGCAACAGGCTTGTCTCATTTTTCTCTTCCGGTGGAAGTTTTGACAATTCTAAGATATGCATCTCCATAAGATCTGTATACTCTTTTCCTGTCTTTGCATCACAGAAT
>OGXW01000045.1_pt1 | contig 63707 bp, 71 predicted proteins | sample 1576341 | NCBI WGS metagenome assembly OGXW01 (sample SAMEA3541592, study PRJEB24748) | human gut metagenome | biome: human gut; feature: human-associated habitat; material: faeces | place: China | collected 2012
CCAGCCACAGCATCAAAATCATCAGGATACTGACGAGAACAGACAAAAGAAAATCTACGGTATTCTCACAGTATAGCACACCGAACGGGATTGCTGCAAAGAAATCTCCAATTTGATATACATAATCTGTCAGCCATGCCGCCGGTTTCAGGACGATGCCCGCCAATGGCGCGGAAATGATGCCAAGGACACCACCGAGAAAAAGCAGCGGAAACAGCAAAGAAATAGCCCAAAGTGCCAACAAATTGGAAAAAATCGAAAAGACAGACAAATATCCAAAATGATACAGCAAAAATGGCGTCGTCAATGCGGCGGAGGAAACCGAACAGCCAAGACTTCCCATCACGCCGCGATATACTTTTTTCAATCTGCGCGGCATTCGTTTGGGAACCGAAAAGATATGCTGGTATTTCCAAGCAAAGCACAAAATTCCCAGTGTCGAGGCAAACGACAGCTGCAGGCTAACGGATAACAGCGCATCCGGCAGAACCAGCAAAATAAGCAAGAGCGCGAAAAATAGCGCATTGACACTGTCATATTCTTTTCGCAGGGCAAACGCCAATAAAATCAGCCCATACATCACACAGGCACGAACGACTGACGGTGACCAGCCGACCATGAGATAAAATGCAAGCAGCACAGGAATGCCAAGATACGTGCCGATTTTTCTTCCAAGCAGCAACAGCAGCATCGAAATCAAAAATCCTACATGCAGACCAGACAGTGCAATGACATGCGATAAACCCGCACGCCGCAGGTGATCGGTATCTGTCGTGGTCAGGGCAGTGCGATCTCCGGTTGTCAGGGCGCGCCAAAGGGCAGCCTGCCGCTCGGTTCCGTGCTGCATGTAAACAGCGCGCAATGTTTGCGCAAATGCCTTGGGATAATAGCGCAGAGGCCGATGGCTCGGTGCTGTCACAACCATGCCAAATTCTTCGTTGACGTGTGCCAAAATCGCATAGCCTTGTGAGCGATAATACGAAGCGCGGTCAAATCCCTGCGTTTGGTTGGGAATATAAAAGTCAAACGTAGCAGTCAGTTCATCTCCGGGCTTGATGTCCTGCTCCGTCTTGGGCAGGTATGCCAGCGTCCGAAAATTGAGCGGGCATCCGATACGGGAGCCGATGACACGAATTTCCACGCGCTGACCGGTATCATACTGTTTTGGGAAGTCTGTCACTTCAACAATCATGGACTTACTGGTGCCGTCAAGTGCAGCACAGGGCGCTTGAATCACTGCATGATATGCCTGTGTATAGCAGAGTCCAGACAAGACGCCTGCAAGCAACACGCAAGCCGGACGGAAAGCAGACCATTTCCATCCGAACAGGAAACATCCTGCGAGCAATGTCAGCGCCAATACCCACGGCAGCGAAAAAGAACGCAAAGCCAGAGCCACACCGGCGGCAAATGCCGCGGAAAACCAAATCACCGGACGCTTCATCGGTATGCTCTCCCCCTTTTTAGATAGAAAGCGAGGTGGTGTTCCTTTTCCGGAACACCACCTCAGTTGTATCAACAAACTATGCGCATTAGCCTGGAGGCCATGTCATATCACGGCCGGACAGAACATGAAAATGCAGATGGAATACACTCTGCTGTGCCTGTTCTCCAATGTTGGAGACAATGCGAAAGCTTTCAATGCCCTTTTCCTTTGTGATCTTTGCAATTGCTTCAAAGCACTTTGCGACAATCATGCTATTTTCCGGTGTTACTGCGGCAGCAGACGGGATATGCTGCTTGGGAATCACCAAAAAATGAGAAGGTGCCGCCGGAGCAATATCATTGAATGCATAGCAATACTCGTCTTCGTAGACCTTTACGGACGGAATTTCGCCGGAAATGATCTTGCAAAACAAACAATCAGTCATTACCACAAACCTCCTTTATTGAAGGAAAAAGAATATAAAATTCTTATGATTACTTAACAATACCGGCAACTACAGAACAAACTGCCTGCAGTGCCTCATCCAGCTTCTCCGGCTTCTTGCCGCCTGCGGATGCGGAGTCCGGACGACCGCCGCCGCCACCGCCGCACAGCTTTGCAACTTCCTTGATGATCTTGCCAGCGTGTGCACCAGCCTTGACAGCATCCTTGCCAGCTACACACAGCAGCTGAATCTTGCTCTCACCGGTAACCGTTGCCAGAACAGCAACGCCATTTGCATTGCGCTCCTTGAGGATGTCACCAATCGAACGCATAACCTCCGGCGTGTCATCCAGCTTGGCTGCGATAACAGAAACGCCGTTGACGTCCTCCGCAGCGTTCAGCAGTTCAGACAGCTTCATCTCTGCAATCTTGCTGTTCAGGCTGTCTACATTGCGCGTCAGACCGCGAATTTCTTCAACGACCTGATCCGCACGCTGAACCAGATCGGTCGGGGTGGTCTTGAGTGCTGCTGCCGTGTCATTCAGGGTCTTCTGGCGTTCCTCAAACAGCTCCAAGAACTTGCGGCCGGTCAGTGCTTCGATACGGCGCACGCCAGCGGCAACAGAAGCTTCGCTAACAATCTTGAACATGCCTGCCTTTGCCGTGTTGTCCAAATGGGTGCCGCCGCAGAATTCGATGGATACATCACCGGCGCGAACAACGCGAACGATGTCGCCGTACTTTTCTCCGAACAGAGCCATTGCGCCGAGCTTCTTTGCCTCTTCAATCGGCATCTCGTCGGTGCGAACTTCCAGACCTTCCAGAATGATATTGTTGACGATGCTTTCGACCTTTGCAATCTCTTCCGGCGTCATAGCGGCAAAGTGTGTGAAGTCGAAACGAACATGGTCAGCATCGGTGTACGAACCGGCCTGTTCTACATGGCTGCCCAGTACCTGACGCAGAGCTTCCTGCAGCAGATGGGTTGCGGTATGAGAACGGCAGATTGCCTGACGGCGTTCCTTGTCAACCTTGCATACCAGCGTGTCGCCGCGGCTGACAACACCGCTCTTTACAACACCGGAGTGCAGATAAATGCGGCCGTCGCCGTTTTTCTGTACATTGGTAATTTCAATCTCGCAGTCACCGTGGGACATGGTGCCGTAATCCGGTACCTGACCGCCCATCTCAGCGTAGAACGGGGTCTTATCCAGAACAACGGTTACCTTGGAACCGGCGCGAACCGCATCCGTGCTCTCGCCTTCAGAAACCAGAGCGAGTACATTGCCCTCTGCTTCCAGCTGCGTGTATCCGCAGAATTCGGTCTTGAGAGACTTGTCCAGACCCAGATCTTCGGAAGCCCAGCCGACATCGCCCATGCGCTTGCGGTCCTCACGGGAACGTTCCTTCTGCTCCTGAATCAGAGCGTCAAAGCCGTCACGATCGGTGCTCATGCCCTGTTCTTCCAGAATTTCGATTGTCAGATCAATCGGGAAACCGTAGGTATCATGCAGCTTGAATGCGTCGGCAGCCGGAAGCTCCTTAGAACCTGCATTCTTTGCCTTCTCGATCATATCGTGCAGAATGGACAGACCAGCGTCAACCGTTGCATCAAAGCGCTCTTCCTCCACCTGAATAACCTTGCGAATGTACTCCTGCTTCTCAATCAGAGCCGGATATGCGCCGCCGCTTTCGTGAATAACCGTATCACATACCTTGTACAGGAACGGCTCGTTGATACCGAGCAGCTTGCCATGACGGGCAGCGCGGCGCAGCAGACGGCGCAGCACGTAGCCGCGGCCTTCGTTGGACGGGATAACGCCATCGCAAATCATCATAACCGTGGAACGGATATGGTCGGTGATAACGCGCAGAGATACATCGGTCTTGTACGATTCGCCGTACGTCTTGCCGGAAATCTTAGACACGTGATCCGTGATATTCTTAACGGTATCTACATCGAACAGGGAATCTACGTCCTGCATAACAACAGCCAAACGCTCCAAGCCCATGCCGGTGTCGATGTTTTTCTGAATCAGGTCGGTGTAGTTGCCGTGGCCATCGTTGTTGAACTGGGAGAATACGTTGTTCCATACTTCCATATAACGGTCGCAGTCACAGCCTACGGTACAACCCGGCTTGCCGCAGCCATACTTTTCGCCGCGGTCAAAATAAATCTCCGAGCACGGACCGCACGGACCGGAGCCATGCTCCCAGAAGTTATCTTCCTTGCCAAAACGGAAAATGCGGTCTGCCGGCACACCGATCTTCTTGTTCCAAATCTCAAATGCCTCGTCATCGTTTTCATAGATAGACGGGTACAGACGATCTTCCGGAATTTCCATTACCTTGGTCAGAAACTCCCAGCTCCAAGTGATGGCTTCTTCCTTGAAGTAATCGCCAAAAGAGAAGTTGCCGAGCATCTCGAAGAAGGTACCGTGACGAGCGGTCTTGCCTACATTCTCGATGTCGCCGGTACGGATACATTTCTGGCAGGTCGTCACGCGGCGGCGCGGCGGCTCCTGCTCACCGGTAAAGTACGGCTTCAGCGGTGCCATGCCGGAATTGATCAGCAACAGGGACTTATCGCCCTGCGGGATCAACGAAAAGCTCGGCAGACGCAGATGGCCTTTTGATTCAAAGAATTCGAGAAACTTTTCACGAATCTCATTCAAACCCATGTAATGCATACATTTGCCTCCATATGATATTAAAATAAATTTTAAACAACCGATATCCGTCATACAAACAAAAAAGCCCTCGCCCCAACAATAGGGGCGAAGGCTATAGCTCTACGCGGTACCACCCTAATTTGCCGCTGTACGGCATCTCAGTGAGCCCTTAACGCGGGCAGACGACTCGGTTTATTCCGAATAGCTCAGAAGCAGCTGACCGTGTTCCGCTCTGCAAGGCTTCCACCGTCCCCTGCTCTCTAGTAGGCTTATCCACTGTCTCATTTCGTCATCGCCATTTTGGTTGTATAACAAATTTTATTATACAGTTTTTCCACGAGATGTCAAGGGTGTTATGCTTTTTTAATCGGATTTGCCGCTTTTTCCTTGCGCAGAATCGAGAACTCCGAAACCTGGAACGGGAATTTGAGATGAATGCGCATCATTGCCGAACGCGCCGCATCCAGCACTTCGCCGTCATCGTTGGTCATGTTCTCGACCTTAAACGAGTAAACCGGCTTGCCCGGCTGCATCAGTTCCAGTGTGTCGCCGCTGAAGAATCGGTTTTTCAGAACAAAAACCGCGTTGCCATCCTCATCGCAGCTGTCAAACAGACCGGAGATTTCCCAGTCTCGAATGTACATGACATCCGGATAGTACTGACCCTTCGGATCTCTGCCGAAGTAGAAGCCGGTAAAATACTCGCGGTGGCTGATTTTTCCGATTTCTTCTCGAATGTCCTCCGGAACCTTGAAATCCGGTGTCGGATTTTCAAAATATGCATCAATGGCGCGGCGATACGACGCGGTAATACCTGCGGTGTAATACGCCGTCTTGGCGCGGCCTTCGATTTTGAATGAGGTGACACCTGCTTCAATCAGCTCCGGAATGTGGTCAATCATGCACATATCTTTGGAATTGTACAGATACGTGCCGCGCTCGTCCTCATCGACCGGAAAATACTGTCCCGGGCGCTTTTCTTCCATCAGCGCGTATTTCCAGCGGCACGACTGCGCACAGGCGCCGTGGTTCGCATCTCTGCCGGTTGTATAGTTGGAAATCAGACAGCGGCCGGAGTACGAAATGCACATCGCTCCGTGCACAAAGCACTCAATTTCCACCTCCGGCGGGATGTGGTCGCGGATGGTTTTGATTTCTTTCAGTGTCAGCTCACGTGCCAATACAATGCGCTCAGCGCCCATATCCACCCAGAACTGCGCCGCCTCATAGTTGAGGATGCTGGCCTGCGTGCTGATGTGCAGCGGCATGTTCGGAACAATACGCTTTGCTACACGAATGACGCCCAAATCCGACACGATAATCGCATCGGCATGATAGAGATACAGCTTTTTCAGATACTCCTCCAGCTCCGGAAACTCCGGAGATCTGGGAGAAATATTGACCGTCACATAGATTTTGACACCGCGCTCGTGCGCATAGGCGATGCCGTCGCGCAGCTCTTCATCCGAAAAATTGCCGGATGCCGCGCGCATGCCAAAGTGTTTTCCGGCGAGATATACTGCATCTGCGCCGTACGCAATGGCGTACTTCAGGCGCTCCATATCTCCTGCCGGCGCCAAAACTTCAGGTTTGTTCATATTATCCATTCCATTCTTACGTTTTAATTAGATTTCGCTTCTGCTTCGAGCTGAGCAATGTTTTTGTTGTGGTCTGCCAGTGTCTTTGCATACAAATGCTTGGTTCCGGCGTCATCTGCGACAAAGTAGTAATAATCGGTCTGGTTCGGATTTGCCGCTGCCTTGAGTGCATCCATACCCGGATTGCAAATCGGTCCCGGCGGCAGTCCCTTGAATGTATACGTGTTATACGGGCTGTCCGATTTCAAATCTGCTTTGGTCAGATTTTTGTGTCCGACTGCGTATACAACCGTCGTGTCCATGTTCAGATACGGATATTCGGATGCATTGTTCAATCGGTTGTGGATGACACTGGATACATTATACATGTCCTCGGAATTGACGGATTCCTTCTGCGTAATTGACGCGATAATTACCATGTCAGAGACGGACAAATCCTTTTCCTTGCAGATCTGCGCCAGGCTCTTGCCGTTGGATGCATCATTGAGCTTGTTTTCAAAGTTGCCGAGCATCTTGTTGATGATCGTATCCGCAGAATCGCTGAGATAAAATTCATATGTATCCGGGAACAGGTATCCCTCCAACCGATTGGTCTGATTGCCCAGATCGTCCGGCAGGAAATCGTAGTTAAACGTATCGTTCTGCAGTGCAGACTGAAGCTCCTGCTTGGAGCTGAGTCCGTTTTTAACCAGTGCATCAACAATTTCGTTGACGGTATAGCCTTCCGGAATGGTGACAGTCACCGTGCTCTTACTGGTCAGACGAATCTGGTTAACAATGGCGCGGTAGTCCATGTTGGAGTTGAGCGTCCACATACCCGGACGGAACTCAACGCCTTTGTAAACTGTGCTGGTAAACAGGTGGAACAACGAGCCGTAATGAATCACGCCGCTTTTATCCAGCAGCTTGGATACCTCGCCCACCGTTGCATCCTCCGGAATGGTAACTGTGATGTCTTTGTCCGGCTTTGCAAGGGCAAAGAGGTCATTGCTCAGCAAAATACCGCTTCCTGCCAGCACGGCGGAAATGACCAAAATCGTCACCAGATACTTGATGGTACCGCCGATACGCTTTTTCTTTTTTTTGTTCGATTTCATATCTCTATCCTTTCTGATGTTATTTTAGGACAATTCGAATGATAAAGCTGGAAATAAAGATGAAAAATCCCGGATTAACGACACAATCTCGCACGGCATCCCATTTTGTCGATGGATTTGGCTTCATCTTGCGTAAATTCCCGCGCTGAATCTGGTTTTCCAGCGAACGCAGCGTCAAATACAGCGTCAGCAGGAATAAAATCACGTTGATAAACGTGAAGTATTTCCAGATGCCAAAGGAACTGTACAAATGAATCAGATAATTGATAATGTAATAATAACAGTTGTTGATGATGTGCGCAAGGATTGCTGGCCAGATGGAATCAAACATGTAAACCAAATAGGCATAGGCACAGCCGGCAATCAGCGGGCCAACAAAGCTGAGCAAAGAGCCGTGCAGCATGGCGAAGCAGACACCGCTCAGCACGATGCTGACAACGGTTCCCGCCCTGCACTCAAAAGAGGAAAACAAGGCGCCGCGCACAAACAATTCTTCCACAATGGGAGAGAACACAACAATACCCAGAAAGCTGAGGAAACCGTAATGATTTCCCGCGCCGCTTGTCGTAATCATCGCGCTGATGTCAATGTCGTTCGCACCGCACACAACATAAGCGACCAAATTGCTGAGAAACGACAAAAAAGAAACCGCAAGGGCAAATTTTACCGTAAATCCAAAGTACATAGGCAGCTTGTCCGGCTGCTTTTCCCATCGAAAATTCAGCCGGAAATTTTGATCTTGGGATTTATACAAGCAATATGTCGGCGGAACAAACGCTAAAAGTTCAATGAGAACAATGCCGAGGGATGGAAAACGGGAAAAAACAAAGTCAAATCCCATGCCGCACACCATCAAGATGACAAAGCTGGCGAACAGCATCAGACCCGGCAAAATTGTTGCTTTATTTTTCATAAACGCGCATCACCTCGTTTTCTGTCACCACGCAGTCGCAGTGTATATCGTGCTGTTCTGCGGGAACCTGCTGCAAAAACCGTTCCTGCGCGCACAGCACCATGCGGCAGGCAGCTGTCTGCGGGAGAAATCGGTCATAAAATCCGCCGCCGTATCCCAATCGGATGCCGGACGCATCGCAGGCGAGCGCAGGCACCAAACACAGGTCAATTTCTTCCGGCGCGATTTCCGGACACTGCTCTCCCGGCTCCGGAATGCCAAATGTCTGCTCGGTCAAATCCGCTTCCGAGCAGATTTGACGGGCAATCATGCGATGTCCCTTCAAACATTTGGGTACACAGACGCGCTTGCCGCGCTGCCGCGCATCGGCGAGAATCGCATGGGTGTCGATTTCCTCGTCTGTCGACCAGTACGCAAAAATCGTTTGCGCCTGCCGATACTCCGGACTATTTATCACGTGCTGACAGATTTGTCTGTCAATTGCCTGTTTTTGCTGTCTCGGTGTCTCTCTGCGCAGCCGCAGCAGCTCGCCGCGCAGCTGCTTCTTTTGCTCAGCGACTCTCGATTCCATGGCGAACCTTCTCCACTGCCTCAGCACCGCGCAGAACTTCAACCATCTTGAGTCCCAATTCGATGGATGCCGCCGCGCCGCATGCGGTAATGATCTTGCCGTCCACGCATACCATGCAGTCCTTGCGCACCTGCGCCTTGCCCATCTTCTCGTCTACGCTGAAATGGCAGACAGCCTGTTTTCCGTCCAGCACGCCTTTGGCGGCGAGAACGGACGGTGCCGCACAAATGGCGGTCATGTAGCAGTCATGCTCCATGCAATATGCAATCGCACTGTCAATGACTGGCTTGTCGAAATAATTTTTGGTTCCGGGACCACCCGGCAAAAAAATCATCTCACAGTCGGACAAATCCAGCTGCTCCGGCGTAATGTCTGCTTCAATCGTAAAACCAAGCTTGCTCGTGATGGTCTTTCCGGTCACGCCGACACGCGTAAACGGAATGCCCGCACGGGACAGCATATCCAGCGGTGCAATCAGCTCAGTGTCCTCATAGCCGTCTACATGAAAAACATATACCATGCCTGTCTGCCTCCTCTTATCAATTCAATAACAGATTAAAATATCCATTCTGCACCGGCGTGTCATCGTGATACCGGATGCAGCCTAATTTTTGCTTTGCACCTGCACCTGTCAGACGCAGAGTCCGGCAATGCATCTGGTGCAGGATCGCCTGTGCCAGCTCATCCTGCTGCACACCGCAAATCTCCTGCGCCCACAGTTTGTCGGCGCCATCGTTCCAGACGAACGCATACGCGGTCAATGTCCCATCTTGCTCCAGACCATAGACACCCGCACCGAGCGCATCGAACAATGCAATCTGCTGCTCCCAATCCGATTGTGAGCGCAGCAGACGCATATCCTGTGCCTGCATATACAAGCGGTTTACCGCCGGAATATCTGCGTCGGTTAAGCGGCGCAGCGTGCCCGCGGTATTCTGTGTTTCTGCACACGTAACGATGCGGTCGGATACATAAAATGCGGTTCGGTAGCCAAACTGCTCATAAAACCCGTACAGCCATTCCTCCTGCGGAATCAGGATAGATGCCGCTCTGCCTTGTTTGACATCCAGTTCAAACGAGGCCTGCAGCAAACGATCCATGCGGTGCTGTCTGCGGTACTCCGGTGCCGTGCAGGCGCCGTAAATATAGGTCACCGGACGCACACCGCGGCTGTCGCGCAGCTGATACGGCAGCATTTGCACCATAGCACACAGCACGCCGTCCTCTTCATCAACGAGTGTCACATCCGAACGATAGATGTTCGCAAAGAACCACTCTCGAAATGCCTCGTCACCCGGGAAGCAGCGTGTCCATAAATCAATGACCGCGTTCAAGTCCTGCTGTGCCGCAAATCGAATCATGCTTTCACCGCCATGTACTTCTTGCCCATCATCACCGGATGATAGGACAGCTTTGCCTTGCGCAGTCCTTCCAGACCCAAATCGTCCTCTCGGTTGACGTAGGTATACCCGTCCATGACGTGCTGCACAAACTGCTGGTTAATCATCGGATATGCGCCGGGAATCGATGCCTCTGCCTTTTCCAGCTGCACGACAAACGTGTCATGGCTGACAGGACATCCCATCGTGAACGCAATGACCTTGCCATCCAGACGCAATATGCCGCCCTGCATACCGAGCGCTTCTCGATGATTGAGCGCCAGCGACACCGCGCAGGTTTCACCGGAGTACATCAGGCCGTTCGGACAATTGTCGCCGTCCTGCGCCCAGTGAATATGGAAGTCATACGCCTCCTGCTTGTTTTCATCGGTGATGGGTTCATATGACCAGCGGCCCTCGTAGGTCTTTTTAAAGCGGTTGACAAAATTGCGCTTGGACTGCAGCTTTTTGCCGGACAATGTTGCCATTTTGCTGACATCATAGATATAATCTGCGCCGTCAATATAATCAGAAATCATATAATATCCCGGCAAAACCGCCTCAAATTCTGCGATCATATCTTCCGGAATGCAGCAAAGGGTGAATGGTATGCCGCGTTCCTCCGCATCTGCCTCCAAGTCCAACATGACCCTTTTCAGATCACCGGAGCCAATCGGAGCGAGATACATCGGGGTTTTATCCGGAAATGTTTCCATCTTGATGAGCAAATATCCTTCGTGCACGCAAATCTGCGTGTTGTAATGATCTTTCCAAATAAATAAATCCGTGAAGCAGTGCTCGCACAGGCGATAGTTCTGCTTGGACAGGCAAGCCTCTGCTTCTGTTTTGTCTTCTAATCGAATGGGGTGAAATGCTAACATAAAAAGAGAGATCTCCTTTAGAGAATCGTGTGAAGTACCTCGTCTACCAGCTGTGACGAAATATCTTCAATTGTGCGAATGGTTTTGCCGTCTGTGCACCGAATGCGGTGCCAGCCGAACTGCTCGGCGAGTTGAGAAGCCGTTTGATAGCACTGCTTCAAGTAACCGAGATCTTTTTCGTGGATGTCCTGTGTTTTTCCCTTCCGGTGCTCCAACAGATTCTTGACAGCTTCTGTAGGCATATCCAAAAAGAACACGTGATCCGGTGCCGGAATGCCCATGATGCGGTATTCAAAGTCGAACAGCCAGTCGAGAAAAGCCTTTTGTTCGTCACCTTCCAGCTTTGAGGCCTGATGCACGGCGTTGGAGGTTGTATAGCGATCCGCCAAAATGAGACCGCCGTTTTCATAATAGTCTTTCCACTCTGTCTGATAGGATGCATATCTGTCCACAGCAAAGAACGTCGATGCCGTGTACGCGCTGACATCGTCCGGATGTGTACCGAACTGCCCGCCCAGATACATGCGAATGAGTGCGGAAGATTCTTCTTTGTAGCGCGGGAACACCAGACGGCGGTACGCTATGCCGCGCGCATCCAGTGCCTGACACAGCCGCTCAAATTGGGTGGATTTGCCTGAAGCGTCCGTTCCCTCTAAAACCAGCAGTTTTCCGCTCATTTTGCACACTCCTGACGAATTTTTTCGTACTTGGCGCGGACTTCCGCAGCTTTTCCGCAGGTCATCTTGCCCTCGGAACAGGCACCGCAGGTGCAGGCAGGACCTGCCTTGCGGAACAGTGTCGGTGCAACCGCGCAAACCTGCTTGTACATCTCCTCTGCCAATTCACGGATTTCCCACTGCGCGCGATTGCAGCAGCGCAGACGGAAGAAGTTGTGCAGAGAACGTGCATTGGCAGTCATGACCATTTTGGTCGCGCAGGCATTCGGCAGCACATAGCGTGCGTCCTCAATTGCCTTTTTTTCCGCCTTGCGGCGGGCTTCTTTTTCCGTGCAGCCCTCATCCAGAAAGGTCTGCATGTGCTTCTCTTGCAGAATTGCCGTCAGATTCTCATACATTTTCTGATCATCCGCCATTGCCTGCAAAAATGCCGCTTTTGCTTCCGGAATTGCCTCGATTTCGTGCGGAACGACGAATTCAAACGCATTTTCCTTGACGTAACGCTGTGACTGGACGCTAAACGACGCCATGCGGTGGCGCGTAATCTGTGCCAGCAGAGAGCGGGATACGCCTTCGATAGCAAATGTAAACGAAGCGTGCTCAATCGGGCTCTCGTGTCCGATATCCGTGAGCATCGTCAAATACGATTGTGTGGTTTGCTCATCCAGACCATCCAGCAGCGTATCCACCGTTGCCGCAGAATAGCAGGTTTTTGCGGCAGCAGAGATCAGCTGTTCCGGAGACGGGGTGCAAGCGATCAGTTTCACATTCATATTGGTAAACTTCCTTATTTCTTAGTTTTCTTTTCCTGTGATTTTCGCGCCAATTACAGTGAGCAGGAACTTCGGCAGCGCAGCCATGCGCTTGGCACGCCATGGTTCCTTCTTGAGGCGATAGAACCACTCCAGACCATGATCGACATAGAAGTCCGGTGCGCGCTCTACCACGCCTGCATAGACATCCAGCGAGCCGCCCAAGCCGCACAGCAGCGTGCCGTTGAGCTCGTCGATGTGCGTATTCATAAAGATTTCCTGTTTCGGTGCACCCAAGCAAACCAAAATGACATCCGAGTGACCGGCGGCATTGATGTCCTGAACCGCCTGCTCCTCACTCTTAAAGTAGCCGTCTCGGCAGCCGTTGATAATGAGATTCGGGTGCTTTTTCTTCAGGTTTTCCGCAGCCTTTTGCGCAACGCCCGGCTTTGCACCGAACAGAAACAGACTTCTGCCTTCCTTTTCCATTTCCGCAATCAAATCAGCGGCAAATTCGATACCAGCAACCTTTTCCGTCAGCGGCTTTTTCAAAATCTTTGCAGCATGAACAATGCCGATGCCGTCGGGAAGAACCAGCGTTGCCGCATTGAGCAGCTTTTTGAGCTGCGGATTGCTGCGTGCCATATATACAATCTCAGAGTTCGGCGTGACGACATAGCCCTTCTTGCCCTGCCGAATCGCCTCCATTGCCCGCTGGACTGCTTCTTGCTTGGTGATGGCATCGAATTTGACGCCAAGGATGGAAACCTTATTCATTCCTTCACCCTCCTTTTGTGAAATCATCAATTATTTATTATAGCATAGCCTATTCAAAAGGGAAAGAAAAATCGCAGCAATCTACATTTTCGGTCAATTATAGCAGGTTGATTCCCTCATTTCAACCAAAATTGTGTAAACAAATTCATAAGAATGCCGCTCCCTCTGTTTTGAAAGGAGCGGCATGGAATATGTGATGTTACAGGGTTACCTTGCGGAAGGACTTCTTACCCTTGCGGATAATCATGCCATCTCCGGCAAACGCATCTGCACCGTATGCAGCATACACGTCGGTAACCTTCGTGTCATTGATGGTCAGACCGCCCTGCTGGATGGTGCGGCGAGCTTCGCTCTTAGACTTTACCAGACCGGTCTTTACCAGCAGATCCATCGCGCCGATTTCACCGTCGGTCAGATCCTCTGCGGTCAGCGCGGTGGTCGGCATATCAGCGGAAGCGCCGCCGGAGAATGCAGCCTTGGCAGCATTCATTGCCTTTTCTGCCTCTTCCTTGCCATGAACCATGGCTGTAATCTCATATGCCAGACGCTCCTTTGCCTTGTTCAGACCAGCGCCTTCCAGCTTCTCGTACTCTGCGATTTCTTCCAGAGACATAAAGGTCAGCATCTTCATAACGCGGATGACGTCTGCGTCATTGATGTTTCTCCAATACTGGAAGAACTCATACGGGGAAGTTTTCTCCGGATCCAGCCATACAGCGCCCTTTTCCGTCTTGCCCATCTTCTTGCCCTCAGAAGTGGTCAGCAGAGTAAAGGTCAGGCCGTATGCATCGTCCTTGCCGTCTACGCGGCGAATCAGATCAGCGCCGTTGATGATGTTCGACCACTGGTCATCGCCGCCCAGCTCCAGATGGCAGCCCATCGTGCGGTACAGATGCAGGAAATCGTAGCTCTGCAGCAGCATGTAGTTGAACTCAATGAAGCTCAGACCCTTCTCCAGACGGGTCTTGAAGCACTCAGCCGTCAGCATACGGTTGACGGAGAAATGCACGCCCACTTCGCGCAGGAAGTCCATGTAGTTAAACTTGAGAATCCAGTCCGCGTTGTTGAGCATGGTTGCCTTGCCGTTGTCAAAATCAACCAGACGACGCATCTGCTTGCGGAAGCACTCGGCGTTGTGGTCGATTTGCTCCTTGGTCAGCATCTTGCGCATATCGGTCTTGCCAGTCGGATCGCCGATCATGGTCGTGCCGCCGCCGATCAGTGCAATCGGATGGTGGCCGGCCTTCTGCAGGCGGGACATAACAACCAGCTGCAGGAAATGGCCGACGTGCAGCGAATCAGCCGTTGCGTCAAAACCAATATAGAATGCAGTCTGATGGTTATCCAGCAGATCGCGGACTTTTTCTTCGTTTGTGCACTGGGCAATTAAGCCGCGTGCCTGAAGTTCTTCGTAAACTTGTGACATCGTTTTGAATCCCTTTCTGTTTTTATAAGCAAACCGATAATCCGGTTACTTTTTCTTGTTTGCCGCCGCGCGTTCCAGCAGCTCCGCGGCGTTTTGCATGGAGAGCTCCGTGATGGCATCACCGGACAGCATACGCGCCAGCTCGCTCACCCGTTCTTCCTCGGTCAGAGAGAACACGTCGGTAAACGTATATTCTTCCGACAGCGATTTTTTGATGAGCAAGTGATGATCACCCATCGCAGCCAGCTGCGGCAAATGTGTGACGCACAGCGTTTGCTTTCTGCGTGAAATTTCTCCGAGCTTGAGCGCAATCTTTTGCGCCGCTCTGCCGCTGACGCCGGTATCAATCTCATCAAAAATAAGTGTACCCACATCTTCCGTCTGCGTCAAGACATTTTTTATCGCCAGCATGATGCGGGACAACTCACCGCCCGATGCAATCTTGCTCAGCGGCTTGACCGGTTCGCCCGGATTGGTCGAAATCAAAAAGCGCACTTCATCCATGCCGTGCGGATTGAGCTTGGTCTGGCTGGAGACTTGAATGCTGATGCGAACCTTCGGCATATCCAGATCCTTGAGCTGCGCAACAATCTTTGCTTCCAGCTCCTCCGCTGCCTGTCTGCGGCGCTTGGACAACTCGCTGGCGATTTCTCGCGCGCAGGTCAGCGTCCGATGGTATTCCTCCATCATCTCGTCCTTGCGGTCATCCGCATTTTCCAACTCGCCCAGCTCTTTGGATGCCTTGTCATGATAAGAGAGCACTTCTTCGATGGTTGCGCCATACTTGCGGCGCAGACGGTAAATCACATCCAGCCGTTCTTCTACGGCATCGCGCTCCTTGGGCGAAAAATCGACATCTGCCGCCAGCATAGCGACCGATGCCGCCAAATCCTCGACCTGATAGCGCGCTTCTTCGGCTTTCTGCGACAAATTATTCAAGTCCTGAGATAACGCCGCCACATCAGCCAATTCGTCTGCCGCGCGCGACAGCAAGTCCATCGCGCCGTCATCTTCTTCTTCGCCGCCGGAAAGCAATTTGCTTGCCGCCTGCAGCGAATACGCCAGCTGTCCGGCATTTTCAAAAAATTGCCGCCGTTCGGTCAGCATTTCTTCCTCTCCCGGCTGCAGCTGTGCCGCTTCGATTTCATCTATCTGATATCGAAGCATATCAATGCGCTGTTCGCGCTGCTGTCCGCTTTTCTCTAGTTCCCGAATTTTGCTACGCAGGGTGTGCAGCTCTGCATACATCGGGCGAAACTGCTCCAACAGCGTTTCCGCCTCGAAAAAGCTGTCCAAAAAGTCAATGTGATATTCTTCCTGCATCAACTTCTGACCGTCATGCTGACCGTGTATATTGATGAGATACGGACTCAGCGTTTTGAGCACAGACGCAGATACCGGACGCATATTGACGCGGCACACGCTGCGCCCTTCTGCCGACAGCTCGCGCTGGATGCGAACGGTTCCGTCATCCTCCGTGTCCAAGCCCAGTTCTTCCAGCTGGCGCTTGAGCGCTGCGGGAATATCTTCAAATACCGCACTGACAAAGCCTTTTTTTGCGCCGCTGCGAATGAGTTCGCGGCTGGTGCGCTGTCCCAAAATCGCGCCGATGGAATCAATAATAATGGATTTGCCGGCACCCGTCTCGCCTGTCAGCACGGTAAATCCCGGCTGCAGAACAATGTCTGCCTGTTCAATGATAGCAATGTTTTCAATGTGAAGCAGACTTAGCATAATGGCACCTCTTTTATTTCAAGTTTTTCTTGGTAGCTTCGCAAAATTCAACCGCGCTCTCGTTGTCCTTCATTGCAATGAATACCGTGTCATCGCCGCTGATAGAGCCCAGTGCGTTGGGAAGCCGCATGGCATCAATCGCATTGGCTGCCGCAGGCGCCAGCGCCGGAAACGTCTTAATCACGACCAGATTCTGTGCCGCTGCAACGCTGGTTACACACTCTCGAAAGATGTTCTGCAAGCGGCTGGCATAACTGTTCTCTGCCTCTTGCGCAGATGTCGCATAGCGATATTTGCCGGACGGAGACAGAATTTTAATCAGACGCAGTTCCTTGATATCGCGGGAAACCGTCGCCTGTGTGGTCTCATAGCCTAACAGACGCAGGCGCGAGGAAAGTTCCTCCTGCGTCTCAATCTCATTGGTCTCAATGAGTTCCAAAATCTTTGCTTGGCGTTGAAATTTCATGATTGTTCCTCTTTTATACGCGCCGAATGGTCAATTTTTCATTTAACAGCGAATAGAAGCTATTTCCCTTGACGCGAAGCAGCTGTGTGCAAAACGGAGCCTTGCGAATACACACGCGGTCACCGTCCATCAGTTCAAATCCTCTGCGCCCGTCGCAGGACACAAATATCGTCGCATCGTTAAAAAATCGCGGCTCAATGCTGATCTCTCGATGCGGAGAATAGATGTACGATTTCGCGTTTACCTCGTGCGGGCAAATCGGCACAACCGAGATGTTTTCCGCAGACGGCTCGATAATCGGGCCGCCGGCTGCCAAGGAATATGCCGTACTGCCCGTCGGCGTGGCAACGATGACACCGTCGCCGTGCAGGGAGCACACGGGCTGCCGATCACAGAAAATATCCAGCAGGCTGATGCGAAAAATCGAACCGGTCTTGACAATGGCCTCATTCAGCGCCATCGAACGATATACCAGCTGATCCCCGCGAATAACATCAACATCTAGCATCATGCGGTCATCAATCGTATACTTGCCCTCAAAGATGCGCTGAATCATGCGGAACTCCGGAAACTCTACTTCCGTCATAAAGCCTACGTGTCCCATATTCACGCCGAAAATCGGCACATGATACGGGGCTGCGTGCTGCGCCATGGAGAGAATTGTGCCGTCTCCGCCGAGCACCACGATAAAATCCGCTTCAATCATCGCCTTTTGCAGGGTGTGCACAAGAAATCCGTCTGTATCAATGCCGATTTCCAGTGCCCGTTCCGCCAAAATTACCTCCGCACCGAACTCTCGAAGAACATCCGCGGCTTGACGAACCGCCAGTCCCATGCCCTCTTTTCCGGTGTTCGGCCAAATCATGACCTTCTTGATGGGATGCTGTAAGCGTTCATTCGTCATGCTTGTCTAACGCTCCATGTGCTTCTGCAACCAAGGCTGCGGTATCTATATCGGCATCCTCTCCGTCTTTGCCGATGTATCCCAAAAATTCGATGTTGCCTTCCGGTCCCTTGATTGGTGAGAAGGTCAGATTATAGACATGGAAACCGGCTTCGTGTGCATTTTCAATAAATGCGTTGAGTACATCCAGATGAATTTCCGGCTCGCGCACCACGCCTTTCTTGCCGACCTTGCCCTTGCCGGCTTCAAACTGCGGCTTAATCAAACAGGCAATGCGGCCGTGCTCGTTCAATAGCTGTGCAACGACCGGAAGCACCAGTTTGAGCGAAATAAATGACACGTCAATGACGGCGAACTCCGGCACATCGTCCAGCATATCCGGCGTGACCTTGCGGATATTGGTGCGCTCCATGCAGACCACGCGCGGATCTTGGCGCAGCTTCCATGCAAGCTGACCGTATCCGACATCAATCGAATAGACTTTTCTCGCGCCGCGCGTCAGCAGACAGTCGGTAAAACCGCCTGTTGATGCACCGATATCCATCGCGCACAAATCTTTCGGGTCAATCTGGAAATATGTCAGCGCCTTTTCAATTTTGAGTCCGCCGCGGCTGACAAACGAATTGGTCTTGCCGCGAATCTCAATTTCAGCGTCTTCCGGAATGCTCATGCCGGCTTTGTCCGCCTTCTGGTTATTTACATAAACGATACCGCTCATAATGATCGCTTTTGCGCGCTCACGGGACGGCACCATGCCTTTTTCAAATAGAAGAACGTCCAGTCTCTTCTTTTTCATGCTGTATAGCCTCCAAACAGGTCTTGGCAACTGTGTTGCCGTCTAAATGGTAATATTCGTATATCTGCCGAACAGCTCCCTGCGGCGCAAAACTGCTGTCTGTGTGAAACAGGCGAATCCAGTTCATTTGTATCTGCTGCAGCGCCAGTGTTTCTGCAAGCGCCTGCCCGACGCCGCCTGCGTGCATGACATCCTCTATCACAGCAACGCGGCCGCACCGAGAAACCTGCCGCAAAAATTCATCAGAAAACGCGGCGGTCAAAATGTTTATCTTGTATACGGCTGCGGAAACACCGTGTGCCTCCAGAAGCTCTGCCGCTTGCAGCGCCTCATTGATCATGATGCCGTATGACACCAGAGCAACATCTGTGCCTTCCCGCAGACAGACCGCAGCCTGTCCCTGCCAGTGATCTTCGGTATATGCGCCTTCTCCGCCGCGCGGATAGCGCAGGGCAATCGGACCGTCCGTGTGCTGCACCGCACTGCGCAGCATGCCGCGCAGCTCCGCATAGCTGGACGGCGCCAGCAGGGTCATGCCCGGAATCTGACGTAGGAATCCAACATCAAATACGCCGTTATGTGTCGCACCGTCTTCTCCGACAATGCCCGCGCGGTCAATACCCAAAACAATCGGCACATGATCAATCGCCACATCGTGAATGAGCTGGTCATATGCACGCTGCAAAAATGTCGAATACAGCGCGCAAACCGGACGCAGGCCTTGTTTTGCCATGCCGGCGGTCATCGCGACAGCGTGTTCCTCCGCAATGCCGACATCGAAAAAGCGATTGCCATACAGCTGCGAAAATGTGCCTAAGCCGGTACCTGACGGCATCGCCGCTGTAATCGCACAAATTTTCGGATTGGTTTTTGCCAAACGCACCAGCTCTTTGCCAAATTCTGTTGAGAAATTGGTCACAGCCTTCTTGATCGGCTGACCGGTTCCGATATTAAATTTGGAAACACCGTGGTATTTGTTCGGCTGCTGCTCTGCGTAGCTGTATCCCTTGCCTTTTTTGGTTTTGACATGGATGAGCACAGGCTTTTTCATGTCTTTGGCAATTTGAAGCAAATCGCAAATCGCCAGCACATCGTGACCGTCTACCGGTCCAAGATAGGTAAAGCCCATCTGCTCAAACATAGAGCACTGCAAAACCATGGACTTGACGGCGCGTTTGGATCGCGAAATCCAGTTTGCTGCCCGTTCTCCGATGCGGGAGCGGTCGAGCACCTGCTTGACGTCCTGCTTCATGCGGATGTACTCCGGCTGAACGCGCAAATGCTGCAGGTGGCGGCTCATCGCACCGACATTTTTATCAATCGACATGTTGTTGTCATTGAGCACGACAATTAGCGGTTCTTTGCTGGCTCCGGCGGAATTGAGCGCTTCGTATGCCATGCCGCCGCTCAGTGCACCGTCACCGATGACTGCGACGACGGAATAGTCTTCGCCCAGCAGCGTGCGCGCATGTGCCATGCCCTGTGCGACAGAAATCGAGCTGGACGCATGTCCTGTAATACACGCATCGTGTATGGACTCCGACGGCTTCAAAAAGCCGGAAATGCCGCCAAACTGCCGCAGCTGACCAAATGCATCTTTTCGTCCCGTCAGAATTTTGTGCGTATAGCACTGATGCCCTACATCAAAGAGCAAGCGGTCACGCGATGTGTCAAAACAACGGTGCAGCGCTATCGTCAGCTCCACCACGCCGAGATTGGACGCCAGATGTCCGCCTGTCTGCGAGACATGATCCAACAAAAACTGCCGAATTTCTCCGCAAAGTTCATCCAATTGTTCTTTTGTCAGCGATCCCAGCATCGAGGGCAAATCGTCCCGATCCAGAAGACCATATCGCATCGTCTCTTTCTGCTTTTCCATCTCTTAACCCCGAATTCCAATAAGATGCCGCGGAATTGCTCCTGCGGCATCTTGTTTATTTTTTCCACGGCAGGATTGACAGTACACGGCCGGTGAGAAACACGATATCCTCGCTGTGGGAAATCGCGAATGTCTTGCCAATGGCCTTGCCGCCAATTGTCAGCGACGACACGCAGCCCGTAATAACCAATGACAGGATGACAGAGCGCACGTCGGTTCCATCCTGCGTCAGCCGCGTAATAATAACAGCACTCGTCGCACCGGAAATGATACCGGAAATGTCACCGACTACGTCGTTGCAGAAGCTGCCGACCTTTTCCGCATTTCGCACGATCCAAATCGCCTGCTTGGCACCATTGACGCGGCGCGCTGCCATCGAGTGAAAGCGTTTTTCCGTTGCAACCGTTGAAGAAACGCCGATAATGTCAAATAAGATGCCTATCGAAATAAACACGAGCAAAATGACAAACGCAATGATGTTTCCTACGCTTTCCAGTGCCCGATTCGATGTGTACGACATGAGCACGGACAGCAGAAAGCTCGTGATGCTGATCGTTGCAATCCATCTCACATTGACGGCATTGCCGTTCTGCTTCTGCTTTGTCTTTTTTTTCGGTTTTCCTGTGTCGCTGTCCAAGTGATGTGTCCTCCATATTCACGATATTTGTATTTATTCTGTTGTAAACATTTTATGATGAATTACATAGTATGTCAAGCGATTTGAATTTCTTTCTAACTTTACACCAAAAAGGCGTGAAAAAAGCGCCGCGTTATCGATGATGTTTCATCGTCAGACGCACGGCGCTTTTGTATGTTTATACAAGGGTGGCAGCAGACAGAGTAAATCTTACGGCTTGAGGTTCGGTTGGATTTCCCCAGAGACGACCAACCGTTGCCAGTTGGCGGTTTCCCATTATGGTCTGTGCCGGGTCGTTACCGATTCCGGTACCGAATTGCCACTTAGTCCGTACTGCAATCCTCTGTCTGCCCAGTTACGACAGTCTAGGCGATTTCCGCGACAGCCAGTCCGACTCTTAGCCTCTTTTGCAAGGTAGGTTTCACGGGTCAATACAGGAGACGATCATGGCCATGACCATGCATCTGCGGACACCCGATCCCCCAGACTCACGCAAGGCAGGCTACGCTGCACACAGCGTCTTTGCAGTCGAGCTGCATTCGCACCGCATTGCAGGTTTATTCCGATCCCGTAAAGAATCCATCAACCCGAAGGTGTATAGGTTCTCTACAGCAACCGGTCTCCACGGTAATAGGAACTATATTCCCATGCCATTGGGAAGCATCCTAAAACCTTAACCCCCAGCATCCACCCCAAACTGGGCGTAAGAAGCAAACACCAGGGACTTCATCGATGTGCCTTTCTACGGATTTTTAGGCCCGTCTTAGGAGTCGAAGCGGCTGACTAGAATACTGCGCCACCGCGTATTACTGTACCATACTCTGCATCATTTTTGCAAGGGATACAGCAATTTATTTACAACAATTTCATCTTTGGTTTGTTTTTAATGGTTGCGATCCGCCAAAGAGTATGCTAACTCCGGCAAAATGCCGGCATCCGCAAATGATGCCAGTGCGTCCACTGCCTGCTGCGACAGCTCGTGCACGAGCGCATGGCACTTTTCCAGTCCGAGCAGCGACGGATAGGTGCTCTTGCCGTTTTCCTCATCCGAGCCAATCGGCTTGCCGAATGTCTCCGCATCGCCTTCAATATCCAGAATGTCGTCCTGAATCTGAAATGCCAGACCGATGCACGCCGCATATGTAGCAGCTGCCTGCGTCTGTTCTGCGGTTGCTCCGCCAATCAAGCAGCCGAGCTGAGCCGCTACGCTGATCAAGGCGCCGGTTTTCAGCTCCTGCAATGTTTTGAGCTGTTCCAGAGAAATGGACGTCTCCTCCGCCTGCATATCTAAAATCTGACCGCCAATCATGCCGTCCATGCCCGACGCGCGCGACAGCATACGAATTGCCTTGACCTGCGTTTCCGCCGGCACCAGCGTGGTATTCGCCGGATCAGAAGCCGTTTCAAACGCCAGATTCAGCAGGCCGTCACCGGCCAGAACCGCCGTTGCCTCGCCGTATACCTTGTGGTTGGTCGGCTTTCCGCGGCGGAAATCATCGTTGTCCATACACGGCAAATCATCATGAATGAGAGAATACGTGTGAATCATCTCCAACGCGCAGGCGAATGGAAGCGCCGCTTCCAAATTTCCGCCGCACACACGGCAAAATTCCAGTACCAATCCCGGACGCAGACGTTTGCCCCCTGCCATCGCGGAATAGCGGCAGGCCTCAAAGACAACGGCTTGTCCTTTGTCCTCGCTCGGCTGAATATATGTCATCAAACGGTCTTCTACCATCTTGCTGTATGCTGCAAGCTGCTCTTTCAGCGTCATCTGTCATTCTCCTTCCTGCGTGTCAAACGGAATCTCGGTCTCTGCTCCGTCGCGTACGGTTATCATCGTCACCTTTTGCTCCGCCGTGTCCAACAATTGGGACAAATACGCAGACAGCTTGGTGCCCTCCTCAAACAGCGCCATACTCTCGTTCAGCGGTGCTTTGCCGTCTTCGAGAAGCGATACGATTTCTTCCAAGCGCTGCATGGCTTGCTCAAATGTCAAATCTTCCATGCTCATATCCCCTTATACCTTCCGCTTTACCTGCTTGACCGTGCACACGGCGCCGCCCTTGGCAAAGCGAATCGTAATTTCGTCCTTCTTGTGCAGCTTGGCACTGCTGGAAATCACAGCATCGTCTTTGGTCACAACGGAATACCCGCGCGCCAGAACTTTGAGCGGACTGTATGCATCCAGATATGCCGCCTGTTCGACAAAGCGCTGCCGATCCGCCGCAACAATCTGCCGCATTGCCGCGGACAATTGACCCGATATGTGTTCCAATTGATACCGCTTATCCTGAATATATCCCAGCGGCGCGCGCAGCTTGCGGCGCTTGTCCAGCGCTTCCAAACGCAGCCGAAAGCTGTGTAACATATCCAGCATATCGCCGCGCATGACCGTATTGGCATGATACAGACCGTCTCGAATCGTGCGCGTGTCTGCCGCAACAATTTCCGCCGCATTGGACGGCGTAGACGCTCTGGCATCCGCGACAAAATCCGAAATGGTAATATCCGGCTCGTGTCCGACGGCGGAAATGACCGGAATTTCTGAAGCATAAAGCGCTCGCGCGACAATTTCCTCGTTAAACGCCCACAAATCTTCCAGAGAACCGCCGCCGCGGCCGACAATCATGACGTCTGCATCATGGCGGCGGTTGACTGCTTCAATCGCCGCAACAATCTGTCCAGCGGCTTCTTTGCCCTGCACAAGCACCGGATAAATAACGACGTGCGCAATCGGATACCGCTGTTTCAGAATGCGCAAAATATCGCGCACGGCGGCACCTGTCGGCGACGTCACAACAGCAATGCGCGCCGGCAGCCGCGGAATCGGCTTTTTATGTCCTTCGTCAAACAGTCCCTCTTGATACAGGCGCTGTTTGAGCTGTTCAAATGCAATCGTCAGCGCACCGATGCCATCCGGCATCATGTCAGCGACATACATTTGATACTGTCCGCGCTGCGGATATACGCTGATACGCCCCCGCGCAATGACTTTCATCCCGTTTTCCGGCTGAAAGCGCAGACGCGCAGCGTCCGAGCGAAACATCACGGCTGAGAGCACACCGTCCGCGTCTTTCAAAGTAAAATAGTGATGTCCGGACGGATATTTCTTATAGTTTGAGAGCTCGCCTTGAATATATAGATTGCGAAAAGCGTCCTGATCTTCCAGCAGCAGCTTAATCGCGTGATTGACTTGTGTTACGGTATAGATGTTCGCACCAGATTGTCTCATGCCAATTCTCCGCTCAAAATCGCCGCCAAGACCGCAACGCCCACGGCGTTGTCTCCGGACAATACCGGTTCGGCAAACTTTGCCCCGAATTTACGGCGCATCCGTTTTTGCAGCAGCCGATTGGACATGACGCCGCCTGCACACAGCACCGGCAAGCCGGTCGCTTGTACTGCCTGTTCGGTTGCTTTGACAACCGCACTAGATACAATATCAATCGCATATCGTGCGACGGTCGGCGCATCAGCGCCCTTTTGATGCAGCTGTTCAATTTTATTCTGCGCACCGGACAGCGAAAAATGAAAATCCATCACTTTGGGCCGAAACGGCTTTTCTGGCTCTTCGCACTGATTCGCCAATTGCTCCAGCTGTGCACCGGACGGAAATGGCAGATGGAGCAGATTTCCTGCGCGGTCAATGAGCTGACCTGCTGCCAAATCATCCGTGCCGCCGACAATTTCCGCCGAAAACAGCTTGCCTTCCGGTTTGACGTGCAATAGTTCGGTCGTGCCGCCGGACAAATGCCATGCCAAAAACGGCTGGCGCAGCAAATCCAGCGCATTCGCGGACAACGCCGCTGCCGCCAAATGCCCCTGCTGATGAGAGACCTCATAAAACGGCACATCGAGCGCATGTGCCATACTGCGCGCCTGTCCCGCTCCCGCCAGAAAACACGGCATATACGAGCCTTCTACCGCTCTCGGCCGCGTGCTCGCCGCAATGGCGCGAAGATTTTTGCCAAAGCCGGCTTCCAACGCATCGATGCGCGCCGGCAGGTGCAGCACATGCTGAAACAGCGCATCGCTCTGTCTCAGACCAATGCGCCCTTCCGGCACTTCCAGCAGTCTGCCGGAATTTTCCCACTGCATCGTTTCACTGTCAAACAGCGCCGCCGATGTGCGGTAATTGGATGTATCAATACCAAAAAAGCGAGACATTTATTCCGCCTTCTCGTCTGCCTTTTCGCGTGCAACCGCGCCGAGAACGCCGTTGACAAATGCAGATGCTTCCTTGGACTCATACTTCTTCGCAAGCGCAACCGCTTCATCAATTGCGGTGCCTACCGGAACATCGTCTGCGTACTGCATCTCGTACAGCGCCAGACGAAGCAGAGACATCGTCATATGGGTCAGACGATTGGTCTTCCAGTTGGTGGAATGCGCTTCTACCACGGCGTCAAGCTCTGCGTTGTGTGCACAGACGCCGAGAACGGTGTTGCGAATATAAGTCTTCTGCTCTTCCGGCAGCTCACCTGCGTACAGCGCAACATCGCCCGCCAGCGATTCCATGACTTCCTGCTCCAGACGGGCAGAAACGAGTTCTGCGTCATCAAACTGTTTAAAGCTCAATTCAAAAATCAGATGCAGTGCAATTTCTCTTGCTTCTTTTCTTCCCACAGGGATACCTCCGTATTCGGTCAAAACTAGCCATTTTATGATTTAAAATATATTATACAACAAGTCTGCAAAAAAATAAACCCTCGACCGGCGCCGGTCAGGGTTTATTTTACTGTGCTGCGGTTACTGAACCTCGGTAGATACAGCCGTCGACGTCTCAAAGGACACACCGCCCACGTTGATATTTACCGCCGAAGTACGCATACCGGTCATGGACAGAATCGAAGAACGAACTGCCTCCTGCACCTTTTTGCTGACCTCGCAAATATCATAGCCGTACTGTGCGAGCATACTGACCTCGACTTCAACCAGATCACCATGGAACACAACCTTTACGCCCTTCGCCAAGCTCTTCTTGCCCAAAAACTCTGCGACGTTGGTGCCAATGCCGGAATAGAGGTTGCCTACGCCCTCTGTCTCAGATGCCGCAATTGCCGCAATCGACGCGATGACATCCTCAGAAATGCGAACACTGTCCTGTTCGCCGCCGGAAGTCCAGTATTCCTTACCGTCTGCCATAGGTATCACACTCCTTACGATGTGATTATACCATATGGATTGACGTTTGAAAACAAGAAATTAAAAAAAGCCGGATTATTTCACTTCGCTGACACGCAGCATCGATGCCTGTGCGCCGGTTTCAGACAATACCATATCCGAAATTGCCGCTGTAGATGAGGCATTCAGACCGCCCTTTGGTGAAGAAACAATGACGCTGATTGTCTCATCTGAGATATAGACGACCGCGTCGGTATATCCCTTGGATTTGAGCTGGCTTTCCAACCGTTCTTCTTTTACGGTATTGCCTGCGATTTGTGTAATCTTCTCGCTCGCTTGTTTTTTGGCGTCCTCCGATGCGCTGTCATCAGAGACGGTTTCCCGCAGCATCGTGAGCGCTTCATCCCGTGCGGTCTCCCGCGACAATCGCGCCTGCGCGAAATAATCGGTTTTCTGCGTTTTCTTCGCAGAATCGTCGGAGGATGCATCTGTCGCCGTATCGGTATTGTCTACCGCTGTGACCGCACCGTACACGCTTCCGCTCGCCTCTGCCTGATCGGCAATGGTCAGTTCGTCCGGTGTCTGAAAATAGCTCCAGTTCAAGTAAACTGCGACGCACAGCATGAGACCAATCACGCCGTATACGGCACCGCGCTTGCGTAAGGATATCATGTTCTCCCTCCTATTGTATTCGTTTGGATACAGATATGTGGTCGCTGGAAATGCCGCACAGGGCAGAGACCGCGTGCACGATTTGCAGGCGAACCGCATCGTCATCCGCGCCCTCGCACAGTATCATCGCGCCGCGAAACGTCGGGTACTTGCTCTTAATCAAAATCGGCGCTTCTCCATAACTGCCGTCTGACAAAATCGACGTCGAACGCTCATACGATTCGCTGCTGTTGTTCTCAGCCGCTTGGCTGGATTCGCTGACGTCCGCCGCATAAACCGATTCCTCTCCGGTCTCCAGAGACAAGAGCACCGTTACGCTCCCTGCACCATCAATCTGAGACAGACTGTCTGCCACTTGCTGCTGAAACGCCTGCAAATCAAATACCTCGTCTTGTTTCTTCGTCTCCTGCTTCTGTGATCCGGATTCCGGACGCAGATTTCCCGCTGTCAGCACAGCCCCGAGCAAAATGGCAACGACAAAGAACTTATAGCGCTCCCATAAGCGCAGCAGCATTGCCTGATACGATTGTCGCTCCTGCTTCATTGTATGAGAATGCTGTCGGCAGATATGCCGAGCTGCCGCGCAAGTGTCTGCTTGAACGCAGAAAAATCATCTGTCTGCGCTGCCCGCTGCAGGCAAACGCGCTGAATGACGACTTGATTGTCCTCTTGAATCTGCGCCGTCACCTGCGCTTTGCAGGAAAGCTGCCGGCTCTGTGCCATCTGTTCGATGTTCTGTGCGGCTTCTACCTCCACTTCTCGGAGAATCTCCTGCCGGATGAGATCCGTGGTGTCTTGGCTTCGTGCCGTTTGCCGCTCCAGCCGCGGGAGAAAATCGCCGATTGCGTGCGGTGTATATCGCTGCAGCGGCAGTACAAGCGATACAATCAAAAGCAGACCGGTTCCCATTCGAAGCACCTCCTTCATTGCGCCATCCGGAACCATTGCGAGCACGACTGCACCGAACAGAGACGCCGCTGTCACACTTAAAATCATCTGGCGCAGCAGCTCAATCATGTCACCATCACCACCGAATACACCAGCTCAAAAAACAAAATTGCCGAGCAGCTGCCCAACATGCCGAAAATCATACCAATGCTGTCCGCGATGCCGTCAGCCAATCCGCTGAGCAATTTGGGGCAAATCGGCGACAGCACAGCCGCTCCGATTTTGAACGCCAAATAGTTGACGCCAATCCGCAAAAACGGCACAAGACAAATGGCGCAGATACACAGCATGCCAAACACGCCCAGAGAATTTTTGAGTACAACGGCACCCGCCAGCACAGAATCCGTTGCACCAGACAAGATATTCCCGACCAGCGGCACCGACGAATTGAGCGCAAATTTGGCGGCCTTCACCGTCCCTGCATCCATGCCATGGCTGACAGAACCGGAAATCGTGATGTAAAAGAAAAACAGTGTCAGCAGCAGCCTGAGCGAACCGGTAATCAGCCACTTGACGCATGCCGCCAGCCGTTTGAGCATATCATTTCCAATGGCCGTGTTCACGGTGAGAATTGCCACATACGCCGACACAGCCGGAATGTATACACCGGTAATCAAGGAAATGCACAGATCCAGCGCAAACATCGTTCCGCTGTACACCAGCGCGGCAGAGGCGGGCGAACCGGACAGTCCAATCGCCGTTGTCATGACCGGTAGCATAGACTTGGAAAAAATTTGTATTTGTTCTGTGGTCTCTCTGCACAAGCTGGTCAGTCCGGCAAGCGTCTGATAGACAGCCGCCGTCATGCCGAGCGCTCCCGCCAGCTGCAAAATCAGCGGAGAAATGCGAGATGTCTTAGAAAAAGCTTCCGCACAGCTGCACAACAGCATCACGGCCGCGGCGCCGGTCAGCGCCGCAACGGCCTCGGCAATTGCACCGCGCTGCTGCTGTTTTGTCTGCCGTAAAATCCGCGAAATACTTTGTGTCAAATCTTCCCCGTCGGAAATTGCGTCTAATACCATCCGGCTCTCGCCATCCAATGTCCGTCGCATATCCGCCTGTCCCTGTGTCTGCCGGTCAGAGAACATCTGCGCCGCATATGCGTGCGGCTGTATCAGGTACTGCACGAAACACAGCCCCAGCAGCATGACAATGACAAAGCGTTTCATACGTCTGCTCCTTGTGTTCGTTACAAAAGCATGGTTTCCAGCAGCGTGAACACCTCCCGCATGAGCGGAATGCACACCGCGATGGCGGCAATCACGCCTGCCAATTCCAATTTGCTGCCCAACGCGCTCTCTCCTGCATCTCTGCACACCTGCGCGGTGATGTGTACGAGAACCGCAATGCCAACTGCCTTGATGACGGGCACATATAGATTGCGGGAAACGCCCACCGCCGTCAAAAATCCGGACAACGCATCGAAAATCTGCCTGACAGGGTCAAGTACGGCGTAAATCAGCAGCAGTCCGCACGCAAGCGACGTGAAAATGGCAAAGACCGGTGAGAGCGGCTTGAGAAATGCGGCAAACAGTGCGCCGCAGACAGCCAATACCGCCAGCTTAAAAATCAAATACATGTTGAATCAACGCAAACAGCTCACTGATTTTCTGTACAATCAGCATCATGACCACAATCAGTCCTGCCAGTGTGGTCATCATCGCCTGTTCTTCTCTCCCTGAGCGGACGAGCAGCTGATTGAGTACCGCAACCAGAATACCGACTGCGGCAATTTTAAAAATCAAATCCACTTCCATAGGCGCATCATTGTCAGATTAAAACCAGTACCAGCAGAATTCCCGCCGCCACGCAGCAGGTGCGGTACACATTTCCTTTGCTTTTCATCTCCATTGAGGCAATATCCAACTGTTTGGTCAGACGCGTTTTTGCATAGGCAATGCTGTTCAGCTGTGCCTGTACGTCATATTTTCCAATGAATTCCGCCAAATCACACAAAATCACAACATCATCTTGCGTGAGTCCGACAGATGCGCCGTATTCGCGCATACTTTTCATCCATTTGAACGTCATCGACAAATTGTCATCCTGCCGCATGAGCTGCTGCATGGGCTGGAACAGCCCGCAAATGCTGCTGCGCGTGTCTGCCGCAAGCTTGGCGACAATATCCGGAATGCTCGTCAGATGAAACGACAGCTCTGCCGAAATCATATCCAGCGCAGACAGCATATCACCCAGTGCAATGACGCGCCGCCGAAACTGCTGCCGCTGGGTCATCCCAATGCCGGTAAACGAACCAATTACCAGCAGCGCACCCAAAATCTTTAACATTCCGCTTCTTCCTTTCTCATTCTTATTTAAATCAGACGCGTCACCTGATGCCCCTGTTCAATACAAAAGATGCGGGCAAAGATTTTTCGTTCCTGCAAGCGCTGATAGAGCGGCCGCAGTTGGAAATCCTCCAAATCCCACGCATGAGCAGACGCGAACACTGCCGTGCCGCAGTGTGCGGCGCATTCTGCGGCATAAATGTCCGCCTCTGAGGTAATTTCATCCAGCAGCAACAGTTGCGGAGACATGGTCTTGACCAGCATCATCGCCGCCTGTGCTTTCGGACAGCCGTCTATCACATCGGTATGCCTGCCAATGTCAAACTGCGGAACGCCGTGATACAGCGCCGCCAGCTCCGCCCGCTCATCCGCCACAGCCGTGCGAACGCCTGCATCGGCGAGCTGACGGGCAATGTCGCGCAGCAGCGTCGTTTTCCCCCAGCCCGGCGGGGACAAAAACAGCGTGTTGTGTAGGTGCGTGCCATCGCGGATTTGCCGCAGCAGCTCCGGCGAAGCAGCGCCTTTGATCTGGCGGGCGATACGGATATTGAGCGAGGAGATGCTGCGAAAGGAGAGCATAGCTCCGTCTTGTACAGCGGTCTGTCCGCACACGCCAACGCGATGACCGCCGCGCATCGTCAGAAATCCCTGCCGCAGGCTGTCTGCGCACGTGTGCAAAGAATACTCCGCCGCCCGCTCCAGCGTATCTTTGATTTCCGCGCTGTGAAAAACCGATTCTCCGACACGCTGTTCGCTTTCGCCAACGACAATCTGCATCGGCTGTTCGACACGCAGACGAAGCTCTTCACAGCGCGCTTGTGTGTCGATGGGCAGACGGGCCAATGCCTGTCTGCGCTCCGGCAGCAGGCAGGCACAAGCTTGTTTGAGCTGCTGTTCCACAGCAAGCCCTCCTTTCTCCGTGTGATTGATTCAGCTTATGTGTAAAGTCTTGATGATAGAACGAAAACATCTGGGATACCTTTTTGCATATCTTCGGAATCTTTTGCATAGTTATTGATTTTCGTAAAAAAAAATTCCAAAGGTATTGTGAAAATTCCTCAAATATTGTATGATAGATTCAGTTGGTTTATCTAAAAAAAGTGTTGTTGATTGATTGATTTGTGTTATTTCATATGTTTTATGATATTAGGAGGATATTTTCATGTATCAAATTCTTGAAAAGCGTCGTTTGAGTTCAAACGTAGTCCTGCTGGTCATTGATGCACCGTATGTTGCAAAGAAGGCCGAGCCGGGACAGTTCATCATTCTCCGCGTTGATGCGGACGGTGAGCGTATCCCGCTGACCATCTCTGCATACGACCGCAAGAAGGGCACCATCACGATTGTTGTGCAGGAAGTCGGCGCAACGACCATGAAGCTGGGTCAGATGAACCAAGGCGACTGCCTGCATGACTTTGTAGGCCCGCTGGGCAAGGCGTCTGAATTCGACGGCATCAAGAAGGCTGCTGTTGTCGGCGGCGGTCTGGGCTGTGCCATCGCACTGCCGCAGGCACAGAAGCTGCACGACATGGGTGTTGACGTAGATCTGATCGCAGGCTTCCGCAACACCGATGCCATCATTCTCGAAGATGAGATGAAGGGCGCATGTTCCAGACTGACGCTGGTAACCGATGACGGTTCCAACGGTCACAAGGGCTTTGTTACCGATGCGCTGAAGGAACTGATTGAAGCCGGCAACAAGTACGACGTTGTCATTGCCATCGGTCCGATGATTATGATGAAGTTCGTCTGCAAGACGACTGAGCCATACGGCATCAAGACCATCGTTTCCATGAACACCATCATGGTTGACGGCACGGGTATGTGCGGCGGCTGCCGTCTGACAGTTGGCGGCGAGACCAAGTTCGCTTGTGTAGACGGTCCGGACTTCGACGGTCATCAGGTTGACTTCGATGAGGCTATGCGCCGTTCCGCTATCTACAAGCCGCAGGAGCAGGCTGCTAGAGAGCACCAGTGCAATCTCATGAAAATGGAGGTAAAGTAAAGATGGCAAAGCCGAATATGTCCCCAGTGAAGAATCCGATCCCGGAACAGGATCCGAACGTAAGAAATAAGAACTTCTTGGAAGTTTCCCTCGGTTATGACGAGGCTACCGCAGTGGACGAAGCAACCCGCTGCCTGAACTGTAAAAATAAGCCGTGTGTTGGCGGCTGTCCGGTAAATGTACAGATTCCGGAGTTCATCTCCCTGATTAAGGAAAGCAAGTTCCTGGAAGCAAACGCAAAGATCAAGGAGACCAGTTCCCTTCCGGCTGTCTGTGGTCGTGTATGCCCGCAGGAGAGCCAGTGCGAGAGCAAGTGTGTCCGCGGCATCAAGGGTGAACCGGTTGGCATTGGCCGTCTGGAGCGCTTTGCTGCTGACTATGCAATGGCACATCCGTCCAACGATCCGATCGAAGTACCGGCATCCAACGGTCACAAGGTTGCTGTTGTCGGTGCAGGCCCTGCTGGTCTGACCTGTGCAGGCGATCTGGTTGCAAAGGGCTATGAGGTTACCGTATTTGAAGTACTGCACACCGCCGGCGGCGTGCTGATGTACGGCATTCCGGAATTCCGTCTGCCGAAGGCAATCGTACAGAAGGAAATCGACACGCTGAAGGCAAAGGGCGTAAAGTTCATGCTCAACTTTGTTGTCGGCCGTACCGAGACCATCGACGACCTGTTTGCTGCTGGTTATGAGGCTATTTTCGTAGGCTCTGGCGCTGGTCTGCCGAACTTCATGCGCATTCCGGGCGAGGGCTTCAACGGCGTTTACTCTGCGAATGAGTACCTGACCCGTGTAAACCTGATGAAGGCATACAAGGAAGATTCTGACACGCCGATTTACCACGCAAAGCGCGTCGCTGTATTCGGCGGCGGCAACGTAGCAATGGACGCTGCTCGCTGCGCAAAGCGTATGGGTGCTGAAGAAGTATACATTGTATACCGCCGTTCCGAGGCAGAGCTTCCGGCACGTAAGGAAGAAGTTCACCACGCAAAGGAAGAAGGCATCATCTTCAAGCTGCTGGCTAACCCGATTGAGATTTACGGCGATGACGACTTCCATGTAAAGAGCGTACATATTCAGAACATGGAGCTGGGTGAGCCGGATGAGTCCGGCCGCCGTCGTCCGGTTCCGATTGAAGGTAGCACCGACGTTCTCGACGTTGACGCTGTTATCGTTGCAATCGGCACTTCCCCGAACCCGCTGATTCGCACCACGACCCCGGGTCTGGATGCAAACCGCAAGGGTTGCATCGTCGCTGACGAAGTTGGCGCAACCTCCAAGGAAGGCGTATTCGCAGGCGGTGACGCTGTTACCGGCGCTGCTACCGTTATTCTGGCAATGGGCGCTGGCAAGAAGGCTGCCGCTGCTATGGACGAGTACATTCAGAACAAGAACAAGTAATTTGATCTGAAGATACAGCAATCCCCCGTCGGTTTTCCGACGGGGGATTTTTATATTAACGTCAAAAAGTTCTGAAATTATCAGAATTTTTTTATTTTATATTCAGATTTCCGGTTCTTCTCCGATATTATCCAACGCATATTCAATGCATTGATTGATCAACTCGTTTCTACTGATGTCTATTTTTGCAGCTTCTATGTCAATTGTCTTTAGCAATTGACTATCAATTCTAACAGAAATTACTTCTTTTTCTGGTTTCTTGGGCAGAAATTTCTTCATAATAATACAACTCCCTCTTGCATTATTATATTTTGTATGCTATCATGTGAATATATTCAAAATTAGATATTGAATTTCGAATATAAATTTAAAGAGGTGTTTGCTATGACCTATGAAAACCTAAAAGCCTACGTCCAAAAAGTATATGAGTTGGAATCGTCTTTATATCAGCAAAGACAATTGGGTAGACAGCTGCAATACGAAATAAACTTTCGCTACAATTATTCAGGAGATACCCGTTCACGCGAACATATAGGATATTACTCTGAATTTTTTGAGTGAGAATTCTTCGGTGGCAGTATAGTCTTGTTCATTATAATAGGTGCACTTCTAATTTCTAACGAAATAGTACCCTCAACTTTTTTGATCGCTTTCCCTATATTCGGTTTTTTCTTCCCATTTATCATAGAGTTATTCCGTTTCAACAGCGTGAAGCATCATAATGCCGAAGTCGACCGAGAAAATAAAGAAATCGCTAAGCACAATGCTCAGCTTTGTACCAAGACGAGAAAGCAAGCGGATGTCATTCAAACAGAATTGGATCAGGTAAACAATTCGATTGCTCAAACATTACATACGTTAGATATTTATTATCAAATGAATATAATCGCGCCCAAATATCAGCACAATTTAATCGCCATCAGTTCTTTTCATGAATATCTAACATTAGAAAGAACACATAGTCTTACATTTAATCCAGGCGATTCAGGAGCATATAATATTTATGAGAATGAATTACGTTTAAATGTAATCATTGGAAAACTAGATGATATTATCGACCGATTAGACCAGATTAAGAGCAAGCAATACTCCTTATATCAAGCAATCCAAAGCAGCAATCGTACATCGAATCAGATACTGCAAGCAACACGGCAATCATCGCAAAGATTAGAAGCTATTGAAAACAATTCTGTTATCTCTGCTTATAACAGCGTCTTAACAGAAAGCAATACACGCTACTTAAAATGGGCTGAAATGTTTAAATAACGTTTCTACAGCAATCCCCCGCCGAAAACCGGCGGGGGATTTTTTCGTCTTTATGTAGGAAACCGGAGCAAGTATTTTGCTCCTTCGGGCTGCACGGTTCGCTCCGCAATGCAGATTCTCCCGTCTTGTGCTTTTACCAAGTAGTCTCCCTGCGTCAAGCAGATATGTCCTTCCTATATGTGAATGTCAGTTTAATATTTTCTGTAATTAAATGAAAATATAATTATTGCATAAAAACTAAAAAGCAAGCAGATAAATAATCAAAAATATATTTTATTTTTGTTTTCATAAGGAACAGATAGAAACATTTTTAAAGGCGGCGTACATATTGCACACCGCCTTTTGCTTTAATATCTTCCGCCACCGATATATCGTTGACTATAGTAATTTGAGTTAATATTGTCTAAGATGATTCCCTGTCTCGTATTTGCAGCATGAATCATATAACCGTTTCCGATGTAAAAACCTACATGACTAACTATTTTGGAAATTGGTGTAGATGTTGAAAAGAACACCAAATCTACCGCTTTTAAGTTGGATTTTGATACTTTTTGGCAGTTAGAATACTGAGCATAAGATGTTCTAGGGATGGTCTTTCCCATCTTTGCATAGAGCATTTTTGTGAATCCAGAACAGTCATATGCATCCGGCCCATTGCCACCCCAAACATACGGATAACCAATATACCGCCGTGCAATGGCAATCGCTTCAGTGATAGATACATTGGCAGAAGATGGTGAGGAATTTGGCTTAGACTTTGATGTGTACTGAGAACTAATGTATCCGGTCTTGCCGTTATATGAAATTAAATACCAACCATTTGACAAATTGCGCGTTGAAACCGTCGCTCCCCTATCTCTACTTGTTCACCAGTTGTCAGAGTTCCTACAATACTACTCGTATTATAAGGATCACTCCGTTCTAGCAGATCGGACTAAGACCCGCCAGTTTTAATATAGAATTTTTAGGCAAAAAAAATAGTCCTTGCGTTTATAACAAAGACTATTTCTGTTTGCTTTTTTCTGCTATTTGCTATTTTTAATTTTATCAGAATACTCCTGTTTCAATTCCTCTGCCAGATACATGTCGCTCATGCAGTGCATATCGGAAACGCCATCACGGATCAGCTGATAGACCTGAGAGTGATAAAAGAAATCTAATGCCGCATCCAGTGAAAGTCCCTGCTGTTTAGCAAAGCACTCGATAACACGACTATATTTTTTCTGAAGCAAAATCGGGTTCGCTGTCATAATGTTTCACTCCCTTCAAAATGTAGCAGAGACAGTGCGCTCTCTGTGCGGAAACAAATTTGCAAGTTCGGCTTTTCATAACGCAGGCGGTTGATAGCTTCCGCCTTATCAATCAGCCCGTCAAAGAACAGTTCCACGGTATTGAACACCTTATCATTGGCAACACCACCCACAACCAAATCATACTCTGTTGAATCTTTTCCACTGCGGCAATTGAGAATAAAATCCAGCCATTCTTCGGAATAAGAATCGAATTCCAGTGTTTTCAGCTCGTTTTCCCTGCTCTCATCGTATTCATACCGAGAAATAATACCGTCTTTCCCACGGCGTTTGAATTTACCGCACCACTTCGCCGCTTGTTCATACAAAGGCGTGACATAGAAGCCACGCCCGAAATCTACATTGGGGCGGGAATGTACCAAATCCGGCTTTGCAATCTCTAAAAAAGAACCATGATAGAGAATCATATTTCCACGCCCCTTTCTTTCATAACATCAAGGAGATCGTTGACAATATATTCCCGACTCTGGGTATGCAGTACTTCATATTCTGGCACGATGTAACCGTTTAGAATATCGCTCTGTTCAGTAAATGCCTGATAAACACGCTTTGCATCCACATCCAGCTTTGCCGCTACATTTTCAATACAAAATACAGCAAACTCTAGCTCACTGGAATTTTTGATTTTTTCATTTGTCATCGCACTAAAACCTCCTTAAATGTTTTTTCAATTCCAAAAAACTACAAAATCTCGATATTGCTGTTAATTTATGTTATTTGTTATTATACTGTATTTTCCGTCTTATTACAATGAAAAAACTATACACAACAAAACCTTTCGTATACTATTCTGCTTCTAATTATAATCTTCACAAGAATAGTTTTCATCCACGACTTTTTCGTTATGGACCATGCAGTGGAGAACATCTTTCTCAGAATTAGTTGCAGATGGTTCTGAAAATGAATTTGCACAACTCAAACAATCTTTAGGACATTCATACATATCTATTTATTTACAAGCAAAAACCGCTTACAATGTAACTACTAATTACATCGTAAGCGGTTTTATATGAAAAAGATCCCGAACAATCGGTTCTGTTATATATACACGGATGAGATTATTCACAGGAACTTGCTTGTAGATCTGTATCTTCAGCTATTTTTCTCCGAATAATTTCTTTATATCTTCGCCGTGAACATCAGAAACGCTTCGTTGCATTTTGATGACAACGGGATGCTTCTGATACGCACTTTTCAAAGCTGAAACTAAACGTTCACACATATATTTATCAGCTTTTAGATCTTTATATGAGCTGACTATAATTCTGAAGGAGTCGAATTCGCCCCCTTTAGTGTTGAACTATTCTAATCTGTTTTTGACCAGCTCTCAGCGATAAAGCTCTGATTGCTTAAACACTGAACATAACAAAGATTTAATGCTTCAACAGATGATACTTGGAAAATGTCTTTCACTTTTTATTCGTTCTCCAACTAACGTAGCAGTACAATAAACATCCTCAACGTTGATAGGATTTTTCTTTGCACGGTTCAATTCCACCAAGTATTGATTCAGAGCAATCGAAAGTGCATCTAAAGTTGCAGATTTCCCATTTATTTCAGCTAAAACGTTGCATTTTGGATGAAATTCAATTTCATAATCTAGAAAGCATCTGAAGTTTTTAAGTTTCAATGTCTTTATTTTCATAAATCCTCCAGCAAAACTTCTGCCCTAATATCGGGAGGGAGAGTCAATCTTAATAATTTACACCTTTGGTTTTATACCTTTGGTAAAAAGAAATAGTCTCCGGCTGCTAAAAAAGCTGCTTGAGATGAGGCACTATGCTTTTGCACGGTATTTTCTCTGTATTCATCCTCGTGCAAAGACCAACAATGAACTACAATATCTTTATCATTCGGATCATCTTCATTCGAAGTTGGCTTTCCAACCAGAACTAAATCTTGAATTGCTTTATTTTTATGGATTAACTCAATAAAAATCTCAGAATATCCTGGAGTATCACCGATTTCAGCGACTAGAGTTCCAGATGGTACAGGAATTTCCAATCGTGTCGGCTTAATATCTCGACGTTTTAATTCTTCAATGAGTTCTTCATCGCTAAAATCTTTAAGTTTTCTATTCGGTTCACTAATAATAATGGTTTTCATCAAAAGTCCTCCATATTTTCTTCCCAACCTTCTTGTACTACATCAAATTCATTCTCATTGTAATACCGACAGCCATCAATTTCGTAAGATCCATCTTCCCATGCTTCCTTAAATTCCTGATAAGAATTTGGAAACAAGATTCCGCTTTTAAACCCTTCCTTCCAAATAGTATTCATCATATGATGATCTACATTCTTTTTCCAACTGCCAACTACCCAACCCAAACCGGTATCACTTTCGTATAGATATAACTCATGTCCGTCAATGGGTGTATTCGTATTCTTCATTTTAGCAATAATTTTTCTCATAAGCTCCTCCTTTTGAACGTTTTTATTACAAATTATGTATTTTTCTTATCGAATTTTTGTTAATTGCTTTTGTTCGCTTATTATATCATACAAACCATTTTCATAATTTTTCGAGAAAAAAGCATCAGACCTATAAAAAATATGAAAGATATTTATGTAACTTTGTTTGTTCGGCTTTCTCATATTTATCACGAATAAAAATAATAGGAGGAAGTTTATAATGCCAAGTGCAGTACGAACAGCAAAGAAGAAGAAGGAGTCTTTCACGCAAGGACAATTGACTCCCCCAAATCGGGAGTTTATCACATTAACGTTAACTCGACTTTCCGCTACTTACAAAACAGCAAGTGGAAAAAATGAAACCCTGACAATGGAAAAAAAGTCAGATGAAGAATTTACTGTAACACAGGGAGATACCGGTGTACGCTGGAATAATAAGAAAAAGGTTCGGAAATATACTATGTCTCAATGGGATGACGTATATGCGGATCTCATTCGCTCCGGCTGGACTCTCTTCGATACACAACGCCGAAAAAGAGTTATGGTCAAATCTCAAGGGATTACGATTAACGGTCACATGTATTCGCCTATTAAAGACAAATACGTGGAAGATATCGTAGAAAGATTGGTTTCCTACGCTAACCAAATGATTGAGCGTGAATACCAGCAGTCTATTTTAGATGTTCCAGAACATGCGTTCGAGGAAGCATCTGCGTGCTTAGATACATTAGCAAAAGAATACGAAAATATGAGCAACAAGGTTTTCAACGAACACCTTATGCATATCTTCGCTGTTCTCCCGCGACGAATTGATGTCTTGGGAAAGTATATCGCCTCTAAAGATGCAACTGCCAACGATAGAGCAGAAATTGTTGAAACTGAGCGGGAACGGTTGCAGGTTCTTCACACCATGCTTCGAGGCGGAAACATCCACAATCTTGAAGGAAAGGAAAATATTCTGGAAGTCTACGGCATTGAAATGCGCCGTTTTACTCCAGAAGAAGAACAGCTGGCGAAAAAACTGTTGAAACATCAAGCAGGAAAATTTGTTCGAGGATGGCGTGTAATCAACAAGCGGACCGAGAAGGATTTTCTCTCTTTCTGCAGCAAAGAACATCTGTCCGAAAACCACGGTGTTGATTACCTTTTTCATGGTTCAAAGCATCAAAACTGGTGGAGCATTCTTACCAATGGTTTAACCATTAACCCAATTGGGGTTGTGATCACTGGAAAAGCTTACGGTCAAGGCACTTATTTTGCACCAGATGCAATTAAATCACTCGGCTACACATCTAAAGCGGATGCCAAATATGGTGGTGGTCACGAATCTACAGGATTTATGGCCATCTATAAAGTGGCAACCGGCAATCGATACGATGGGCGGTTAGGAACTGATGGGCAGTTAAACTGGGAGAAACTTCAGAAGATTCAACCAGGTGCTCACTGCACATGGGCAGAGTGCCGTTATTCTGGCTTTCAAATGGACGAAGTTATCGTTTATAGGAATGAACAAAGTACCATTTGGGGACTGCTAGAATTGGCAATGTAAAACAAAAAGAAGGCATACGGCAGTGTAAAACTACCATATGCCTTCTTTTTCTCTGTTTTTGTTAAGCTGCTGCCAAAATAGCACCAACCACCATATTAAGTACAGCAAGCACCAAACCGATGATAGAAATTGCCAATGCGGCATTCGCCTTGCTCCACTGCTGTGCCTTTGCCTTTGCAGCCAGAACAATACCGATAATGCTCAATACTAGTCCGCCTAAAGCGAACAGTAAAGATAAAATCAGTCCAATAATCGCTACGACTAATGCCGCAGTTGCACTCTTCTTAGTTTCCATCGTTATTTACTCCTTAACATCTTTATTTTGATTCCAGCGATGTTCCTCGCGGTACTCTAACAAATCCTCATACAGTTTACAATTGTGTTCAAGTTTTTTGCAATCTTTTCTGTATTCTTTCTGCGGAAACATATCTTGCACCTCTTCAATCATCTGCACATACAAATCATATGCAGCATACATATTTTCCCGCTGCGGCAACGAGACATATCCAACAGTTGTCGCAGTGACAACAGAATCATATAATTCATCACCAACAAGAAACGCTTCATCTGTCATCTTGTCCCAACACTGAAATTCATCTGTGTTTTTTAAGCGCTTTGCTTCTTCAAACCGCTTTTTAGGAAGGTTGATGCAGCACCACAAACACTGCGTATACCATCGAATCTCATACTTTGATTTTATCTTTCCGAGCTTCATAAATTGTTGTTCAATAAACTCCAGATGTGGAAATAATTGATCCAGCGCATCTGCTCGCTCTAATTTTCCGTTTTCTATCATCCGCGCATTATAGTCTACCAACAACGCAATATTTTGTTCCATCTGACAGAGAAGTCTTTTCTTTTTGTTTGGACGATTTGTTTTCTCAAAAGCAGCTTTCGCACGTGCATAGTCTTTTTGGTACTTCATCTCGTCTGCTTTTCTTTTCATCTTTCGGTGTGTCTTTGAATCAATAATATAATCAGAAATAAACGATGCATCTATTGCAATAAAGCCAGCTACTCCCTGCCCAACTTCCATGATCCGTCGAAATAGATATGTATCTTCATAAATTCGAGATAACACCAACGCATTCAGCATCCACCCCAAAAGAAACATGCGGCAAATATTTCTAATAATATGTATTACCTGGTAGCACACTTTATAATCACAGATGAATTTACGGTGTCCTTCCATACGAATCAAACTTCGATGTTCCAAACGTTCAAACGGCTTTTTTCCCAAATTTTGCTCAACAATCATACTCTTAGGAAACCAAAGAAAGAATGCTGGCAGAAGATAGCAAAGTATCGTCCGAATATAGTATCCAATTGTCATCTTCTTTTGTTTGAATTCCTTTCTCGATCTCTTATTTTTCTATAGAACCATTTTGCCCACTTAAAATGAAATTGAAACAACTTTATTGTACACATAGCGGTATTTGACTGTTCCATTATGCTTCTCTTCTACAACTCTGTCAAACACATCGTAGACCAATTCAACCGTATTGCCATTCGCATACGTTGTTTTAATCAGATTGCCGTTATTTGGTGCGTATTCGTACCGTGCAAGCTCTCTGTTTCCTACACTTACGCTTGTCTTGTTTCCGAACGAATCATAAGTATAGTTATAAGTCTGTTGAATATGCGGTGAAGAATTTGTCTCACTACCCGTATCAGATTCATAACTATTACCTGTATAGTTGACGACTGAACAATCAACTGTTTCTTCTATTAATCAGCGTTACTTAGCAAAACTTATAACACATCCAAAACTTTTCTTTCATCATTAGTATCCAAAATATATTGGATGTTCGAAGACTTAATTCTTCTCACACTGTCATATATGTTTTGAATTATGCAATGATTTTTAGAATAAATCTCAAAAAAGTTACAATCATATGCTAAAATTATAAATTCACATTTACTTTCATAAAATTCTTCATAAGTGTGAATTTCTTTGTAGTCTTCACCCAAATAAGCTGACAATTTTAGAAAAATAACTATATATCTTTTTCTAAACTCTTTTAACAGCTCTTTTCCTGTATAATACGTTCGATCCAAAAATGGTTCAACATCTCCTTGTGCTGTGTAGTACCAACCTTCCGTTTGTTTTAAGTCATTAAACCAGTGATATTTTTCCGCAGGAATAGATTCCAATATTTTACATAAAATATCATCTACATCCTCGGCGTATACTTGAAAAGACAATCCTCTAATCATTCATCCACCTACTTATTAACAAAATATGATTTAACTTTACAAAACATCATTCTCAAAATCAAATATTAGTTTTATCCGAAAATAAATATAGTACTGCTCTCAGCTGCTGCGCCAAGTGGTATTAAACAAAAGTCATCTGCCACTCCAACCCCAACACTTCGCCAGCTACAATACAAACTATTCCTATAGTACAAAGAACTGTATAGGATTTCCATGATCACTATGATCATAATCGCGTTTAGGTTTTCCATCATTTCCATACGTCCGACGATCTCCATTATGGGCAACATATGTACTGCCAGGCTTTCCAATATATGGTCTTCGATTTTTATCATGGGCGTTTATAATGTCGCCATACACACCGGCGAACTTCAGGCTGTTACCTTCAAACACGCACTGCATTCTTTCCCATTGGAATGGTTCATCGGGCTTCTCTGTGCATTCTTCATTGCCAGCAAAACATCCAAATACTTCGCATTCCGCGTGGCAAAATTAACTGACCGACCAATCTTCATCATCCTCTGCATCCAGACCTTCACAGTCTGTACAATGGTGCCGCTTATGAGCCTGCAACGAGTTCCACAAAAGCATGTTCCGCATGCTGGCGAACTTTGATGACGAAGATTTAATCGCCCTAGAACGGCTGGTACAGAAACTGGCACAGGCGAAAGAATAGCACAAATGGCAAGAACCCCCGACACAGTTTTCCGTGTCGGGGGTTCGTTTGCTTGTTTATGCAATTACTTGTGCTCTTCGATGTACTTCATCAGGTCGCCGATGGTTACCATCTTTGCAGCTTCCTCGTCCGGAATCGTTACGCCGCACTCTTCCTCCAGATCCATCATCAGCTCAACGATGTCGAGGGAGTCAGCCTGCAGATCTTCCTTGATCTTGGTGTCAGCGGTCAGGGTGCTTGCGTCTACGTCAAACTTGTCAGCCAGCATTTCGCAAATCTTCTCAAACATAGTATGTTCTCCTTCTTAAATCATGTATTTTCATAAAAAACGCCGATCTTTCGGAATTTTTCATATCGTTGGTTTTGTAATTCCTGTTCAGACATTGCGGACAGCCGCTTGAGCGCCGCGGTCAGCGTTGTCTTGATATTTTTGAAATACGCACTCTGCGTGATTCCTTCTTTTATAATACCCTCAATCATGTCAAATTGCAAGAGGTCTTCCGCCGTAATATGCAAAGCCTGCGCCGCGTCCAATTCGCGGGAAGCATCCTTCCATAAAATGCTCGCGCATCCGCGCGGAGAGATGACAGAATAAATGGCATTCTGCATCATGTATACTTCATTGGCAACTGCAATGCCCAATGCGCCGCCGCTGCCGCCTTCTCCAGTCACCACCGAGATGACAGGTACTTTCAGTCCCATAAACTCATAGAGATTGCGTGCAATGGCCTCTCCCTGTCCGCGTTCCTCTGCGCCGACACCGCAAAACGCGCCTGCGGTATCTACAAAACAAATAATCGGGCGATGGAACTTTTCCGCCTGCTTTGCCAATCGCAGTGCTTTGCGGTATCCTTCCGGATGCGCCATGCCAAAATTGGCTTCGATGTTCTGCTCTGTCGTGTGTCCTTTGCGCTGTCCGATGACGGTCACCGGCGTGCCGTTGAGGCGCGCAATGCCCGCACACATGGCATGATCTTCGCCGTACAGGCGGTCACCGTGCAGTTCTATGAAGTCTGTGAAGATTTCTTTTACAATATCGTCAATGTTTGGGCGCTCAATGTCGTGAATGACGGCCAATTGACGAGCCATTGCTTTTTGATTCATTCTTCACACCTACCTTTCTTACCGGATACCCGTGCAGAGACAGCAGGGACGTCAGGGTTTGCTTCATCTCGCCGCGCGGAACAATCGCATCACAGAAGCCATGCTCCAGTGTAAATTCTGCGGACTGGAACGTTTTCGGCAGTTTTTCACCGATGGTTCCTTCGATAACACGCCGTCCGGCAAAACCAACCGTTGCCTTCGGCTCTGCCAGAATGATATCGCCCAGCATGGCAAAGCTCGCCGTGACACCGCCGGTCGTCGGGTCGGTCAAAACCGTGATATACAGCTGACCGGCTTCTGCCAGCTTTGCCGCTGCACCGCTCACCTTCGCCATCTGAAGCAGCGAAAACATACCTTCCTGCATGCGGGCGCCGCCGGAGCAGGTAAACAAAATAACCGGCAGTCTGTGCGCAGCACCATACTCAAACAGGCGGGTCAGCTTTTCGCCGACAACGCTGCCCATAGACGCCATCATGAAATGGCTGTCCATGACGCCAATACACGTCTTGATGCCGCCGATCAGGCAGGTGCCTGTGACAACGGCATCTTCCATGCCGGTCTTTTCCTTGAGCTGTGCCACTTTTTCCGCATAGCCTTTGAACTGCAGCGGATCCAGCGTTTGCAGCTCGCCAAACAGCTCAGAAAACGTGTTTTTATCCGCAATCTGACGAATGCGTGTCGATGCCAGTAACCGCGCGTGTGCGCCGCAATGCGGGCAGACATACAGATTTTTTCCATACTTGACGGAATCCAGCTGCGTACCGCACACCTTGCAGAAGTGACCGGATTCTTTTTTTGGTTTGATATGTTTGATTCGCTCCGAGCTTTCTCTTGTCTTGTGAAACAAATCAATCAGCATACGATTCCCTCCCCGTCTGCATTACGCATCATTGGATACGTCAAATACGCCGTCTTCCATCGAATTGGTGTTGAAATCTGCCCGTTCAAACGCATCGGACAGCAACACGGACAGCTGTCTGTCTGTGTTCGTGACAATGCCCTCGAACAGCATTTCGGACAGCGCACGTTTCATGCGAGCAGATGCCTGCCTGCGGTCTCTGCCAAACGTCATGAGCTTGCAAATCATGCTGTCATAAAACGGTGGGATATGATATCCCTGATAAATGGCAGTGTCTACGCGGACGCCAATACCGCCAGCCAGATGCATGGACTGAATGGTGCCCGGACGCGGACGAAATTCCGCGTCCTCTGCATTGATGCGGCACTCAATCGCATGTCCCAGCATCGGAACATCCTTTTGCACAAAGTCCAGCTGTTCGCCCGCTGCAATACGCAGCTGCCAAGCAACCAAATCCAAACCGGTAATTTCTTCCGAAATACCGTGTTCTACCTGAATGCGGGTGTTCATCTCGCAGAAATAAAAATTCTGCTGGTCATCCACCAAAAATTCTACGGTGCCCGCGCTGGTATATCCCGCGCGCTGCGCGAGAGCCACTGCACAAGCACACATTTTTTGCCGCTGTCCGTCGGACAAAAACGCAGAAGGTGCTTCTTCGATCAGCTTCTGATGACGCCGCTGAATCGAGCACTCTCTGTCATACAAATGTATGGTGTTTCCGGCTTGATCCGCCAAAATCTGCACTTCGATATGACGCGGCTGAGCAATATATTTTTCGATATATAATCTGCCGTCACCAAAATTGGCAATGGCCTCTCCGGATGCCGACTGATATGCTTCTTCCAGCTGTTCCGGACGCTCTGCGACACGAATGCCCTTGCCGCCGCCACCGGCCGATGCCTTGAGCATAACCGGATAACCAATTTTCTGCGCCCACTCGCTCGCTTCTTCCAACGAACAAACAACGCCGTCAGAGCCTTCTGCGAGCGGCACGCCGGCCTCTTTGGCCAAAGCGCGCGCTTGGACCTTATCGCCGAGCAACCGCATGGACTGTTCGGACGGGCCGATAAACGCAAGACCGTTTTCTACACAGGCGCGGACAAATTCCGGATTTTCCGACAGAAAGCCATAGCCCGGATGAATGGCCTGTGCACCACAGCCCAGTGCAGTTTCGATAATATTATTGATATTGAGATAGCTTTCCTGCGGCTGCGCCGGTCCGATGCAGTATGCTTCATCGGCAATCTGCGCATGAAGCGACTCTTTGTCCGCTTCCGAGTACACCGCAACACTGATAATGCCAAGATCGCGGCAGGCGCGAATGACGCGCACGGCAATTTCGCCTCGATTGGCAACCAATACCTTTGTAAACATACTCAATCTCCGATGGCACAGGTAAAGATACCCTGTGCAGCCTTTTCTTCACCGACCATCGCAACGCCTTCCGCCACAATCATCTTGCCGCGCTCTTTGATTACCTTGACATGCAACGTCAGCGTATCGCCCGGACGTACCATTCTGCGGAACTTAATCTTGTCCCAAGATGCAAAGTAACCGGTCTTTCCGCGAAATTCTTCACGGGAGAGAATGGCGGTTGCACCGGTCTGTGCCAGTGCCTCGATGATAAATACGCCCGGCATCACCGGATTTCCCGGAAAATGTCCCTTGAAAAACAATTCGTCGCCGGTCACATGCTTGGTGCCAGTAACCGTTCCCGCTTCGATATCCATTTCTTCAATGGAATCGACCATCAGCATCGGATCTCTGTGCGGGATAATTTCTTTGATCTGTTCTATGTTCAGCTTCATGAAATGCTCCTCACTCAATGACAATCAGCGGCTGATGGTATTCTACCAGTTCGCCGTTTGTTACCAAAATTTTCTGCACCTTGCCGTCACACGGGCTCTCGATGGTGTTCATTGTCTTCATCGCCTCGATGATGCACAGCGTCTGTCCCTTGGTCACGGTATCGCCGACAGAAACAATCGGCGGCTCCTCCGGTGCATTCGCCGCATAGAATGTGCCAACCAGTGGCGCAGAGACAACCGTACCGGAATAGCTTTCTTCTTCCGGCTGCGCAGCACTTTCCTGTACCGCAGCCGGCGCCGCTGCCGGTGCTGCGGCGGTCGGAGCTACAGCCGCAGCCTCAACCGGTGTATTTTCTACTGTAATCGAGAAGTTCCCCTCGGTCACGGTAACCTTTGACAAGCCCTGCTCTGCGGCATGGCGCATCAATTCGAACGTGAATTCCTGTAAAGCTCTATCCATTTACAGCCTCTCAATCCGTGTATTTTTTAATCAAAATTGTCGCATTATGTCCGCCAAATCCCAATGAGTTGGAAATTGCCGCGTGCACTTCTTTTTCTACCATCTGATTCGGCACATAATTCAAATCGCACGCCTCATCCGGCTGCTCATAATGAATCGTCGGCGGAATCTTATCGTTCTGTACAGCCAATGCACAGGCAATTGCCTCAATCGCGCCTGCTGCGCCGAGCAAATGACCCGTCATAGATTTGGTGGAAGAAATGGCAACGTTGTTTGCCTGCTCGCCAAATGCCAGCTTGATGGCGTTGGTCTCGCACGCATCATTGACCGGCGTAGACGTGCCGTGTGCATTGATGTAGTCTACATCAGCCGGCGTCAAACCGCCGTCCTCGATAGCCATCTGCATCGCACGCATCGGACCTTCTCCGGTCGGGTCCGGACTGGTGATGTGATATGCATCACTAGTCGTGCCGTAGCCTGCAACCTCTGCCAAAATCTTTGCGCCGCGCGCCTTTGCGTGAGACAGGCTTTCCAGAACCAGAACGCCTGCGCCCTCGCCCATGATAAAGCCGTTGCGGCGCGCATCAAACGGACAGCATGCCTGCTCCGGATCTTCCGTGCCGCTCAGCGCATGCATGTTGGAGAAACCAGCGACTGCAATCGGTGCAATCGCCGCCTCTGCGCCGCCGACAACTGCGATGTCCAGATAGCCATGACGAATGGCACGCATGCCCTCGCCGACAGCGTGGGTACCGGATGCACAGGCGCTGACCGGTGCAAAGCTGGAACCCTTGAGTCCAAAACGCATAGAAACGTGTGCCGTTGCCATGTTGCCGATAATCATCGGAATGCAAAACGGAGAAACGCGGTTCGGACCGCGGTCAATCATCTTGACCTGCTCCTGTCCCAGCGTCATGATGCCGCCGATACCGGAAGCCATCAGCGTGCCGGCACGAAACGGGTCGAAGTTGCCTTCCGTCAAGCCGGACTGCTTGATCGCTTCTTCTGCGGCTACCATTGCAAACTGGCAGTACAGATCCATGTGACGCACCTCGCGCTTTTCAATGACAGCAGACGGGTCGAAATTCTTGACTTCTGCTGCAACGCTGGCCTTGTAACCGGAAGCGTCAAAATGCGTAATCGGCGCCACGCCGTTTTTGCCGGTCTGTAGACCTTCCCAGTATTCGTTTACGGTATTTCCGATTGGTGTCACTGCGCCCATGCCGGTGATGACAACACGTTCCATATTGTTCCTCCTTGTCTTACAGCCGGCGCTCACAGTGCCGTACTGCCGTCTACGGACAGAACCTGTCCGGTAATATACGATGCCTTATCGGACGCCAGAAAAGCGACTGCCTCTGCAATTTCTTCCGGCTTGCCGAATCGTCCCAATGCAATGCGGGATTTGGCGTTTTCTTTGATTTCATCGGACAGAGCATCCGTCATATCCGTCTGAATGAAGCCCGGAGCGACTGCATTGACGCGAATGCCGCGGCTGCCCAGCTCCTTGGCTGCCGTCTTGGTCAGTCCAATGACGCCCGCCTTTGCCGCCGTGTAGTTTGCCTGACCAAAGTTGCCGTGCAGGCCGGAAATGGATGTAATGTTTACAATGCTTCCTGCCTTTTTGCGCATCATCTGTGCGCCGATTGCACTTGTCATATAAAAAACGCTGTTCAGGTTGGCTTGGATTACTTCGTTCCATTTTTCTGCGCCCAGACGAATCATCAGACCATCGCGCGTGATGCCTGCATTGTTGACCAATACATCCGGCACACCGATTTCCGCCTTAATCTTCTTTGCGGCTTCCTGACAAGCGTTGGAATCAGATACATCCCAAGCCATCGGATATGCCTGTACACCCAATGCACGGCATTCCTCTGCAACAGCTTCTGCCTTCGCTACGTTGGACACACAGTTGATGACAACATCATAGCCCTCTGCTGCCAGCTTTTTGACGATGGCAGCGCCGATTCCACGGGATCCGCCCGTAACAATTGCAAGACTCATTGATTTCCTCCGTTTATATCAGAGCAGCAGCACCGCGCAGGCGCTTTTCTGCATCTTCTACCATGTTTTGAATAATCGTATGACAGGTGGACGGTTCATTGACCAGACCTGCGATCTGACCCGACATAAATGTACCTTCTTGGAAATTGCCGTCTTGTACTGCCTTGCGCAGAGAACCTGCCGTCATGGCTTCAATTTCCTCCAGCGTGCGCGTCTCGATATGTCCTTCCATCTGTAACAATTTTCTGGAAAGCGGTGTCTTGAGCGAGCGCACCGGATGACCGGACGCCTTGCCGGTGACAACAGTAGAAATATCACCAGCCTTAAACACCAAATCTTTGTATTTCTGAGAAATATGGCATTCCTCTGCGGACAGAAATACCGTTCCGCACTGTACGCCTTCCGCGCCGAGCACGCGAACCGCTGCCAGTCCGCGGCCGTCTGCGATGCCGCCCGCCGCAATAACCGGAATGTTTACCGCATCCACGACCTGCGGCAGCAGAGCCATCGTCGTCGTCTCACCAATGTGTCCGCCGGACTCCATGCCCTCTGCAATGACTGCATCGACGCCCAGACGCTCCATGCGGCGCGCCAGCGCAACAGAAGCGACAACCGGAATCACTGCCGTGCCCGCCTGCTTCCACTGCTGGATATACTTAGAAGGAGAGCCTGCGCCGGTCGTGACAACCGGAATCTTTTCGTCAATCACAAGCTGTGCGACATCGTCCGCATTCGGGCTGAGCAGCATGATATTGAGTGCAAACGGCTTGTCCGTCATGCTTTTTGCCTTTTTCACTTCTTCCCGGATCACTTCAATGGGTGCTGCGCCGCCCGCAATGACGCCGAGACCGCCTGCGTTGGAGACAGAAGCGGCCAAATAGCCGTCTGCAATCCATGCCATCGCACCCTGAAACACAGGATATTCAATATGTAACTGTTCCGTAATTCTTGTACGCATTTGCTTCTCCTTCCTACATTTGAATCAAAATGGCGCCATACGTCAAGCCGCCGCCAAAACCGACAAAAATTGCTGTTTGTCCCGGCAGCAGCAGACCGCCGCGCCGCATCTGATCCAAGCAGATCGGAATCGAGGCGCTGGATGTATTGCCTACCTTATCTACATTACTGAAAATCTTTTCCATCGGTACGCCGTATCGACGGGAGACCATCTCCAAGATACGAGCATTTGCCTGATGCGGAACGACCCAATCCACCTGATCAATGTCCAGATCCGCTTTTTTGAGCACGCCGTCAATGGCATTTGGCACGGCCTTTGCTGTAAAACGAAAAACCGCGTGTCCGTCCATTTTCAAAAAGTCCATCTGCTGGCGTCCCTGCTTGTGCAGCGTGTCGCACGGGGTAAACGCCTGCGCGAGCAGCGCATCGCCTTTATCGCCCTCTGCACGCATGAAAGAGGCGCGAATGCCTTGCTGCGTATCGCTCCACTCATACACTGCCGCACCTGCGCCGTCTCCGAATAAGCAGCACACGGTTCGGTCTGTATAATCCATAATCTGGCTCAAAACTTCGGCGCAAACAACAAGCACCGCCTTGGCCTTTCCGCTTTTCAAGAAGCTGTCTGCCACATCCGACGCATAAACAAAGCCGGAGCAGGCGGCGGTGAGATCAAATGCAAATGCATTGTCTGCACCGAGCGCAGCCTGAAGCCGGCAGCTCAGCGATGGTGTAAAACTGTCAGGTGTTACTGTGCAGGCAATAATAAGGTCTATGTCTTCCGGCAAACGACCGGAATCCGCCAAAGCCTGCTTCGCTGCAGGCAGTGCAATATCAAATACCGATTGATTTACGGCAATGTGTCTCTCTTGAATGCCTGTATGCGAGACAATCCACTCGTCCGTTGTATCAACCATCTGCGTCAGCATCTGATTTGTAAGACGAGTCTCCGGAAGGAAGCTGCCCGTTCCTGTTAAAATCGTGCCGATTACCGTCACTTCCCTTCTGCCTGCCAGCCGTTTTTTCCGGCTGAAAAGCATGTAAAATATTTAGATTGACAAACTCAGTGGAGTTTATTATAATTGAGAGCACCCAAGTTGTCAATCATTTTCGGTCAAAATATCGAATAAAGCACATTTATTGGACAGGAGGTTGAATAAAATGGAAGCAGTTGCATTGTTCCCCGGACAGGGCGCACAGTATCCCGGTATGGGGCAATCCATTTATGAAAACAGCGAGAGCGCACGGCAGATTTTTGAGCAGGCGAGCGAAATTTGCGGACATTCCATTTCGGATCTGTGCTTCCACGGCACGAAGGAAGAGCTGTCCCGCACAGTGAACAGCCAGATTGCGATCTTTACGTGTTCCATGGCGGCTCTGCGCGCCCTGCAGGAGCGCGGACTGCAGGTACAGGCATGCGCCGGTTTTTCTCTGGGCGAATATACCGCGCTCACCGCAGCCGGTATTCTGTCTCTCGAAGACGGTCTGCGTCTGGTGCGCCGCCGCGGCGAGCTGATGCAGGAAGCTGCGGACAGCACCGATGGTTGCATGGCAGCTGTGCTCGGCTTACAGGATGACGTGGTTGAAGCAATCTGCTCCGAGACCGCTGGTCTTGTTCTGCCTGTCAATTATAACTGTGACGGTCAGCTGGTCATTGCCGGTGAACGCGCCGCAGTAGAAGCTGCTGCGGCAGCCTGCAAGGAATCAGGTGCACGCCGCGCCGTTCCGCTCGCCGTATCCGGCGGTTTCCACACCGGTTTGATGGCTCCGGCGGCTGCAAAACTGCGTGAATTTGCGCAGACGCTGACCTTCCGCACGCCCACACTGCCGATGTATACCAATGTAACCGGCGCGCTGCTGGATACCACGGATTATCCGGCACATCTGGAGCAGCACATGATTTCTCCGGTTCGCTGGAAGCATCTCATTCACAACATGATCGCGGCAGGATACACGTCCGCACTGGAAATCGGCGTCGGAAAAACACTGACCGGATTCTCGCGCAGAATTTCCAAAGAAATGACATGCAAAACCGTAGAAACTATGGAATCTGTCATTTCTGTCACGGAATAATAGAATCTGTTTGACTATTGCACAAAAAATGGATATACTTAAGAACCGGCGGGTATTCCCTCCCGCCGTTTCTTTTTATGCATTGATTTTTTTGAATCCGATTAGGAGGAAGATTTTGTCTAACGAACTGAACGAGAAGATAGAAATTACCGAAGAACCTACTGTCAGCTTTGAGGAAATGGGACTGTCCGAACCGGTCCTGCGTGCCATTCACGATATGGAATTTTCTCAGCCGACGGAAATCCAGGCGCGTGCGATTCCGGCTGTCATGTCGGGCAGAGATATCATTGGCCGTTCGCACACCGGCACCGGAAAGACCATGGCATTTGGCGTGCCGGCTGTTGAATACTGCATCCGCAATTCAGAGTGCCGCGACACCATGGTTCTCGTCCTGTGTCCGACGCGCGAGCTTGCCATGCAGGCATGTGACGAGGTGCGAAAGCTGACTCGATACACCCATGGCATCCGCGCCGTTCCGGTATACGGCGGTCAGCCGATTCAGAACCAGATTCCGCAGCTGCGCCGCGGTGCGGAAATCGTAATCGGCACGCCGGGTCGTGTCATGGATCACATCCATCGTCATACACTCAAGCTGGACCATCTGGCAGCCATCGTACTGGATGAGGCGGATGAAATGCTCAACATGGGCTTCCGCGAGGACATTGAGAGCATTCTGTCCTTTGTTCCGGGCGAGCATCAGACCCTGCTGTTCTCTGCGACCATGCCGCAGGCGATTCTGGACATCACAGACCAGTACCAGAACGACCCGCTGCTCATTGAGACCAAGTCCGGACCGGAACGCACCATGGACACCATTGAGCAGTATTATTATGAAGTTCCGCTCGGCAGCAAGATGGACGCGCTGGGTCTGCTTCTGCACACCCATCAGCCAAAGCTCGCCATCATTTTCTGCAACACAAAGAAAATGGTAGAGGAGCTGAATCGCTATCTGGCAGAACACGGTTTCCACTGCTCTATGCTGCACGGTGATATGCAGCAGGAAGCCCGTACTTCTGTTATGAACACATTCCGTTCCGGCCGCACACCGATTCTTATCGCAACCGATGTGGCTGCCCGCGGCATTGACGTGGACGATGTGGACGCAGTTTACAATTTTGATATTCCGCAGGATTATGAATACTACATTCATCGTATCGGCAGAACCGGCCGTGCAGGCCGCTCCGGCAAGGCGTACACGCTCGCTGCCGGCCGCCGTCAAGTATTTCAAGTGCGCGATATTTCCCGCTTTATCGGCGCAAAAATTGAAAATACGCCGCTGCCGTGCACGCAGGACATCATTGACCGCAAGCAGGAAGAACTGCTCGCAGAAGCGCGCCGCCAGATTGCAAAGACCAGTGAAAATTCCGCCTGCAATCCGATGATTAAAAAGCTCATCGAGGAGGGATGCAGTCCGGAATGGCTGGCAGAATGCCTGATGGAAATGCTGCTTCGCCGCGAGATGATGGACATTCCGGTGCTTACCATGCCGAAGCCGGTCAACGGCAAGCAGAGCGGCAGCCCGCTGCCGCCTCCGCCGGAAGGCTATGTTCGCCTGCGCTTCAGCGTGGGACGCTATCAGCGCGTGGCACCGAACCATATTGTCTCCGCGATTGCGACAGAAACCCGCATTCCGGGCAAGCAGATTCAGAAAATTTACTGCTATGGCGAATACAGCTTGGTGGAAGTGCCGAGCAAATATAAAAACGTCATCATCCAGAAGCTGTCCGGCAAGAAAATCGGCGGTCACGTCACGGATGTCCGTCTGTATGACCACAAGAATCCGAAGTCCTCTGCAAGAAACGCTGCAAAGCACGGAAAACCGTCAGAAAACAGAGACAATCGCGGTCAATCTCGCACTCATGTGCGCAACGGCAGAAAATCGTCCGGCGGCAATCGTCCTCCGGTAGCTGAGCGCCGCCGCCGCGTTGCCCGCGAACACGCCCGCAGAAAAAGCGGACGTCATGGTGAATAACACAAAAATCGTTCTACAATACCGTCTTTGTTCCGGCAAAGAGCTTCTTAGAAACGCCCAAAACTGCGCGCAGTTTTGGGCGTTTTCTTTTCCCGACACAAAATAAGGCTTGTTCTTTTGTCTATTTTCCACTATAATGAAACAGTAGTCTTTTCACAAACAAAGGGGGTTCTGACATGTCAGAAATCAACAACGTATCTTGTCCTATGACAGAGTATTATCCGGACATCTACAACTGGAACGGTGTCATGATGGATGCAGCAAGCTACGCGAAGCATCAGCGGCACAGCGAATCTGCCCCGGAACCGGACGCTTCTCCTGCCAAAGAATCGGCAGATACTCTGGATGACATTTTTGACGCGCCGCAGGATCTCCGTCAAATTGCCGCCGATGCCATACAGGAGGATACCGTCAAAGAATCTTGTGACACAATCTGTGCATGGCAGACACAGACACACCAGCTTCTATTGGAAGCGCCCAAATACCTGCGCGTAGGTTCCGGCTCCTATCGCAGCTCCGGTTCGTTTGTGGTGTCGTCATATCTTTCTTCCTATCTGTCCTCTTACACAACCTCGTATCGTTCCAGCGGTTCCTTCCGTTTGCCATCGTCCGGCAGCCTGTCCTCTCTTTCCGCACTGGGCGGGTACGGACTGGATTTGATTTGATATGCAGGCATTTGTTTCCAACTGGACGCGCCCGTATGCCGTGCGCTGTCCTGACAGACCGTATCAAATGACGGATTTTGATCTGCTCACAACCGTTCTCTCGGCGCTGGTATGGCGGCGGGAAAATGGTTCTATTCGCATGATTACGGACGATACCGGCGCGCAATACTACCGTTCTCTCGGTTTGACTGACCTGTGGGACGGTGGTATTTTTACGTATCTCAATGATATTCCATCTACTATCGACCCGTGCACCTTTTGGGCGGCGGGAAAATTATACGCACTGGCGGCAACACCGGCGCCATGTGTCATGCTGGACACAGATTTTATTGTCTGGCATTCGTTGTCCGAACACTGGCACAGGCCGCTCGCCGTGATTCATCGGGAGGCGTTAAATCCTGCCATTTACCCCGCACCTTCTGCATTTGTGTTGGCTCCCTCCTATCATTTTCCTACAAATTGGAATTGGCACGAACCGGCGTGCAATACAGCACTTACCTATTTTGGAAATGACACACTTCGCAAAACATACGTTGGGCAGGCTATGGACTTCATGCAGGCTGCGCGCGGACGGGATGGTTTAATTTATATGGTCTTTGCCGAACAGCGCCTGCTCGCCATGTGCGCACAGGCATGCGGTGTTCCCATTCACGCTTTTTCGACAGAACAGGACTTATTTCAAGGAAATCAGCGCGATTTTACTCATATTTGGGGATTCAAGCAGGCGATGCAGGAGCAGCCTGTTCTCCATGAGCTATTTTGCCAAAAATGTGCTGCGCGCATCCGGAAGGATTTTCCGATTTATGCAAACATATGCCAAACCATCCCGCAGCTGCAGCCGTATTTTCAGCAATACTCCGATTTGTGAAAAATACACAAATAAAAACGCGGTTTTTCTCATTGACTTTATACAAAAATCATTTATCATTAAAAGTGGAAATACATTTGAGAAGGTGATAATCGTATGATCTATACTGTTACATTCAATCCGTCTTTAGACTATTCTATTCGCATCAATGATTTCGCATTTGGCAGACTTAACCGCATTGGAGAAGAAGCCATCCGCGTCGGCGGCAAGGGCGTCAATGTCTCCATTGTGCTGAATAGCTTGGGCGTAGATAATACGGCACTTGGCTTTATTGCCGGCTTTACCGGCAAGCATATTGAATCAGAAATGCAGCGTCTTGGCTGTACCACACAATTTACCGAACTGCCTGAAGGATTTTCCCGCATCAATGTCAAGCTGGACAAGGCTTCGGAGCCGCAGACCGAGATGAACGGACAAGGCCCCAGTGTTTCAGGGGAAGAATGCAAGCAGTTTATCGGACGTATGGAGCGCAAAATCAAAGCGGGCGACTGTCTGATTCTCTCCGGCAGCATTCCGCGCAGTATGCCGCGGGATATGTATGAGAAAATCTTAGAAGTCATCGACATGGAAAAGGTTTTGGTCATCGTGGACACGAACAGCGACTTGCTTCGCCGCACGCTCCCGTACCATCCGTTCCTTATCAAGCCAAACCTGATTGAGTTGGGTGAGATTTTCGGCCGTTCGCTGACAGATTACGATGATATCGTTGGATGTGCGATGCACCTGCAGGAAGAAGGCGCACGCAATGTGCTGGTTTCCATGGGCGCAGACGGCGCTATTCTTGTCACAGAGAATGGTCAGGTATTCTCCTCTCCGGCACCAAAGGCTGATGATCTCTCGCAGGAGCTGGTCGATGTCAACGGCGCAGGCGATGCCATGGTCGCCGGCTTCCTAGCTGGATATCTGGAGCGGCACAGCATGGTAGACGGTTTTGCAAAGGGATTGGCCGCAGGCTCCGCAACGGTATACACCTCAGGTCTTGCAGACAAGCAGCAGATCAATCTGGTTGCACAGCGCAAGTAATACAGGTTATTGCTCATTTTTATAACCGATGTGCGTTTTTGTACATCGGTTATTTTTATGTTTGAAACTATTGTGTTTTTCCAAACAACGTGATATACTATTGAAAACTACTTAGATTGACGCATGTTGATTGTTATAAAAGGAGAATTTGGTTTTGAATTTACCTGAGGTTTCTATTGGCGGGCTCTGCCCCAAACTGCCGGTCATTCAGGGCGGCATGGGTATTGGTATTTCTCTCTCCGGCTTGGCTTCTGCCGTTGCCAACGCAGGCGGCATTGGTATTATTTCCGGCGTACAAATCGGTTTCCGTGAGCCGGATTTTAAAAAGGATCCGGTTTCGGCAAATATCCGCGCCATTGGCAAAGAACTGCGCCGTGCGCGTGAGCTTGCACCGAACGGCATCATCGGCATGAATTTTATGTCGATTGACTCACATTACACAGAATATGTCACAGAGGCTGTCAAGCAAGGCGCGGACTTGATTATTTCCGGCGCAGGCTTGCCGCTGACCCTGCCGGAATTGACCGCCGGCAGTCAGACGCGCATTGTGCCGATTGTCTCCTCTGCGCGCGCGTGCCGGTTGATTTTGACCAAGTGGCTGCGGAAACACAACCGTTTTCCGGACGCAGTTGTCGTAGAAGGCCCGCTCGCAGGCGGTCACCTCGGCTTTAAGCTGGATGATTTGTACAATGGAACCAATCAGACACTGGAACAGGCTCTCGCAGATGTCGTTGCCTATATTCGCAAGTTTGAGCAGGAACACAACGTTTCCATTCCGATTTTTGCTGCGGGCGGCATCATGGACTATACCGACGTACAGCGCATGCTGGAAATCGGCGCCTCCGGCGTACAGGTCGGCTCGTCTTTTGTCACGACAAAGGAATGTGATGCCTCCGACCGATTCAAGCAGACCTACTTGGATGCTCGTCCGGAAGATGTTCGCATCATCAAAAGTCCAACCGGCTTTGCTGCCCGCGCTGTCAACACGAAGTTTGTTCAGCAGGCTTACGACCACGGCGGCATTCCAGTACAGCATTGCTTCCGCTGTATGCCGGAGATTTGCAATGCAGCGACCACCCCATACTGTCTGTCTCAGGCGCTGTTCGACGCAGCACGCGGCGAAAATATGGGCGGATTGGTGTTCTGCGGCGGCCGCGTCGGAGAACTGCATGAAATCGTCACGGTGCAGCAGGTCATGGATCGCCTGACAAAGCCGGCAGCCATGTAATTTTTCCTTAAAGAAACAGAAATCCCGTATCTATGAGATATCATAAACTCATAGATACGGGATTTTTTCACTTGTGATGCGGGCGAATGCGTTTCAGCTCCGCCATAAACGAATCAACGTCGTCGAAATCTCGATAGACCGACGCGAAACGGATATACGCCACCTCGTCAATATCAATCAGGCGTTCCACCACCATCTCACCGATGGTCATAGAGGACACTTCATCCTCCTGCTGATCATAGAGCTCCTTTTCGATGTTGCTGAGCAAATCGTCCATCTGCGCCTTGGTGACGGGACGCTTTTGACAGGCTTTGAGGATGCCGCGCATGAGCTTCTCTCTGTCATACTGCTGGCGGGAGCCGTCTTTTTTTATCACCATGAGCGAACGAGATTCTATGGTCTCATAGGTTGTAAATCGTTTTCCGCACTGTTGGCAAATGCGGCGGCGGCGAATACTCTCGCCGTCTACGGTCGGACGGGAATCGATGACCTTGCTCTCTGTATATTTGCAATAGGGGCACTTCATATCTCGCGTTCACTCCTTCAATTCTCTTTTCTTATAAAGAATACCATATTTTCACGCGAAAAAAAAGACCGGACAGATAAAATCTGTCCGGAATCGCATCAAATACTTCTCAATGCTTCTTTTTTCTCTGTTTTCTAGAGGTTTTCTTCGGCGTTACCTTCTTTGCCGTTACTGCCTGCGGTGCAGTAGCCGGTTCCGATACAGGCTCCTCTGCCTTCGGTGTTTCTTCCAACTTCTCCGGCTGCGGCTTTTCTGCCTTTTCCGAAGACTTGGACGCGGACACCTTCTTTTGTGCCTTTTCACGTCTGTTCTTGCGCAGCATGCCGCGGTACTTCGACCAGAAAGCGCCGGACAGGAACATAGACGAGTATGCACCTGCGACAATGCCAATAATCATCGGCAGTGTAAACTGACGCAGGCTGGTGACACCGAAAATAAAGATCATACCAACCGTAAGCAGCGTTGTAATGGAAGTATTGACCGTACGTCCTACCGTCTGCCAAATACTCTTGTCTACGGTTTCCTCAAACAGCTCGCGGCGTGCAAACTTTCGATTTTCACGGATGCGGTCAAAGACAATGATACTTGCATTGATCGAATAACCGAGAATCGTCAGCGCAACGGCGATAAAGGTCGTGTTAAACGGAATGCGGAAAAGAATGTATGCAGACAGCACAACCAGCAAGTCGTGCGCCAAACACGTGATAGCAGCCAAACCGGAGGTCAACTCGAAGCGAATCGTGATGTAAATCATCATGAGAACGACAGCAACCAGTGCGGCTGTAATCGCCTTGCTCTGCGTTTCCTTACCGATTGTCGCGTTGACATCGGAAATGTTCTGCGTGTCATCGTCCGTCAAATTGAATTGCTTCTGCATTGCCTGCACAACCTGCTTTTGCTGGGTGCTGTCCAGACGGGTGCATTTAATCAGAACTTCTTCGCCGTTGTCGCCGGTCTTCTGCACGGAAGACGGCGCAATGCCAACCGCTTCTTCAACCAGTTCCGGAATCGTCTTGCTGGAAATATCACTGGTGACTTCTTCGTGAATATCAAAAGTCATACTGGTGCCGCCGATAAAATCGACGTCCATATTGAACAAATTCATGCCAAACGGAAGTGTAACCAAGCCGACGAGACCCGGCGCGATTGCGATCAGTGCAATCAATGCAAAAATCGGGAACTTTTTAATCACCGAAAATTTACCCTGTTTCATCGTCTCACACCTCCCCCTTCGTGTCTTTTTTCACACCGTACCATTTCGGATTAGTGACATGGAAATCTGCCATGCGCTGGAGCAGGAACTTTGTGACGGTAATTGCGGTGAACATGGACAGAACAACACCGATACCCAGTGTGATTGCAAAGCCCTTGACCGTACCGGTACCCATAAAGTACAGCACAGCCGCCGCAATCAAGGTGGTGACATTGGAGTCCAAAATTGCCGAGAACGCGCGATGGAATCCGGCGTCAATGGCGCCGCGAATTGTCTTGCCGTTCTTCAATTCATCCTTTAAGCGCTCGAAAATAATAACGTTCGCATCGACCGCCATACCGATAGACAAAATAATACCGGCAATGCCCGGCAGGGACAGGTTCACGCGCGCAACGGACAGAATGACCAAATCCAGTGCGGTATAGAATACCAGTGCAATAGATGCGACAAAGCCCGGCAAACGATACACCAGAATCATAAACAGCATAACGAGCAGAACGCCAATGCCGCCTGCCATGACGCTGGTAGACAGTGCTTTTTCACCCAGCTGCGGGCCGACAGAGCTCATGCTGACTTCTTCCAGAGAGAACGGCAGCTGACCAATGTTGATCTGCTCTGCCAAGGTCTTGGCGCTGTCTGCGGTAAAGCTGCCGGAAATCACACAGCTGTCACCGGTGATACCGGTCTGTGCGTATTCACTGCTGACAGACGGCTGAGACAGCACCTCATCATCCATCTTGATGGCAATATAATTCTTGCCGTTCTCTGCATTGGCAGCAGCCTTCGTGGCTTCCGTCCACTTTTCCTGTGCTTCATCGGTAAAGGTTACCTGCACGTAGTGTTCACTCGCCATGCTGGACTGCGAAATCTGACCATAGCCGGAAGTTGCCGACTTGATGCCGGAACCATCGAGAATCACGTTGCCGGCGGCATCCTCAAAGGTCAGCTGTGCCGTTGCACCGAGCACAGATACCGCTTCTTCCGGATTGTTGATGGACGGAATGTCAACCGTCACGCGGTTGTCACCGACCAGCTCAACAGTAGCCTCTGTGTATCCCAGAGAGTCCAGACGCTTTTGCAACATCGCCTGTACAGACGCCATATCAGATGACAGGTTGTCCTTGTTGTAGTCATCCTTTAGAATCGCCTCAAAGGTAATGGACGAACCGCCGACCAGATCCAAGCCGCGACGGATGCCGTCCTCCTCGTCCATTACGCTCGCAATGGACAGCGGCCCCACATTGAGTCCAAATGCCGCTGTGCACGAGAGCAGTGCAATCACTGCAAGCACGGCGACAAAGGACAGAATACTTTTTTTCAAAATCATTCGCCTCCTAGTTGACAATAAGCAAATTTATTATATCTGATTGCGCCTAAAAAGTCAATTTTATTTGTACAAATTCACAAAAGTTCGCCAGTTTTTACGGCAATCTGTTTTTTATTTTGCTTATTCCACATGCTTGAGCGCTTCATCCATCGGTATCCGGTAAATTTTCCGATACCCCAAAGCTGCGACAATGGCATAGGTAATCAACCCGATTATTAGCATCTGTACATAAATTCTTGGCCGAATAACCAGAGGAATCCAGCCCGTCATCTCCGATCTCATGACAACCGCAAACAGTGAAGTGAGCAATTTTGTCTCTATCGGCAGACTGCACAACAGCAATACTGCCACAACAATGGATGTTGAAGCAAGATACAAGCCGCCGATTTCTCGATTGTTGTAGCCGAGGATTTTCGTCATAGAAATTGCCTGTGCATTTTTCTCAATAATAATTTTGGACAGCAAATACATGAGGATAACAAAAATTGCAATGCCAAACCCATCTACCAAATACATCATGCTTCCCATCGAGACATCCAATTGTCTGGACACCTTGGTCAGTACATCCAAATCGATGACAGAAGAAATATATTTCTCGTCGATATCTGTAATCGGTGTATCCGATAAATATCCGCTGAAATAGGCGCTGTCATAGTCCAGCATCGAGTTCAAATCTTCTTGATTCATAAACACGCACAGCGCGCCTTGATACGCATAAATATCTGAAATTTTGATGGTATAGCGCGTGTCATGATATGCTTCTTTGAGCGCGATGGTGTCGCCAACATGCAGATTATACTTTTCTGCATATGTAGCGGATACCGCCGCACTGCCGCCTGTATGTTTCCAATGGATATACCGGCTATTGGGCTGCACACCATACACTGTGATTTCTTCGCTGTTATAACCGGTATCCACGGTTTTTAACGTATATGCCGTAAATTTTTCTGCATCTTCATTCTGTGTCTGGATGTCAAACTGAAACAACAGCATCGACATCATCGTTCCCAGTGACGGATCGTCATCCATCGCATCGTATGGCATCTGCAAAATATACTGATACTTGCACAGCATATTATTTTTCAGATTATCTTGATAGACATCCAACACATCCGGCAGTGCCAAGCCGAACATCAACAGCAAATTTGCAAACAAGATACCAATCAACAAGATGCAATAGTTTCCGATATTCTGAAAAATCACGCGCAGGCGGAACCGATGGAAAAACGGAATTTTATCCGGCAGCCAAAGCGGCTTTTTCCGACGTTTGCGCCGCAAATCTCTGCGCAGAAACTGCAACGGCGACAGTTTCAACTTTCGGCGCAAAATCATCCAGGTCAGAACCATCATCATAAGCACAGGAATAACCGTTGTCAGCACGAATGCTTCGCCATTCCAGATCGTCACATAGGTCGGCAGACTGTAGCTTCCATAATACATACCTGCACAATAATTCTTCATGAACGAATAGCCAAGAATATTGCCGAGCAGCGCACTGACCAGCGTGACAATCACCGGCATGGTCATATAGTGTACCATGAGTTCGTGTTTGGTATAACCAGACGCCCGCAGCGTGCCAATGACCGCCGCTTCTTTTGCAATCGTGTCGCTGATAACCAGACAAAAAACAAACGCCATAATCGCGATAATCATATACAGCAGCATAATCATCATGCCGCGGTCACTGCCCATATCATTGCCAGCAAATACAATTGCCTGATTGGCATACCGCGGAATAAATCCTTCCAACTGTACTTCTCCGCTGAGAAATTTCAAAAAATCTTCGGCACGGGCATTTTCTTCCGTCTCGTCCGCCGGAGATTGCTGGTATTTCCACGCATAGCAAAATGTTTTGTTGTCTGATGAAATCGCTTCGAATGTATCTTGCGCCACAACGGCAACGCCAAATTTTGTCGCATCAAACATGGTATCGCTGTTTTTTTCAAACAGACAGCTATAATCCGGCAGCGCAAGCAGACCGGTAATCGTCCAAGTTTGTGTGCCGCTCGTCAAGGTATCTCCAAGCGCAAGCTGATTATTATCCGCATACATGCGGTCAATGGCAATCTCATTGGATTGTTTCGGCATGTCTCCCTGCATCAGACATGCCAGATTCACCTTGTCCCGCTTCGGAAAAATGCGCAGCTTACTATCATTGCTCAGCTCTTTCTCCGTGTAGAACAGCTCGTACAATGTGACATGCTGCGCCTGTATATCGCGTATCTGTGCATGATTGAGCCGGTTTTGTACGGTAAAATTGCCATCCTCCACGTGATATTTTTCAAAGCTGTCATGGTACGCCTGCAGCATACTGCCATCGGCAACCAAAAATCCGGACACAAAGCCAATGCTCGCCGTCAGCAGCAGGAAGATGACGAGATATTTGCCGATTTCCTGCTTCAAGTCACGCAGATGTCGTTTTCTCAAAGGATTTTTCATCGTTCTCACCATTCCAGTTTTTCCGCCGGAACGCGGTGCTCATTTGCATAATTTTTCATGATTGTGCCGTCACGCAGGCGTACAACACGATCTGCCATATCCTTAATGGCATCATTGTGTGTCACCATGATAATGGTGTTTCCGTATTTTCGATTGACGGTTTCAATGAGTTTGAGAATTTCTTTGGATGTATGGTAATCCAGCGCACCGGTCGGTTCATCGCACAGCAAAACACGTCCCATACACCGGATACTTCTGATACATCAGACAGTCAGGA
>OGXW01000056.1_pt1 | contig 61408 bp, 53 predicted proteins | sample 1576341 | NCBI WGS metagenome assembly OGXW01 (sample SAMEA3541592, study PRJEB24748) | human gut metagenome | biome: human gut; feature: human-associated habitat; material: faeces | place: China | collected 2012
CGAGGAACTGAAATCTGCCAAAGAACAGCTGCTGTTTCAGGCTGAATGCTCCACAGAGAAAGATATGGCGAGCCTTTCCAGAAAATACGACCAGATGGATAAGAATCTGGATATTCTCGATTCTCAGGATATGGCTCTCAAAGAGCAGCTTGAAAAAGATGCTGTCGCTTTCCAAGAGGAAAAACTCCGGCCTAAACCAGAGCAATATACAGAATTACTGGATGCCAGAATCCAGATACGACCTACTTTCCGAGAGAAACTGATTGAGCAGCTCAAAGGTACTTTTGGTGAATATTATGACTATCACTATCGTGATATCGCAACCCATGAAGTGGATGATCTCAATATGGAAGATCCCTATAGCTTCTCTCATCGTACCTGGGAACTTGAATATCAGAGGAAACAGGAATTGCAAAAAAAACATCCTGTTCAATCCAGGCAAAAATCGCACAACACAGAACTATAATGTTTAAACTACTAATATAAAAAATATCCCGTTTTCTCAAAACAGTTATATTGCTTCATCCCAATAATTCACAAACTGCTAACCACCGAGCAAAAGTGAGGCACAAAGTGCGTAAGCATAATTTGATTTCTTTCCGCTTACGCACTCTCTTTTTATCTTGAGCAAAAAATTCCTACTTTGTAAAGCCAACAAATGGGGTTTGGGGGGCTCCCAAAGTGCGTTTGGATATCCAAACGCTATGCTTGCAAAACCAGTTCCACTAATTTCCCTCGATACTCCCTTCTTCTAAAATCAATGATAATTATAACATTGCCAATTTTGTAAAGTAATAATCAACTTAAAATATAGACGACAAACAATAAAACCATGATACTGTTACAAAAAGCAGTAGCATGGTTTCTTTATATTTCATTATAGATTTTCTCTATCTATCATATTTTCTATTGTTTCTGAGAAACAACACTCTTTCAAATCAATACTTTTGTCCATCTTCACAAGATTTGTATATTTCTCATCTGTATAGTGTTTTGATATTACAGCAAATACTTTATATGTAGGCTGTGCTGTTACATCTCTGATGTCCTTTTTCAGCAATGTGTTCGGTACATTTAATTTCGTATTTTTATCTTTTACGAAGCCAATACAACCACATATATTCCCGGCAGCTTTTTCTGTATATAATTTCGGTCCTCGATCTGTAAATTCTCCTATCATTGTTACGTTTTTCTTAATAAGCATCATACGTTCCAATATATCCAATTTTTGCCCCGTAGAGCCATCTTTTGCAAAAACAAAATCATTTTCTGTTAATCGCTTATCCAGGCATTTCTGGTAAAAATGAATTGCAGAAGCTGTCTCTTTTTTATTCAATCGAACTCCTGTCAAATGTAAAAAATTGTATCTATGGAAAACAACTTCATATCCCTGTACAGATGACAAAATCTTATTACTTTCCTGTAATTGCTTATTCACCTCTTTCGGTAAGCCATATAGGAACAAAACCTTCTGATCCTCAAGATGTTCTTTATATAGTTGTGCCGCTTTTGTCATAATCTGAATTGCACGTCTTTTGTCCATAACTTAATCCTTATCCCATAAAATTTAGAGAAGGGAATGTTCACGCCGCAGCACTAAACATTCCCTTCTCATGGTTGATTTTTCCGTTGTCTGCCAACCTCCAGCACCTTCGTCTGGAAAATATCAGGTTTTTCCGTTGCCTGCCAACCTCCGACACCTTCGTTCGGAAAACGTATCAGATTTTAGGTGTCAACCCACCGCTGATGCACAGCTTTTCTAATTACATTTTACACGAACTATGTGGAAAATGCAATTACAATTTTATCTTATGATGCCCTGCTACATTTTATACACTATTTATCTTACATTTCATTCTTGATAAATTATCTCTTTATCCACAATCTCCCTCGCACATACTTGTATATTGTTCATTCTTCCTATCCATTCCAAGACATTTTCCACCTTTAGCTGTTCTGTAATGCCTTGTGCCTGTTTCATCTGTTCTACAAGTCTTTCAAAGCGTTCCTGTGCCTGTTCTTCTATATCAGCCAAATAACCATTCAGCCTGCCGCTTGTAAGCATATTCAGATATAGCAATCTGCGGTATTCCTTCAAATACCGCAAATGTCTTTGTCCCCATACACCGACAACCCTTTGTTCTTCTTCCTTCGGTAAGGTAAGAGCAGGGATAAGATAATCCCCATGTCTGATATAAGTACCGCCCATCTCTTCAAAAATTGTTTTCTTCATTGTCTGTTCTACCTTTCTTATCGTTCTCTATTCATAGATTTTCTTTACGACCGTTCCAATTTTACAGTAACAATAATTCTTCAATTTTCAGTTCACATTGCCCCTCCCGAAGAAGTATGATAGAATAATTCTATTAAATTGAATCGGAGGTGCCACATGGCTATCAGTTCCAACAATATTCAGGTCTATACTACTTTGTCCAAAGAACTGGTTGCTGAGATTGATAAGGATGCAAAAGCGAACTATCGTACACGTTCCCAGCAGATTAACATGATCCTGACCGAGTATTATAAGACTCAAACAACAACCAAACATGAATCCGAGTAAAACACTGAATTGCCTGAAAACACAGGAAATATCAGTGTTTTCTTATGTTTTCCCTTAATTATAAGGTTCATGGGAACCATAATTATTCCCAAAACTCAGATTGATCACCAACGGCCGGTTCATCTCCAATGCCTTTCTCATCAAATAATCGATCCCCTGGATCAGTTCCGTTGTCCTGGGAAAAGAATTCTCCTTTGGAATTCCCATTTTCACAACCAGGAGATCACTTTCATAGGCAACGCCTCTGTTCACACCACCGGAAGCCCTTCCGTTTCCGGCTGCGATTCCAAGCACAGCAGTCCCGTGTCCGCTGATATCCACAGACGGAACAAGGCGTCTGCCCTGGTTTTCTCCAAGTGCAAGCGCCTCATCAATTTCTTCTTTCGTATATTCTGTTCCTGCCCCATATCCTGCCGGTGGTTTTCCCGGAATTCCCTGATCCCATAGATACAGGATCCGGCTGCTTCCATCCTCATTTCGAAAATCAGGGTGGAAATAATCAACACCGGAATCCACGATTCCCATAAGGATTCCTTCTCCGGTCAACCCTTCCACTCCGGTCTGTACCGCCTGGATGCAGCTGGCTGTTTTTCCCTGAAACACTTCAAAATAAAGTTGTTTTGGTTTTTCCATAAAGATCACATTTTCTCGGTCAGAATAGCTGTCGATCTCACGCTCCGGAAAAGTAACAACTGCATAGTTTCCCAGAAGCGGAACTGCCTGTATTCCCTCTCCGGAAAGCTCCTCCTCCCTGCCTGTGTATTTCACGATCACATCCCAGGTTTTCCCAGCAGGATCATATCCTGTGTTCAGATTTCCGGATTTCTGGCGTTCCTCTTCTGTAGCATCCAGGGCTAGATTTAAAAGATTGTCAATTTTCTGATCTGGCATGATAAGCTCGCTTCTTTGATTCCTTACTTTACTATACACAGTTAGCCCACATTAATTAACTTGAAAAGCTTATCAGATTACATGACAATTTCCAGTTCTCATTCTTAACACTGTCAGGATATCACGCTTCATTTCTGTTGTAGTTTCTTTTATGCAGTGCTATAATTCCAGGTAAAATTTACAACCTTCGGGAGAACTATTATGCAAATCACGAAACCTACTTTTTGTAATGAATTTTCCTGCATCGCAGGCAGCTGTCCGGATACCTGCTGTGCCGGCTGGCAGATCATGATCGATCAAAACAGTCTCAAAAAATACCGCCACTGCAAAGGAGCTTTTCGCAACCGCCTTCTGAATGACATCGACTGGAAGGAACATTCTTTCCGTCATTATCAAAAACGCTGTGCATTTCTGAACGAAGATAATCTCTGTGATATCTACAGCGAAGCGGGCAAAGATATGCTCTGCGATACCTGCCGTAAATATCCGAGGCATATCGAAGAATTTGAGGGACTTCGGGAATTGTCTCTGTCTCTTTCCTGCCCGGAAGCCGCCAGAATCTTTCTCAGCCACAAAGAAAAAATCACATTCCGGACTGTGGAAAAGGAAACTCCAGAAGAGACTTATGACGACTTCGACTATTTCCTTTTCACCGCGCTGATGGACACCAGAGACTATCTCTTCTCCGTGATCCAGGACCGTTCCGTTCCCTGTGCGTTACGCCGCCGGAAGCTTCTGGCCTGCGGCCATGATTTTCAGCTCTGTCTGGACCGGAACAAATTGTTTCAATGGGAAACGATCCGCAGTCGTCATCAAAATTCTGCTTTCGGAGATTCCTTCCAGAAAAAACTCCACAAGTGGATCACTGCCAAAAAGCCTTCTGCTGACCTGCGAAAAAACATATGGAAAACCATCATTCCTCAAATGGAAGTTCTCCGCTCTGGCTGGCATGATTACCTCTTGGAAACCTTAACCCCGTTATATACCGCCTGTGATACCGAACAACAATACCAGGATGTCTGTCTTGAATTCGAAACCTTTTATCCGGACTGGAAGATTCAGGAAGAACAGCTCCTGCTCTATTGGATCTACACGTATTTCTGCGGAGCCGTATATGATGAACAGATCTTCGCCAAAGTAAAAATGGCAGTTATCTGCACCTTCCTGATCCACGAGCTGGCAATGGGAACCTGGCTTTTGCAGCAAAAGCAGTTTTCCTTTCCAGATCTGGTCTCAATCTGTTACCGTTTTTCCAGGGAGCTGGAACACTCTGACCAGAATCTTAATAAAATGGAAGAACTTCTTGATTGGGAATCAATTTTTTCTCTGGAAAATCTGCTGGAAATATAAAGGGTAATCAAAGTTGTTGAAGGGCGCTCTTCGTGAGGGGCAAACTTGAGGGTGTTGCTAGAATAGCCTGCCAGAACGCCAATTTTGTACCAAATATCGTTTTTACCAGCCACAGAACCGATTCCATTCTGGACATGGTGACTAATCAGGCCTGTGTGGCCCTGCTGATGGATGTTCACGTCCAGCTTCCCGAAAACGGTCCCAGACCCAGCTACTCTCCCTGGCGTGCCATTCCCATCACACCAGCGATCTCTTCACAGCTGTCCCTGTGCTACCGCAGCGACAGACCTCTTTCCAGAACAGCCCAGCTGTTTGTGGATCTCTGTAATGATAAACTGTTTAAAAAATAAAATAACAGCCCCGCAGAAGGCATGGCATACAATAACCGTATGCAGTCTTCAGCGAGGCTGTTTTCATAAAGCCAGGAGCTGACCGGATACTTAAAACTGATTTTTATAATACTCCAGATCCATATCCTTAAACACATTAAAGATCACCCGTTCAAAAGCATCTCCATGTTTTTCCAGAAAGGCTTCTGTGGTGTTCACAGCGATCTCTGCTGCTTCTTTGTTGGGAAAATGGAACTCTCCGGTGGAGATACAGCAGAACGCTACGGATCGGATATTGTTTTCCAGGCAGCAGTTCAGCACACTTTCGTAACAGTTTTTCAGATCCTGCCGTAACTTGTCCGTGACTTCGTAGTAAACAATAGGCCCCACCGTATGGATCACATGCTCCGCCGGAAGGTTATAGCCACCGGTCACCATGGTCTGGCCGGTTGGTTCTTCATAGGATCTTCCGTAGCGGATCCATTTCTGGTTCATCTGGCGGCTGCACTCTGCACGAAGCTCCACTCCCGCAGCCGAATGGATCGCGTTGTCAATACATCTGTGGCAGGGCACAAAACAGCCCAGCATCTGGGAGTTGGCTGCATTGACGATAGCTCCCACCTGAAGTCTGGTGATATCGCCCTGCCAGATAGAGATTTTTTCCGCAAAAGGCACAGTACTGTGGTACGCCTCTTTTACCGTCGGGATCTGATCCAGGGTTACGATTCCTTTTTCCCTGGCATCTTCTTTCAGAAATTCATCCTGCACCTTCAGGATTTCTTCATCCATATGCCGTGGCATGCGAATGTTCATGAGAGAACGAAGGATTCTTCTTTTTTCTGCATCGTTGTCCGAGACCTTAAGGTTCCTGTATTCTCCGGAATCTTCTTTAAATTTTTCTACAAGATAATCAAGACGCTGTTTCTGATCCATATGTCCTCCTTCTGTTATTTACCAGTTCTGTTTTGACCTGCCTGTAACACTTCCGCAGATTTTTCCCATTGGGCACTTTGGTTTCTGTTGGGTTTTATATCAGCTGTCCTGCAAATGATCTGCGGATATCTTTTTTATTTCTATTGTAATATCCCGTAAGCTGTCGCACAAGTCACGATTGATTCCGATCCCCCGGTCTCCGAAACTTTCCGGTATCACAGCCTCGTCTCTGTTCAGGCGGATCAGCTCTGTATTTTTGTGCTCACGTACCATTTTTTCAAAAGGAAAGCGAATAATAGATGGTGTGTTAAAACCAACGCCCAGCTCCAGCAGTACAACCTTGCCTTTTTTCAGCTGTTTCAGATACTTTCCATAATTTTCCGCAGCCTCATTCCACTGCTCATCCTCCACAAAATACTGGTCGCATCGGAGATTCATAGCCATAGGGCCGCCGCATACCGGACATTTCGGCACCATATAAGAAGGAATCTTACAGTCCTTTTCTGCCTGAACCATCTGGGCAAACATGGAAACGGCATCATAGGTCCTGGGATGACATCCCTTCATGCACTGGATCCGGCCATAATCTCCCTGTGTGGCAAAGATCCTCTCTTCCGAAAATCCGGCTTTCTGAAACTGGTAATCCACATTGGTGGTCAGCACTAAATAGTCTTTTTCTTTCACCAGCTCAAAAAGCTGCTGATACAGTGCCAAAGCCGGTGGTTTGATACGGTTTACATAAGAATGTCTGCACCAGTAACCCCAGCGCTCTTCCTCTGTCTGAAATGGATAAAAACCGGCAGAATACATATCCTGCAGCCCGTATTTTTTTATAAAATCGCTGAAATTTTCCAGAAAACGTTTCCCGCTGTAGGTAAGACCGGCCGCTGCAGAAAGGCCGGCACCTGCTCCGATCAGCACATGATCTGCTTCCTTCAGATATGCCGAAGCCTGTGTGATCTGTTCCTCATAGGGCTCCTTCTGAAATATATAATCTCTTGCGGGTATCCCGCATAAAAACTGTGTCCAGTCCACTTTTTTCTGCCTCCTTACGATATGAAGATGTTTACGGATCTCCATAGCTTACCTTCTTTCCACTGCTCCGAAAGGACAGACCTCCATGCAGTTCCTGTGAAATGTATCTGTTGTAAATGTCCGCTTTTTATGTATTGGAAATGTTACTATTCACAGAGTGAACAGTAACCAGGAAATTCCTGCGTCCATTGAATGAGGAATGAATGCAGGAATTTGCCTTGGTGCTATCGGGAGTCTGTTATGACATAGAATCAATTGGGTGTTGATTCAATTAGAATTCATATGGCGGGTTTCCGGAGAAGTCTGCGATCAGACCATGCGGGTTCTCAAGGTAGAATACCTCAAAGATCGGGTTCTCAGCAGTCTCATACTGACCTTTGACAATAGGATTCTCCATGCAGGCTACCTTTACTTCATGGTTGTCCTCAAAAACGGCTTTTCCGTGAAGACGGATCCATGCGTACTCCGGATTGGATACGGAAACCTCAATCTCCGGGTTTGCCTGCATATCCTTGTAAACATCCTTGGTATTGTTTGTGCAGAACCAGAGCTTTCCGTCTTTCTCAAAACAGAACATGAACGGGCGGCATTTCGCCTTTCCATCGCGTCCTACAGTTGCCAGATACTGTACCGGGTTTGCCTGTAAAAATTCTACTACTTTTTTCATGATCGTTCTCTCCTTTATTCTTATTATTCGCATCAATAACATTTTCTTATAATCATGACCGGCCAGTCATTGTTGTAACTTTCTTTATTACATCAAGTAATATAGCATCGTTTTATTGTAATGTCAATAGTTACAACTAGATTTTTTATATTTTTTTCTCAAGTGCTTTTTTATACCATGAAATATCACTGAGCAATTTCCCACAATATAAAAAACCGCTACTCAGCAGATTTCATAACTTCTCTGCTTGGTAGCGGCTTATCATTTCTGTGATGCGCTTTCGCGATTCTGTTCTGTTTTATCTTTTACTACTGAAGATATTTCTCCAGATCTTCTTTCACATCCTCCAAAGTGATAGACTGAAGCTCCCGCTCCATTGCGTCCTGCACCTGCTGCAGCTTATCATCCAGGATATTGTGGATATTTTTTCCTACCGGACACTGCGGGTTGGGATTCTCGTGGAAGTGAAAGAGCTTGTTGTCTTCCACACACTCCACCGCTTTATATATATCCAGAAATGTGATTTCTGATAACGGTCTGGTAATGTTAGTTCCGCCGGTTCCCCTGGCAACCTGCACCAGACCGGCAGCCTTCAGCTGCAGAAGGATCTTGCGGATGATCACAGGATTTACATTGGTACTGCCCGCAATAAAATCACTGGTTACTTTATATTCATTCTGAAACGTATCAATGCATGTAAAAATGTGCACTGCTAACGTAAATCTGCTGGATATCTGCATTCTTCTTCACCTCTTCTGTTTTTTCTTATCATATATCCTTCCCGTTGTAATGTCAATGATTACAGTAAGGTGAAGATCAAAATCACCTCGTCATCTGATAAAATGAGTAAATGCCCGTTCTTCTGTTTCCGGAAGCCCGAATTTTTCTTTTCCCAGGGCAATGCTCTTCATGAGGAATGTCATGTTTCTGGCGAGGACACGCATGGTCTGCTTACCTTCCTCATCCTGTTCTGCTTCTCCCTGCTCCCGTCCATGAATGGAATTCCAGTACTGGCTGGATGCGATGGGCATATTTGAGATGGTGAAAAATTTGTTCAGCTCATCAAAGGTGGCGGAACATCCGCCACGTCTTGCACAGACAACGCTGGCACCTACCTTCATGGTCTTGTCAAAATGGGTGCTGTAAAAAAGTCTGGTAAGAACAGCAACCAGTGTGGCATTGGCAGAAGCAAAATAGACCGGACTGGCAACTACAAGACCGTCTGCTTCTTCAAATTTCGGCGCCAGTTCATTTACGATGTCATCAAAGACACATTTTCCAAGCTCGTAGCAGCGCTGACAGGCAATGCAGCTCCGGACCTCTTTATGACCTACCCGCACGATCTCGACTTCCACGCCTTCCTGTTCGAAGACCTTTTTCATTTCTTCCAGAGCAAGTGCTGTATTTCCCTTTGCCCTGGGACTTCCGTTAAGCATTAATACTTTCATGTTTTGTTCCTCCTTATACATAACTGCCTTCCATTTCGACAAAAAAACAGCATCTGCTGCTTTCTGCAGACGCTGTTTTTTTATTCTGTAAATGTATATCTTACCATATAACCGTTTCCGTCACCGGTTACGATCACCACATCCCCGTCCGGATTCTGCGCCGTATCGATCACCGGAAATCTTCCGTTCTGTTTCACATAAGCTTCTGGGCTCTCAATCTCCGCTTCAATGATCTCCTGCTGGGAATGACACTCGCCGCCGCATGGATTGATCGTTTCAATAATGATCTCGTATTCTTTCATGTTATCCACCTCTTCCTGTTTTCTTAACTTACTACGATAAATGCCTGTTTGAATTTTATACAGATTCTATCTTTTATTTTACCGCAGAAAAGTTTTTTCTGCAAAAGGCTTCTTTCACAAAACACCCTTCTCAGCATTGGTGATTTTTACTATTCTTATACTTCTTCTGCTTCCATCTCTTTCTGAATCTCATCTTCGCTGTCTGCCATGGCCTGCAGTGTCATGGTAAGAAGCTTGGCAAGATCCCATCCCAGCTGATCAGCACCACGCTGGATCACCTCTCTGGAGCAGCCGGCTGCGAAGCCTTTGCTCTTATATTTCTTTTTGAGGGATTTCAGTTCCATGTCCTTGGTGCTTTTTGACGGACGCATCAGCGCTGCTGCCCAGATCAGTCCTGTCAGCTCATCTGCCGCAAAGAGAACTTTTTCCATTTCATGCTCCGGTTCCGTCTCAATGGTTTTTCCACAGCCAACGGTAATTCCGTAGCCATGGGAAACCACTGCATGAATGATATCCTCTCCCACACCAGCCTCACGAAGAAGCTCCGGTGCTTTCAGACAGTGTTCCTCCGGATAAAGTTCAAAATCAATGTCATGGAGCAGTCCTACAATGCCCCAGTACTCTGCGTCATCTCCATATCCCAGCTCTTTTGCGTACCACTTCATCACTGCCTCAACTGTCAGTGCGTGCTGAATATGAAAAGGGTCTTTGTTGTATTTTTTTAATAAAACAAATGCTTCACCCCTTGCGATATGTTCCATTTTTTGTTCCTCGATTCTGTCATTATGTTTCTTCACAGTCAGTCAGCTGTTTTATTCCACGAAATGGATCCTGCTTTCATCAAACCGGTTCTGCTGTTCTCTTTTTTCTGCCGGATAGCCCAGGGCAAACAGAGAAAATACCTCCACGTTTTCCGGAAGCTCCAGCATGTCATGAACCTCATCCATGCGGTCCTGCATCGGCGCGATTCCGATCCACACACCGCCAAGTCCCAGAGCATCGGTTTCCAGCCAGATATTCTCCTGGGCAATGGACATATCGATCTGTGCCATAGCCTGTACCACCAGGCCTTCTTTGCGATATACCGGAACGATCACAACAGGCGCACCTGCCGCGCAGCCGGAATAAGGCGTCGCACCGGAAAGCTTCCTGATCTTCTCTTTATCTGTTACCACATAAAATTCCCAGGGCTGCTGATTGCACGCGCTTGGGGCCTGCATACCTGCTTTCAGGATCTGCAGGATCTTTTCTTTCTCTACCGGTCTGTCTTCATATTTTCGGATACTTACTCTGTGAAAAATATTCTCCATGATGATTCCTCCCGTACAAAATTTTTATTTATTTTATCATAATTATAAAAGAATCAACAGAGCATATTTCTGAAAACGTTTTCTGTTTTTCTACAGTGCCGTTCCCTTCTTCGGAACAAAAAATCCGGTCATATCTGTTTTTTCCAGTTTCAGAAGCGCGATCTTCTTGTCGATCCCGCCGGCATATCCGGTGAGACTTCCGTTACTTCCTACCACACGATGGCAGGGAATGATAATGGATATCTTATTATGGCCCACTGCACCTCCCACTGCCTGCGCGGACATTTTTTTTACGTCCCTCTGTGCGGCAAGCTGTCCGGCGATCTCACCGTAGGTGATCGTCCGGCCGTAAGGAATCCTGCGCAGAATCTCCCACACCGCAGATTGAAATTCTGTTCCCACCGGATGAAGCGCCGGCATAAAATCCGGCTCTTTTCCCTGAAAATAAATATCCAGCCAGCGTTCTGCATCCTTCAACACCGGCGTTTTTTCCTGCCTGCATTCTTCTTTTTTTATCTGGGCAGCATAGTATTTCTGCCCTTCCAGCCACAGACCGGTAAGACCTTTTTCATCTGCCGCAAGAAAGATCGTTCCCAGTGGTGACTGATAATCCGTTGTATAAACCATAGCATTTTCCTCTTTTTTCATATAAGTACATTTCCATTACCATAATAATCCCGTACCATATCACTTTATACACGCTGCTTCTTTTTCAGATACAGCATGCAGCCAAGGCAAAGCACGATCTGCAGCGCAGAGGACATTGGCGTTGCCAGTCCGATATCAAACAAAGTAACTCCCGGCTGGCGGCTCATAAACCAGGATACCGGAACACGGACACAGAAGGCTCCCAGGATTCCCTGGATCATCACAAACTTTGTCAGACCGATTCCATTATAGAAACCGATGCAGCAGAAGAAGATCGCCGTAAGCATACAGTCAATGGCGTAAGCTTTCAGATAATCTGCCGCCGCATCGATAACCATGGTATCCGATGAGAAGATTCCCGCCAGAGTACCGCCATGGAAAAATGACAGGAAAAACATTCCCACGCCGATGGCAAAAGAAACTGCCACCCCATAATGCAGTGCTTTTTTTGCACGGTCCATCTGTCCCGCGCCGTAATTCTGTGCCACAAAAACAGAGATGGACTGCATAAATGCTGAAGAGATCAGCATAATGAAAGCACAGACCTTTTCTGCCACTCCCACACCTGCAGAAGCTGTCACACCCATGGAATTCACGATGGCAAAAATGATCAGGAAGGAAATACTTACCAGCAGATCCGTACATAATCCACAGTCTTGTCAAAGGCTTCTTCCGGCGCATTCATGATACTGCTGACCTGAGGCGCAAAAATCACAAGGATCACAGTCATGATCAGCGCGATCACTCCGAACATCACGATAGCTGTTCCTACCGTACGTCCTCCCTGTTTCCGCTCTCCACAGCCGATCTGCTGCCCCAGCAGAACCGTAGTTCCCATGGCAAAGCTGCTCACAAGATTAATCAGCGGCTTCAGGATCTTGCCCTGGGTGATTGAACCGCCAAAGAAGCCTATTGTCAGCTCTTCTCCTCTTTCGGCGCGCTGCATACAGCGAAAAAGTCTGCTGAAATCTTATTTTACCGTATCCATTTTTCTATCTCCCCTGCTGCATTTTTATTCATCTTCCTTATACGCCTGTCGGCTAAACAATTTCTAAACATTCTTATATTTATTGACGATATTTTTTTATCATATCACAAACTGCTCCGCCTGTCGTCCCATATAAAACTGCTTTGAAAAATTTCACTCAAAAGTAACACTCTGCAAACCATTGACATATCTTTTCTTTGCGATATAATGTTAGTTAAAACTAATTTAAAATAAAACCATTTTGTCGGAGGAACTATGCCACTGAATTTAGCTGATATCAACACAGATTATATCATTCAAAAAATATGCGGCAATGAAAACGAACGCCATCATCTGGAAACGCTTGGTTTTCTTGAAGGAGCAACGGTACGGATTCTGTCGATTCTTTTCGGCTCTTATATTGTACGAATCCAGGAAAGCAAGATCGGCATCAATCAGGACTTTGCCAAAATGATCATCGTGCAAGTCTGAAATACTCTGCCATTTTATCAGTAAACAACAAGGAGATTTATTTAATTTATGAAAAAAGAAAAAAGTGTACTTCATCTTTGTGAATGCATCCTGCTGGCGCTTGTAATCCTGCTGATCATTGACCTGTATCTCCTGAAATTTCTTCAGGAACCCGGTGTTTCTTATTATCCTATGCTCCGGCTTATGGAAATTGCACTGGCTCTGCTTGTGGTGACTCTTGCCCTTTCCCTGATTCAGAGAGAGCTGCTTTCCCGCCTTATCGTAAAAGCCTTCCGTGATATCACCGGTGTCCACAATAAAACTTCCCTGGAAAAACTGATTCTGGAGCTAAATAACCGTCCGAGTACCTTTGGCATCGGTGTCATGATGTTCGATCTGAATGATCTGAAATATGTCAATGACACCTACGGGCATGAAAAAGGAGACGAATTTATCCAGTCCTTCTCCTACTGTCTGACGCGCATCCTTGATTCTGACAGTTTCCTTGCCCGTTACGGAGGAGATGAATTTATCATCATCCAACAAAATACTTCAGAAGCCTCTCTTCGACAGATGGCCCGAAAACTGAATTCCCTTGTACAGGAATATAATAGCAGAACCACCCTTCCGCTAAGCTATGCCATCGGTTACGAGGTCAGCTATCAAAATCACTACTTTATGATGCAGGATCTTATTAATGCGGCAGATCAGAAAATGTATCAGGATAAAGCGCATAAGAAAATTGCAGCAAATAAAAAATTTTCTTCCCGTTCCGTTTCTGCAGGCACTGCAATTCCCACGATTTCTTCTGAAACTCTTTCCGAAAAGATTCGGCAGATTCAGAGTAATACCGGAAACACCCATTCCCTTGCTCTGATCTCCACTGATGTGGAAAACTTTCATTTTATCAATGATAAATATGGATATTCCCTGGGAAATGAGATTCTGAACATGGTCTATGAAGAAATTGCCGGTGCACCTTTTACCATTTTTACCACTCGTTTTTTCTCGGATGTTTTTATCAGCATTGCAGATATTTCTGATCTTACAAATGATGCATTTCTTTCAGAGATCCAAGCTCTTGACCGAAAAATCTGCAAGCGTATGAGAAATACCTTCCATGTAAATTTTTTCCGTACCAACTCCGGAATCTGCCTTGTTCCTGATGCCGATACCACTCCGGAAACTATCCTTTCCTGTGCAAATGTAGCCCGTAGACTTTCCAAAAAAATGCTTTCTCCTTGCTGTATTTATTCTGATGAGATCGACCGCCAGGAAAAAATGCAGGCCGAGATTCTCCACTCTTTTCATCAGGCACTGAAAAACGAGGAATTTCAAATATATTTTCAGCCCAAAGTAACTCCCCAAAATGGAAATATCTCCAGTGCGGAAGTTCTGGTTCGATGGATTCGTGACCAAAAAATGCTATGGTCACCAGCTGTATATATTCCTCTTTTTGAGCAAAACGGCTTTGTGATCCGCCTGGATTATTATGTTTATGAAAAAACCTTCCGTTGGCTTCAGGAATCTGTGGAATTTCTTCCCGAAAATTTTCGGCTGTCCTTAAATGTTTCTCCTCTTCATTTCGAAGAACCGGAAAACTTTGTAAAAAAGATCTGCGAGCTGATACATACCTATCAGGTGGATACTTCCAGGCTGACCTTTGAGATCACAGAATCCACTTATGTAAATAATACAGAAGCTGTCAATCAGGTGATCCGACGCCTGAAACAGCTGAATATCCAAATCTCCATGGATGATTTCGGTTCCGGTTATTCCTCATTAAATACACTGAAAGATCTGCTCTTTAATGAAGTTAAGATCGACCGAAAATTCCTGGGGGATTCTCTGACCGAAAACACCCAGATCGTTCTCCAGGAAGTTTTCCATATGCTGAAACGTATGGGAAAATCTATCGTATGCGAAGGTGTGGAAACAAAAGAAATTGCAGAATTTTTAAAAGCAGAGGGCTGTGACGAAATCCAAGGCTTTCTGTATTACCGGCCTATGTGCCAAAAGGATTTTGAAACACTTCTCCATATATAAAGCAAAGCTCCCGGACAGCCACATCCGGGAGCTTTTATGGTTCTCATATTATCCTCTTTTTCCATATTTCAGATCTTCCACGATCTCATTGTATCTTTTTCTGTTCAATCTGTAGAAGAACAGCACCACTGCCGTAACGATCCACAGGATTCCGGGGATCGTGGTAAAGGAATGTTTCATGATGCTGAGCACGGTTGAATTCTGGGCCTGGTTTGCCACATAACCGTATTTTCCCAGAAGCGCCGCAAGGAGCGCTGTTCCGATCGCCATTCCAATCTTGTTTCCGAGGGATACGAACGCATACTGGAAACCATCGTTGCGAAGACCTGTTTTCCATTCTCCGTATTCCACGCAGTCCGGTATGATCGCATAGATTGCCGTGTTAAATCCGGAGAAAAAGAACTGTGTGATTCCTGCCAGGGCGTAAAAGGCAGCCGGAGATTCTTTTACATTAAAGAAATACATGGCAAGCATGGAAATTCCGGTAAGGAGCGCAAACAGAGACGCTGTCCGCCCTTTGTTGTTCAGTTTCCGGAAGACCGGCTGAAAGCAGGCAGCTCCGATAATGGACGGAATGATGATACACATGGAGTAAGTTGTATAGTAAGACGCGTTTCCCTCCACATAGGTAAAGTAATACAGAACATCCGCGTTTCTTCCGTAAAGAGTGAAACCAAACAGTACCTGTCCCACCAGTGCCAGAAGATATGGCCGGTTCTGCATGACTGCTTTCAGCTGAACCCGGATGGAGATCTTTTCTTTTTCCGGTGTGGTCACCTGCTCCTTTGTTTTTGCAAAGCAGAAAATATGACATGCCGCAAAAATGCATCCGTAAATGATGGCTACCAGAAGATAACCTGTCTTCTGACTGCTGCTTCCCAGTTTTCCGATCAAAGGCACAGTAATGATGTTGATAATTCCGATAGCGATCATAGCCGCAACCGAACGGGACGTGTTGATCTTCGCCCGCTCATCAATGTCCTGTGTCATTGCGCCGCAAAGCGTTCCGTATGGAATGTTTACACAGGTATATCCCAACACCAGCAGGCAGTATGTGATCACCATATAGATGATCTTGGATGTATCCGACCAGTCCGGATGTGCCCAGAACGTCATCATCAGAAGGATCGCTGTAACAGGCGCCGCAATGAGCAGCCACGGACGGTACCTTCCCCATCTGGTCTTCGTCTTATCCGTAAGTCCTCCGACAATGGGATCGTTGATCGCATCCCAGAATCTTGAGAACAGCATCAGCGCTGAAACAGCCGTCATACTGATCCCGAATACATCTGTATAAAATATCATCAAAAAATTACTGACAAACATCCAGCTGAAATTACAGCCTACATCACCAAAACCATATGCGATCTTACTGATCAGCGGTACCTTTCCGTATCTGTCTTCACTACCCATAACTCCTCCTGTTTTTCGTTACTCCTCGTTTACTGCTTATCGCTTATATCTCTCCCGGACAGCCACATCCGGGAGATTTCCTGTTAGTACATTTCCTGGTGTTATTTCTCCTGCACGTTGATGATAACCTTCATGGTTGTCTCACGGTTGGCATCAATATACTGGTAAGCCTTGAGATAATCCTTAAAGGCAAAGGTCTTGGAGATCAGCGGTCTTAAATGAACCTTCTCTGCGTTCACAAGATCGATGGCATCCACATAGTCATCATGACGGTACATCATCGTGCTCTTGATATCCAGCTCATGGTCATTGGCAACTGCCAGGTCAATGGTGGCCATATCCGCAAAAACAGCTACCAGCACGATCACGCTGCCTTTTCTTGCGTATTTGATCGCCTGTCCCATGGTGATGTTATTTCCGGCACAGTCATAGATCACATCTGCTTTATCCGGGCCAAAGGCTTCCACCATAGCCTCACCAAAATCTTTCTCCTTGGTATTTACGCACACATCAATACCGCACTCTTTCGCTTTCTCAAGGCGAAGATCACTGACATCCGTGATCATAACCTTCGCAGCGCCCATTCCTTTGGCACTCTGTGCCACCAGATTTCCAATGGGGCCGGCACCAAGAACAGCAATATTCATCCCCTTCACATCGCCCATCTGTTTCACTGCGTGAACAGCAACTGCCAGAGGCTCGATCATCGCACCTTCCTCATAAGACATTTCCTCCGGGATCGGTGTGACCTTGGAAGCGTCTACCGCAAAATACTCGGAAGCTGTTCCTGTTGTCTGGAAGCCCATAACCTTCAGCTCTTCGCAGAGATTATATTTGCCGTGGCGGCATGGATAACAATGTCCGCAGTATACCTGTGGCTCGATCGTTACCTTCTGTCCTACCTGAAAGCCTGTGACATTCTTTCCCAGCTCTGTAATCTCACCGGACACCTCATGTCCCTGTGTCACCGGATACTTGGTAAAAGGATGCTTGCCGTGATATACATGAATATCGGAACCGCAGATACCAATGTTCATGATCTTAACGAGAACCTGGTCATCTCCCACCTCCGGAACCGGAACCTCTCTGAAAATAATCTCTCCTGGATTTGTCATTACCTGCTGGATCATAATGTTTTTCCTCCTTGTTTATTATGTATTATCTTTTATTAATTGTTTTATTAAAGTAATTACATTATTGTTCTTTTGAGAGGATTTGTCAATAGGGTTTCCGGTGATTCTCCCTGTTGAACAAATTCGATCCGGTTTTTTTATGCACATTTCACTATCCACCACATAAAAAAAGAACCCGCAGCTCCGGCAAGGTTCTTCCATGCCGGAGCTGCAGATTCTTTTCTCTGCATGATTCGTATTCTCTATGCATTTGGTCAATCGGATATTCACACCCCCGCAGGGGACTTACTTGATTCGGTTAAATATTTTTGATTAGCTCATGAAAAAAGTGCTTCGCCGCGCCAACTGCAGATGCTTCCTTCCGGTAGCTGCAGTTCTTAAGATATCTGGTATCACGGTCAAAACCATTGTACTCCATCACTTTTTCTCCGAGAGGCAGCATATGATCCGGCAGATATCCGCCAACCTCGCCGCCCAGGATAATATCCATATCATAAGCCATCCGGAGATTGGAGATCAGTACGGCAAGATGGTCCAGATACTCTCCCCATTTTTCAGAGGCATCTGCTTCTCCTGCGGAAAGACTGTCCATAAACTGTTCCAAAGACTCATAGCGCTCGCCGGTCAGCGCGCTGGATGCACAGTAAGCGTCTGCGCATCCCTTCTTGCCGCAGTAACACGGTCTGCCACCCGGAACCAGGATCATATGGCCAAACTCACCGGCCTTCTGATTCTGCCCGGCAAACAGTTTCCCGTCAATACAGAAAGCACCGCCAAGCGTATTATTAAGAGACAGATAGATCGCGTCCTGATACAGATGAAGATCTTCCGCCAGCATAGCTGCATTCGCGTCATTTTCAAAATAAACAGGACAGGAAAAAGCCTGCTCCAGAAAACTGAGGCTGTAATTTTCGATCTTAAGCGCATGCGATTTCACAACAAGATGTTGCTCCCGACTGATGATCCCGGGAATTGAGATTCCGATTCCAAGCAGCTTCTCAGGAGCTTCCATATCTCCCAGAAAATCTTTGACCAGGGAAGACAACTCCAGGCAGTAAGAAGTCTCCGGAGAAAACTTCATTCTTACACGCTCTGTCTTCTCAACCTCTGACCGCATATTTACCAGGACCATCCCGACATGATTCGCCGTGATCATAATTCCTGCTGCATAACGGTAAGAAGGATTAATGCCGATACTTTTCGCCTTTCTGCCTCCTGTGGATGCATACTCCCCGGTCTCTACAAGCACACCGCTCTCCATCAGTTCATTTACGTTAGACAGCACAGTCGGCATACTCATATTCAGGTTTTTGGAAAGCTCCACCTTTGAGGTGCTCCGGTTATTCATCACATAGGTGATGATCCTGGATCTTGTATTGTTTTTTTTCTCTGCTTTTCCTGCCATATCAAACCTCTTGATTGCTTTTATTAATTCTTTTATAAAAGCATGATATTCCTTTCCGGCAGATTTGTAAAGGCTTTTATCAATACCAGCGTGTCATCGGCAGATCATTATTCACACCCTTGGTCATAAGAATCTGGTGAAGATCGATAATTCCGTTGTGGAAGGTTGCCGCACATGCTGACAGGTACAGATCCCACATACGCAGGAACTCTTCGTCAAACATAGTCTTTTCTTTTTCAATATTGTCCCGGAAATTCTTTTCCCAGTGAAGCAATGTCTTATTGTAATGCAGACGGAGATTTTCGATATCCAGGGTATGGAAATTGTCCTCTGCCATATGGTTCAGGATCTCACGTAAGCTCGGAACAGTTCCGCCCGGGAAAATATATTTCTTGACCCACGGATCACCCGGATGCTCCTTCAGAGCACTGATAAAGTGAAGCAGAAACAGTCCGCCCGGCTTCAGAACCTTTTCCACACAATCAAGAAACAGCTGATAATTATCACGTCCAACATGCTCCAGCATACCGACACTGACAACACGGTCAAACTGATACTCCTTCTTCGGCAGATCACGGTAATCCATCAGCTCTACCGTAAGATAATCTTCCAGACCCTGATCCTTGATCCGTCTCTGAAATTCTGCATACTGTTCATGACTTAAGGTGATACCGGTACCATGAACCTTATATTTCTTAGCTGCCTCGATCAGCAAAAAGCCCCAGCCGCAGCCGATATCCAAAAGACTCATACCCTCTTCCAGATGTAATTTTTTAAGGATATAATCAACTTTATTTACCTGTGCCTGATACAACGTATCATCCTCATGGATAAAATACCCACAGGAATAACTCATAGTCTCATCCAGCCAAAGTTTATAAAAGTCATTTCCAATATCATAATGGCTGGTTACTTCCTTTTCCTGGTTCTTCTTTGATGTTGAACTGAACATGATCTTTTTCAGAGCAGATTCATTGGTAGAAAATTTTCCCATCTGACCCAGAAAATGATCCAGCGCTTCATAAAGATTTCCCTCGATATCCAGATCCCCACGCATATACGCCTCACCCAGTGCAAGGGATGTGCTCTTTATCAGATCCGCCAGAGGAATCGCTTTCTTAAAATTCACCGTAAATGTAGGTTCACCCTCTCCGATGTGATACTCGGAATTCTTGAACTTTACCAGAAATGGATAATCTGTAAAGCGTTCAAGGAACTGTATCATTGCTTTCTCTTCCGTCTTCTCCTGTAATGTCTCAAACATAATAGTCTACCTCCTTTAACACAGCACTATGATACACCCGGAGGAAGGCTTTATGTCAAGGGAGATATACAACAAAATTTTATCAATAAAATGAGAATATTTGGTAAAACTCTTCCTTATAATTATTTATAGTTATCCAAATTAACTTGATATTTAAAGTCCACATTTAACCCAGACCTCAAAAGCACTGACATTTTCAAAGCATAATCGTTAATTATATATTATTTCCCGATAATCATCTTTGTATTTTACGCATTTTTTATTGCTTTATATACAATTCAGACTTATAATAAAAGATACAAAAAAAGAGCGAAAACCATATAAAAATCCAACACTGGAGGGAACCTTATGAACGAAGAACTTTTTAATGAAGCATCAAAATCCAACATCCTGTCAAAACAGCTGGTCGATCAACTTCAGGAAAGCATGACCTACAGCAGCATCTCCTTCATCAACTGGACCATCGAAGTCCTCAAGCTCCTGAAAGCCCGCATCGAACGCGGCGACAAGATCAAAGATGAGACCACCGGCGTGATCTACGATCTCTACACCTTCCGCCAATTTGTAGAAACCAACTTCTCCACCTACATCACCGGCCAGGTCTTCAACACCTCCATCCGATCCCAGAAAATCTACTTCACCCTGGAAGCCTGCCCAGGCGGCTACAACCTCCTCATGGCAGACTCCGGCAACGAAAAAACCTACCGCTGGATCTCCAGCTTAAGCAAACGCTTCTCCCTGGTAGAAATGATCGCCACCGGAATCGTCTACGTCAAAGACAACCGTACCGACACCTACCAGCCATTTATCTCCGAAAACGGCAAATACTGCAAATACAACAAAGACCTGGGAAAACTCACAGAACTCTGATCAAAACGGGGAATCCGCAACCGCAGATTCCCCGTTTTTCTCATCCATCCAGCGCAGCGCCGATGACCCATTCCCCTCTTCAAGCCACAGGGAATCTCAGTCTTTCCTCCCAGCCATCCAGCGCAGCGCCGATGGCTCATCCAACTCCCGTCATACCACAAGGAATCTCAGCCTTTTCTCCCAGCCGTCCAGCGCAGCGCTGACGGCTCATCCAACTCCCGTCATACCACCCCACTAGCAACACTCCCCACGAGATTTAACACGTCTCACGGCCAACGCACAGCCAGTGAGGGGCTTCTTTCCAGACTGACTCTGCAGGAGGGGAGCTGATTCTTAGGTGGCGGAAATCTGCGTTGCTTCAAAAAATCTCGCTGTTTGAGCGGCTTCAGACGCGAGTTCGAGATTTTTTGAAGCGCTTTTAGCAGAATTCCGGCACCTTAGAAGCCAGCCCCCGACGAAGCCCCAGCCTGGAAAGAAGCCCCTCACTGGCGTCCCCTTCCGCCATATAACTACCTCCGTTTAAATCTCCCCAAGAAATCCAAACACCTCCTCATCCTCAAGAAAATGCATCAGCATATAAGCACACATGATCGCAACCCTCTCCTCCTTCAGGATCCTCCTGACCTCATCCCGGTCCGCGATCACAACCTCGATCTCCTCACTATCCTCCTGAGCAGCCTTACTAACCTCACCACTGGCATACCCATAAACCGTAGCACAGGATTCATCCGTCATCCCAATCGTCGTAAAATAAGGCTTCTCAAAAGCCTCCGCAACCTTGATCGGCTCCAGCTTCAACCCGGTCTCCTCAAACATCTCCCGCACAGCACCCTCATGAAAATCCTCCCCAGGCTCCACAAGCCCCGCCGGAAACTCATAAATATACCCGCCGATCGTATATCGATACTGACGGATCAGCACAACCTTATCCCGTTTCTCTCCATAAACACTGTAAATGATCACCCCATCCGGATGATTCTCCCCCGTAGAAAGCTTCAAATCCTCCACACACTTCGCCCTGGAGGCCACAAAATAAGAAACCGGCGTATCATGTACACTGGTCGCATCCACCCCATAAAGATTCACGAACTTATTATCTGTAAGTTTTTTCACACTGTTGATCTTACCCATCTGAAAAACTCCTTCCCGAAAATTTTTTCTAAAAACATTTTATCCCATCCAAAACCAAAGGTCAATTTTTTATACTTACACTCCCTTCACAATAGTGCTATAATAAATACCCTGCTATAAAATTAAAAATCCACTTATCACATTACCAAACAGCTACTGTAGACAAGAAAGAAGGAAAAAACATTGAAAAACCAGACCAATGCTGCCCAGGCCGAAAACCCTCTGGGAACCGCCCCTGTAGGCAGCCTGATCACCAAATTCGCCATTCCCGCCATCATCAGCATGCTAGTCAGCGCTCTGTACAATATCGTTGACCAGATCTTTATCGGACAGGGCGTAGGAATGCTTGGAAACGCCGCCACAAACATCGCATTTCCCGTAACCATTATCTCTACTGCTGCTGCACTGCTCCTGGGAATCGGCAGTGCCTCCAATTACAACCTGGAAATGGGCGCAGGAAACGAAAAAAAAGCCAGCTCCATCGCAGGAACCGGACTTTCCTCGCTGATAATCTCCGGTACGATACTCTCTGTCATCGTCCTTCTGTTCCTGAAGCCACTGCTTCATTTTTTCGGCGGAACACCGGACGTCATGCCCTATGCCATTGATTACATGGGAATCACCGCCATTGGACTTCCCTTTTACGTTTTAAGCACAGGCGGCAATCACCTGGTCCGTGCAGACAGGAGTCCCACCTATTCCATGACCTGTATCCTGGCTGGTGCTGTCATCAACACCATCCTGGACCCACTTTTCATCTTTGGATTCGGCTGGGGCATCAAAGGTGCAGCCTGGGCAACCGTGATCGGTCAGATCGTATCCGGACTTCTGATCATTTTTTATTTTTCCAGACTTCGGAAAATGTACCTGGACCGCTCCATGCTGATTCCTAAGGCACGCAATCTGTCTGCCATTTTTTCTCTGGGAATGGCATCCTGTATCAATCAGGTTGCCATTGCTGCAGTGCAGATCGTCATGAACAATACACTTCGCCATTACGGAGCACTCTCAGCCTACGGGAGTGATATTCCGATCGCCTGTGCAGGAATCATTTCCAAAGTCAACCAGGTATTTATGGCCATATGCATCGGAATCTCCCAGGGCTCCCAGCCCATCTGGGGCTTTAATTACGGTGCCGAAAAATACAGCCGCGTGCGCCAGACATACCGCTATTCCGTAACCTTATGTACTGTGATCGCAACCATATTTTTTATCTGCTTCCAGTTCTTCCCACATCAGATCGTAGGCATCTTCGGAAACGGCAGCGACCTGTACTTTCATTTTGCAGAAAAATATCTCCGCATCTTCATGCTGATGACCTTTGCCAACGGAATCCAGCCTATGTCCGCCGGCTTTTTTACCTCCATTGGAAAAGCCAGGCTTGGTGTGATCATGTCCCTTACAAGACAGGTGCTCTTCCTGCTTCCACTGATCGTCGTTTTCCCGATTTTCTTCGGAATCGATGGCGTTATGTACGCAGGACCAATTGCAGATACCTCTGCATTTGTACTGGCCGTTGTTTTTGCCAGACGTGAGCTTGGAGTCATGAAAGCTGCAGAACAAAACGCCTGACACAAGAAAGAATCCTGCTTGCAGGATTCTCCGCCTGCGACGGGTCGCTTCAGCGACATTATTCCTCTCCGTCGCAGTGCGATCCTGCCCGGAGGGCTTTTTTATGTTATAGGAACATTACGGAGTAATTTCCTATAACATAAAAAATGCCATGTAATTTACTGCCCATCGGCAATATATTACATGGCATTTCTCACATTCTCAGATATTTATCTGAAACTACCAATTTCTGATCTTTTCTTCATCCTCAGGCAACTGCTTATGATCAGTCACCCTTCAGTACAACACGGATCTTCTTATAAATTACAAACACGATCAGAGATGTCAGTGCATACTTAAAGATATTAAACGGTGCAATGATCAGCAGTGCAAAGGTAAGCAGTCCGTTTACGGAGCTGTGTACTGCGCTTCCCATCTGGATAAAGGTCTCGATCGGCATTCCAAAAGCCTTACCGTAAGCCGGAAGCAGCACAAAGGCATTGACAAAGCATGCAAGGATCGCTGTCAGAACTGTTCCTGCTGCCATACCTGCAACTGCATGTACTCTGCTCTTTTTATGACGGAAACGATAAATCAGGCCGGCCGGTACCACATAGGCACATCCAAACAGGAAGTTGGCAACATCACCAACACCGGCAGTCATGGTTCCCTTAGTCACAAGATGTACGAGAATCTTCACAAGCTCGATCAGGATACCTGCCACAGGTCCCATAGCGAAGGTTCCTACCATAACCGGTACCTCGGAAAAATCAAGCTGATAAAAAGACGGTGCAAGAAACGGGATCGGAAACTCAAGATTCATCAATACTCCTGCCACAGCACCAAGCATGGCTACCTGCGCGATGGTTCTTGTTCTGCTTCTTTCCACAGCATTTCCTCTCTGTAATATCTGTTCACTCATAACTCTCTCCTTCTTCAGAAATATTCAAAGAAAATTTCCACAAGAAATCTTTATGCGAAAAAATTTCTTCACATAAAAAGCCCCGGGAGCTTCTTCCCGGGGCACTGAGCACGTTCTTTAAATACTGCGCGTTCTTCTCTCATCCAGACTTTACTGTCGGTTCCGGAATTTCACCAGATCAGCCGCCAAAGCGGGTCGCGGACTATACCGCCGGTAGGGAATCACACCCTGCCCCGAAGAAATTTTCTTTTTTATGAGTTCATTATAACGCGCTCTTTTTATAATTACAAGCCTTAATTCTGTCACAGAAGCATTCTACTCCATTTATATAAATCTAAGATCCACTCCTTTATGATCAAACCCGGATTTTCTTTACCGTACTCCAGCTACTGTAAAGAACCTTTTTTCCGACTCTTTTATATGACCGGATGCGGACATAATAGGTCTTTTTGTTTTTCAGTCCTGATATCTTATATCTGGTCGCAGACTGTTTTCCAACTGTGACCGTTTTTCTTTCTTTTGTAAATCTGCTGTCTGCTGCATACTGGATCTGATAGCCGGTTGCCTGTATATTTTTTTTCCAGCTTGCGGTAAAGGATCTGTTTGCTTTTTTCAATCCTGTCAGCAGAGTTTTTGGAGGCAGGATCTTAAAGGTAAGCGTTTTGTTGATACGACTGTATTTTCCGATTCCTCTGACCTGCACAGTTCCAATTCCGGAATTTTTATTATTTTTGTAATACAGCTTATAAGCACTCGAACCGATCTTCTTTCCATTTACAGTTACGGTTACTGATGGCCGGATGGTTTTTCCCGTATAAGTGTAAGAGGTTCTGTTTAGCTTAACATTGCTGACAAACCTTTCTGTCTTTTTTATGATCTTGAAATGAATGGTTGCGGTACCTTTATAATAACCGGTACCATAAATGGTTACCGTTGCAACACCCGGATACTGATTATCCTCGTAGTACATATAATAATCTTCGCCGGCTTTCAATCCGGGGATTACGATGGCAGGTGTGAGTTCTTTTCCTGTATATGTCTGATCAGCTATTGGATCCACAGCCGGCAGTTTTCCGTAAATAGTAAAATATAATGTTTCCGATCCTTTATAATTGCCGATTCCCGTGAGCTCTGCACGAGCTTCACCAGGCTTTTCATTATTAACGTAGGTTACCGTATAATCTTTCCCCTGTACCAGTCCGTCAATTACCACTTCCGGTTCCACTTTTTTTCCTTTAAAGGTGGTTTCCAGGTAGGTTTCATTATTTTCCGCAAAATAGCACACATACATTCCATTTTCATCCGGCGTAATCTTGAAACTCCGCTCTACTGTACCGCAGAAAATATCTTTTCCCGTGATCTTTACAGTCGCAGTTCCTGCATTGATGTTATTTTCATAAGTTACTTTATAATCGGAGCCCTGCTCAAGTTCCGGTGCGGATTCACTGGATTCTATTTCGGGTTCATGGCTTTTTCCATTATATTCATAGTCTGAAGTGATCTGTTCAAACCATTCATTCTGAAGCGGTATCCGGTTGTCTGCTGACAGCTCCACAAACGTGCGGCCATGATCCTCTGCGTATTTCTGAAGTGTGGAATCCTTTTTTCCCGCGATCAGTGCTGAATCCCTGAACGCATCATCCGCCCAGACAGTATCTGTGCTCAGTACTCTTATCCTGCACTCGGAAGACAGACAAAGTCCATTTTTCCCAACTGATTTTACAGATGCGGGAATTATAATATCACGGATCCCTGAACTGCTCTGGAATGCATATTCACCGATTTCTTCCAAGCCTTCGTTCAGGACAGCTTTCGTAAGCGACGAACAGTTTCCGAATGCACCTTCTCCAAGGCTTCTGACACTTCCCGGGACTGTTATGGAAGAAACATTTACACAGTAATAAAAAGCATAGTCTCCCACGCTTACAGTTCCATCCGGGATCTGGTAATCTCCGGAACGTCCGGACGGAAACACGATCAGTTTTGTGCCATCCTTGCTGAATACCACTCCGTCCTTTTCAGAAAAATACGGATTTTCCGGATCTACTTTAATTTCTGTCAGACTGGACTCAGACAAGCCCTCCACAAAAGCAGCCAGCCCTATAGATGACACATTTGGGGGAATCGTAACAGATTTCAATTTCTCACAGTTGTAAAAAGCATTCTTTTCGATGGTTGTAAGCGAATCCGGCAAAGTAACAGACTCTATATCAGAAGCCTGGGTGCAATACTGGAAAGTACTGTTTCCAAGAACCGTTACTTTTCTTCCGTCAATAGTATCCGGAACTACGATATTTGTATCTGTCCCTTCATACTGATACAGCCTGAGTGTTCCATCATTCAGGATCTTATAAGAATAGTCATAGTCCATTTTGGACAGTTCATAATGTCTGGGGGCATTTCCCGTATATCCGCAGTCAACCAGATATCTTTCGCCGTCAATGATGACTACAGAGTTCCTGTGACCGCTTCCTGCCCCAGGATCATTTGCCGCATACCTTGCATACACGGTCAGTCCCAGTTTTTCGCACATATAGTTCACTGCGCTGGTATTGGCCCAGCAGTCTCCGCCGCCATCCAGCATCAGGCCTGTATAACCGGAATGATACTGACTGTAATTAAAGTTGTTGGCAAGCCATCTAGCGATCGTCTCAACCTTTTTATAATCGGACATTTCCGCAGTAATATTTTCTTTGAGAAATGTATCCATTTTTTGTTCTGCGTAATACTCCGCATAATCTTTGAGTATGAATTTATAATAAACGGTACTGTTTCCATCCTGTACAGAGATCAGGGTCTCTCCAAACATGTATTCCCACTGGCTCTTTACGTCATTTCCGTTTTTGTCTACATAGGTTACATACTGCATTTTAGGAGTAACAAGACCGGTTTCGCTGACTTTCGCAGTATAACCGGAAACAACCGTATATACCGGATTTTTGCCGGATGTCTGGATCTGATAAGATGTCTGCATGGTATCCGGCATGGAGATCACACTGCTGTAAGTATCATTCATCGCATACAGATATATTTCTGTGCTCTCTACATCTGTTTCTTTTTCGGAAGTGCCTGCTGCCGGAATATCATCTGTGAATATATCTTCCTGCTGCTCCTGGTTTTCTCCGTCACCAAAAATTTCTTCCGGTGCCGCAGCCTCCTCTGTTCCTTCTGCTTTTCTGATGACCGCCGAAGGTTCTTCCAGAATTAATCCTTCATCAGAATCCTGTTGTATTTCCTCACTCTCTGAGCTTTCAGCTTCATCCGTTTCCGTTCCGATATCTGATCCCGGAAACTCTTCTTCTGTAATCTGATCTGTGCTCACGGCAGTATCTTCTTCCGTGATCTGATCTGTGTTTACGGTATTTTCTGATTCCTCAGAATTCCCGTCATCTGTAAAAGTATCAATGGCGTCTGTCATATCCGTCTGTGCGTCTGTAAAATCTTCGGCCGCCACCGGTCCACATGGAACAACAGCCATACATAACGACAGGCCAAATGCCATCAATTTTTTCGGAAATTTCATTTCGTACCTTTCCTTCCTTTTTATGTAAACCGTTTATATGTAAGTTCTGTTTTTATTATAACGCGGCCCTGTCTTTTCGCAAGCTGCAATAATGTCCCCAACTCTGCAAAAAACCGCTGTGATCTTCATTTTAGATCACAGCGGTTTATGTTTTATTATCGGAACATCAGACTTTCCACAATTTCAGCATTACTGTTCTTTCCATATCCGCATTCGATCAACCAGTTTTCTGGCTGGATACTGCCAACACCACGTTCTACTGTGATGCTGCATGCTCATATGCATTCTGTATTCTTACAGAATATCGATATGCTCTCCTGCAAGTGCCTTGTTCATGCTTCGTACTGCGCAGAATTTACCGCACATGGAGCAGGTATCATCATGCTCCGGTTTGCGCTCGTTCCAGATACGTTTTGCTGTTTCCGGATCCATGGCGCATTCCCACTGTGCCTCCCAGTCAAGCTTTCTTCTGGCATCTGCCATCTTGTCATCGATCTCACGGGCACCGCGGACACCTTTGGCAATGTCTGCTGCATGAGCTGCGATCTTAGATGCCATAATTCCCTGTTTTACGTCCTCAAGATTCGGAAGTGCAAGGTGCTCTGCCGGTGTTACATAGCAGAGGAATGCTGCTCCGGACATAGCAGCTACTGCTCCGCCGATCGCGGATGTGATGTGGTCATATCCCGGTGCAACGTCAGTTACGATAGGTCCTAATACATAGAACGGTGCACCCTGACAGATGGACTGCTGTACTTTCATATTTGCCTCAACCTGATCAAGCGGCACATGTCCCGGTCCCTCGACCATTACCTGGACGTCTTTTTCCCATGCACGTTTGGTCAGCTCGCCAAGACGTACAAGCTCCTCGATCTGGCATACGTCTGTTGCATCAGCCAGACATCCCGGACGGCAGGCATCACCAAGAGAGATGGTCACATCATACTCGCGGCAGATATCCAGGATCTCGTCGTAGTATTCATAGAACGGATTCTCCTCACCGGTCATGCACATCCATGCAAATACAAGAGATCCTCCTCTGGAAACGATATTCATTTTTCTCTTGTGATTACGGATCTGATCGATGGTCTTTCTTGTGATTCCACAGTGAAGCGTTACAAAGTCAACACCATCCTGTGCATGGAGTCTGACTACATCGATAAAATCTTTAGCTGTCAGCGTATCAAGATCTCTCTGATAGTGGATAACGGAATCATAAACCGGAACGGTTCCGATCATTGCCGGACACTCGGATGTCAGCTTGCGTCGGAACGGAATGGTATTTCCGTGGGAAGAAAGATCCATGATAGCATGGGCGCCCATGTTTACAGCTTCCATTACTTTCTGCATCTCTACATCGTAGTCCTTGCAGTCTCTGGATACACCAAGGTTTACATTGATCTTGGTGCGGAGCATGGAACCTACGCCCTCCGGATCGATACATTTGTGATTTTTATTTGCACAGATTGCCACCTTACCGGAGGCTACCAGCGGAAGCAGTTCCTCTGTTGTCATGCGTTCCTTCTTAGCTACGATCTCAAGCTCAGGTGTGATGATGCCTTTACGGGCTGCCTCCATCTGTGTACTGTAATTTCTCATGTAAAAAAAATCTCCTTCCATAAATTCTTTGTGTTTATACAACAAAAAACCGGTTGCTGCAACGCATACGCATCACGGCAACCGGCTCTTACTCTTACGTACTTAATGAAAATCTTCTGTACTTCTGATCTTCTGTGTCTTTAAGAATCCTTCGTGCATATGTCCCTACGTTGGCATTATCCAAATCAGGTTATGGGTCAAGACATTTACAGTCTACTCTCAGCTCGCTTCAGCGGGCCCCCCTGTTTTCATATGTTGGGGACGTTTGTTCGTCCATGTGGTTATTATAGTATACCGGCTAAAATTTGTAAACCACAATTCTGCATTTTATGACTTTTTCTTTCGACATAATCTGCCATTTTATCTCTCAAACTCCCCCGGATCTTTCTTTACAGACATTCTTCCACAGCTTTTCTGTTCCCCGTCAGGAGGATATCCGCAATCCGCATTCACTGCTTATTGCTTTTCGCAATTACAGCAGTCGATTTCCCTGATCCGGTCAATCTCTGCAAGGTTTTCTGCACCTGCACGGCGGATCCCCGCAAAAATGGAACCCGCAATATTGTGCCATACACTGAAGATCGCGCCCGGAAGTGTTGCAAGCGGATTGGCTGCAAAATTAGCTGCTGCCAGTGAGACAGCAAGGCCACTGTTCTGCATGCCTACCTCTATAGCTATAGCTGTTGTTCTGGAATACTCCACATGGAAGATTTTTGCAGCCAGAAATCCCAGCATCATACCACAGAAATTGTGGATCGCCACTACTCCAAGCACCAGAACTCCACAGCTTACGATCTTCTCTGCATTTACAGCCACAATTCCTCCGATGATCATAACAATAGCTACAACCGACACCAGCGGCATAACATCGGATACCTTATCCACATGCTCTCCCGCAAGGCTCCGAAGAAAAACTCCCAGGAGAACCGGGATCAGAATTACCTTTACCACAGAAAGCACCATGGCCCAGAAGGATACTTCCACCCAGGCTCCTGCCAGAACATATACAAGAAACGGTGTCATCAACGGTGCTGCCAGTGTGGAAACTATAGTCATTCCCACAGAAAGCGCCACATCACCTCCTGCGATATAGGTGATCACATTGCTGGCTGTTCCGCCCGGACAGCATCCCACCAGGATCACTCCCAGTGCCAGATCTGCCGGAAGGTTCATCACTTTACACAGAAGCCAGGCGATCACCGGCATAATGGTATACTGAGCCACTGCACCGATCACCACTTCTTTGGGTCTGGAAAAAATTGCCCGGAAGTCATCCAGTTTTATGGTCAGACCCATACCAAACATGATCACTCCCAGAAATACAGACGTATAGTTCGTCATCCAGGAAAATCCGTCACGCCAGAAAAAAGCCAGGCAGGAAAAAGCGATGATAATGATCCCGATATATCTGGATGCAAGGCTGCTGATAATTCCGATTTTCTTTAAAACTTTCCCCATACATTATACCTCGTAGCTGAAGTTGTCGATCAATCTTGTTTTTCCGATGTAAACAGCCATTGCTACAAGAACGCTGCGGTCAGCTTTTTCCACCGGCTGCATGGTAAGTGCATCTACCATGGATACATAATCAATCTTTGCCAGAGGCTCTGCTTCGATCACTGCTCGCATTTTTCCGAGAAGCTCTTCTGCCAGGATTCCTGCGTGAATGGCTTCCTGTCCGGCTTTTACTGCCTTTGACAGGCAAAGAGCTGCTTTTCTCTCTTCAGGGCTTAAGTATGTATTTCTGGAGGATTTTGCAAGTCCGTCCTCCTCACGGATGATCGGACAGCCTACGATCTCAATATCGAAGTTCAGATCACGCACCATCTTGCGGATGATGGCCAGCTGCTGTGCGTCTTTCTGTCCGAAATATGCTCTGTCCGGTGCCACAATGTGGAACAGCTTGGTCACAACGGTACACACACCTTTAAAATGGATCGGACGTGTTTTTCCGCAAAGTGTCTCTGACAGAGTATCTATACTTACAAATGCGTGGGGATCATGATACATCTCGGAAGGCTCCGGGCAGAAGATCAGGTCTGCTCCCAGGCTTTCGCAAAGTTTGCTGTCACGCTCAAAGTCTCTCGGGTAGGCTTCCAGGTCTTCGGTAGGACCGAACTGTGTAGGATTGACGAAATCGGATACCACTACGATATCATTCTGCTCTCTGCATTTTTTGATCAGGCTTGCGTGTCCCTCATGGAGAAATCCCATGGTTGGCACAAGGCCTACTGTTTTTCCTTCTTTTTTCCACGCTTTGATCTGTTTTCTTGTTTCTTCTACTGTTTTTGTTACCTGCATTGTGCTCTCCTCTTTTCCGGTTCCGGAACCGGTTTTCTTAATAGATTCGAGATAGCCTCTTTTCTGAATTCACCTTCGTCTTATTATCTTCCTGATCTGCGTCAGGCCATATCCTTCAGCAGTCCGTGTTTCTCATAATTGGTCACTCTGCTGATCCTGTTCTCTTCATCTACAAATACAACTGCAGGCTTGTGAGTACGGGCTTCTTCCTGCTCGTACTGTGCGTAAGCCATAATGATGATCTTGTCACCGGTGCTTACACATCTTGCTGCTGCTCCGTTCAGGCAGATCATACCGCTTCCGCGTTCTCCACAAATGGTGTATGTCTCGAAACGGCTGCCGTTGTTCACATCTACGATCTGGACCTTCTCATATTCCAGTATCCCGGCAGCTTCCAGCAGTTCCTCATCCACAGTGATACTTCCTACATAATCCAGTTCCGCCTGGACAACGGTTGCTCTGTGGATCTTTCCTTTTAACATCTCTATTGTCATCTTATATAAGTCCTTTCCTGCAGGGAATAACTTTCAAGTGGATAAAAGCATCCGCTTCCGTATTTAATAAAAAAACGTCTCGGGGTACACTTCGACCCTGAAACGCTTCTGATTGATTCCCTGTATATTGAGTCCTGTTTTTTATACACGAAAAGCATGCTCTTCAACAGTTGCTCAAAATTCCCATAACTGTTGTAACGCCTTCGTTATCATCGATACAGGCTCGTATCTTTTATAATTTTCATATATCCGTCCGTTCCCGATCCCGGGTTCCGGCTGGCTATTTTTATATAAGATTCCAGTGATTTCAGCCAGAGTATAGTTTTGAGTCCAAATACTATCTCTGTGGGGTATTATTGCACCCCGACACTGGTTTGTCAATAATTTTCATATTCTCTATTATCGTGAATGGCAGTAATAATCCCAAAACCAGTTACTTTCACCAAAAAACCCTCCCACACAGCAATTTCTCTGCCATGTGAAAGGGCTTTAGCTTTCTTCCTTTATGCATATTATTTATGGATATGCACATCCAGCTGATTATAAGGAATCTCAATTCCATAATAATCAAAATCTTCCTTGATCCTCTGGTTCAATCTCCATCTGGCTGCCCAGTAGCGGTCGGTATCTACCCAGACACGAAAGCCCATGATCACAGAGCTTTCTGCCAGCTCGTCTACGAATACCACCATCTCTTCGTCTTCTCTTGTATCCGGATCCTCGGTGAGGATATCTTCCAGGATATCCTTGGCCTTCTGGATATCTGCATTGTAAGAGATCCCCACTTTGATCTCCAGCCTTCGCTGATCCCTTGCTGTTACGTTGGTGATGGTCACATTGGAAAGAGTACCGTTCGGGATCACGATGTGCTTGTTATCAATGGATAACAGCGTTGTATAACAGATCTCGACCTTGGCTACCGTTCCCTCGCTTCCATCCTGTCCGTTAACGATGATGTAATCCCCTACCTGGAAAGGCTTGAACAGAAGAAGCATCATGCCTCCTGCCAGGTTGGCAAGTCCACCCTGGAGGGCAAGACCCATAGTAACACCTGCAGTTCCGAGAAGTGCTGCCAGAGATGATTCCTTTACTCCAAAGCTTGTGGATATGTTAAAGATCAGGAGTATGTAAAGTATGATCTTGACCAGTGAGGACATAAACTGTGCCACTCCTGTATCCAGCCTGGATTTTGTCAGTGATTTCCTCACAAACTTTACGATCCATTTAATTACCGTGCTTCCTACCCAGAAAGCAACGATAGCCAGAACAACCTTGATTCCGAATTTTGTGATGTCCGGCAGGTAATTTTCAAACATCTGCCTGTACTGGCTTACCTGATTTCCGACCTCCTGCACGGTCTGTACAGTACTATCCAATATAATCCCCCCTGTCTGATCGATCATTCGATATACATATGCGGATCGATCTATGTATTCCTGATGTAAACATTCCCTATAATCCGCATCTGGTAATATAATAATACAGCAGTGGTTTTTCCCTGTAAACCTGATTTCTCCGGTTCTATAAAGTATAGGGTATAAACCACTGCTGTATTTCTGTTATAGCTTTATTGTATATCTGTCCGGTAATCCGCCGCAGAATGCTGCAGAATATACGTTACTTTTCACTCCGTTCTCAGTAACACGCCTGGCGATGCACAGAATTTATGCTGATCGCATAAATTCGCGCGGTATGTCCCGGGTTTTCTCTTTATTTATTAATTCCCTTCATGGAAAGGCTGATACGTTTTTTCTTCATATCAACCCCAAGAACACGGACATCCACGATATCTCCCACACTGACTGCTTCCAGCGGATGTTTGATGAATTTCTCGCTCATCTCGGAAATATGGACCAGGCCATCCTGATGCACACCGATATCCACAAAAGCACCGAAGTCAATAACATTGCGGACAGTTCCCTTGAGGACCATGCCTTCTTTCAGGTCCTTCATATCCAGGACATCGGTACGGAGGATCGGTTTCGGCATCTCGTCACGTGGATCTCTGGCAGGTTTTTCCAGTTCCTTTACGATATCACGTAAGGTTGGCTCTCCAATCTCCAGCTCCTTTGCCAGTTTTCCGTAATCGCGGATCTGCCCGGAAATACCGGTAAGCTTACGCTCTGCCACATCTTCCGGTGTGTAGCCCAGCTTTTCCAGGAGTTTTTTTGCTGCGTCATAGCTTTCCGGATGGACACTGGTTGCGTCCAGAGGATTTTTGCCTCCTGTGATCCGTGTGAAACCTGCACACTGCTCAAAGGCTTTCGGACCAAGCTTGGCAACCTTAAGAAGCTCTCTTCTTGTCTGGAAACGGCCGTTTTCCTCACGGTAGGCTACAATATTCTTTGCGATGGCCTTGCTGATTCCGGAAATATACTCCAGAAGGGATGCAGATGCAGTATTCAGATCCACTCCGACCTTGTTTACACAATCTTCCACAACGCCGTTAAGGGCTTCTCCCAGCTTTTTCTGGTTCATATCATGCTGATACTGACCGACACCGATGGATTTCGGATCGATCTTTACAAGCTCTGCAAGCGGATCCTGTACACGTCTTGCGATGGATGCGGCGCTTCTCTGTCCAACATCGAAATTCGGGAATTCTTCCGTAGCAAGCTTGCTTGCGGAATATACAGAAGCACCTGCCTCGTTGGTGATAACATACTGGACCTTTTCAGGGATTTCCTTAAGAAGCTCCACGATGATCTGCTCGGATTCTCTGGATGCCGTTCCGTTTCCTACAGAGATCAGTGTCACATGATATTTGCTGATAAGCTTTTTCAGGGTTTCCTTTGCGGCATGGATCTTGGTCTCATTGGTTGGTGCTGTGGGATAAATAACTGTGGTATCCAGAACCTTTCCGGTAGGATCTACCACTGCCAGCTTGCATCCGGTACGGAAGGCAGGGTCCCAGCCAAGAACTACCTGTCCCGCAATTGGAGGCTGCATGAGAAGTTGCTCCAGATTTTTGCCAAAGACATGGATGGCACCGTCCTCTGCTGCCTCTGTAAGGGCGCTTCGGATCTCACGCTCAATAGCCGGTCCGATGAGACGTTTATAGCTGTCCTCAATGGCTTCTTTCAGAACAGGTGTAGTGTATGGATTATCGCGGACGATCACCTGTTTTTCAAGATAACGGATGATCTCTTCCTCAGGTGCAAGGATCTTCACAGTAAGGAATTTCTCTTTCTCACCACGGTTCAGAGCAAGGACACGATGACCTGCAAGCTTTTTCACCGGCTCCTCAAAGTCATAATACATCTCGTATACAGACTGCTCCTTCTCATCTCTTGCTGTGGAACATATAGTTCCCTTATCCATTGTTCTCTTACGGATACTGATACGATAATCTGCTTCATCAGAAATGTGTTCTGCAATGATATCTCTGGCACCGCTGATGGCCTCTTCCACAGTTTTGACTTCTTTTTCCTCAGAAAGAAATGCTTTTGCCTCTTCTTCAAGAGGTTTCTTCGTCATCTGGAGAAGGATGATGTCGGCCAGAGGTCCCAGACCTTTTTCCCTGGCGATGATGGCACGTGTACGGCGCTTCGGGCGGTACGGACGGTAAAGATCCTCTACCACAACGAGTGTCTGCGCTGCCTCGATCTGTTTCTTCAGCTCCGGAGTCAGCTTGCCCTGCTCCTCGATGCTGCCCAGAACCTGAGCCTTTTTATCCTCAAGATTTCTTAAATAAGTAAGTCTCTCATTAAGATTACGAAGCTGTTCGTCGTTCAGTGTACCGGTTGCTTCCTTACGGTATCTGGAAATAAAAGGAATGGTGCAGCCTTCATCGATCAGCTTAACCGCTGCCTCGACCTGCCATTTCTCAACGTTCAATTCTCTGGTAATTACCTGAATAATATCCATTTTTATCTTTCTCCCGTTGTTTCAAATTTGCCTGAGGCTGCTTTTTCCTCTTTACACAGCTTCTGACATTTATCAAAGATCAATCTGTGCGATCACGTCCTTCAGAGCATTGGCGCTTGCATGAAGCTTCTCTGTCTCCTCCTCGGTCAGCGGAACACGAACGATACGTTTTACGCCTTCCGGTCCGATAGAAGCCATGGTACTAAGACATACGTCTTCAACACCGTACTCTCCGTGAAGCATGGTTGATACACTGACTATTGTATCAGATGCTGCAAGAAGAAGCGAGCAAAGTCTGCAAACAGATACGGCTACCGCATAAAATGTAGCCCCCTTCTTGGCGATCACAGTTGATCCTGAAGTATGAACATACTCCAGAACCTCTTCTCTGTCAAGTGGCTGCAGATCTTTCTGATCCTCATGAACAATCTTGTCAAACTCATCAAGGGTCGCACCTGCAACAAAGGCTCTGGACCACGGTACAAAGGAAGTATCTCCATGCTCTCCGAATACATAGGCGTGGATGTTTTTCTCAGATACACCGTAGTGCTGAGAAAGTCTGCAGCGGAGACGGGCCGTATCCAGGGCGGTTCCGGAACCAAGGATCTGATTTTCCGGCAGTCCGGAAAGCTTTGCAAATGCATAAGTCATAATATCACATGGATTACTTACGATAATATAAAGCGCTTTGGGAGCCACCTTTACGATCTCCGGAGTAATATTCTTCATAATGTTAACGTTGGTCTGTGTCAGCTCGATGCGAGTCTGTCCCGGTTTTCTGGCAATACCGGAAGTGATGATCACAATGTCAGAATCTGCAGCATCCGGGTAATCTCCTGCCACGATGGAGATCGGCTCACGGAAACTGGTTCCCTGCTCAATATCCATAACCTCACCTTCAGCCTTATCTTTGTTAATATCGATCAGAACGATCTCTGATGCAATACTCCTCTGTGATAAGGTATAAGCGATAGTTGCTCCTACACTTCCTGCTCCGATGATCGTAATTTTACTGCTCATATTTGTTCTCCTTTCAGCGTTGTTTGTCATTTTAATAACAACTTTAATTACACACATTCAAACATAACATAAAACATTGCCCTGTGCAATAAAAATTTTATTGTATTTCTCAGGTTAATCCCCGCCAATTTGCATTTCAAATTATTTAAACCGCTTATATTTTCTGATATTTTTCCTATTATTCTGTATACATTCCTGTTATTTTTTTATCGATTTATAGAAGCAATTTCAGAAACCTAGCAAAAAACCTCTGAACTTCAAAAAAAATCAAGAAGTCCAGAGGTTTCTTTCACCTCTTATTATTGGCTTAGATTCAGATGTTTATAGCTGCTCCAACGTTCACCCGGTTAATTCTTTGCCTGGGCAAGGGCCTTTTGTGCAGCGTCCAGGATCCCCTCGGAGGAATATGTGGCTCCGCTGACAGTATCGATCCCATCCGCCGACTGGTTTGCCATGATCTGAGAATAGATCGTGCTCCATGCAGGATCAAAAAATTCCGGTGTATCCTGATTTGTCTGCTCAATGGATACGATCTGGCCTCCTGAGATCGTAATTGTCAGATATGTTTTTCCTCCATATCCAAAAGCCGAGCCTGTATACGTTCCATCTCTGTACATTCCCACCGGTTCCGGTGCTTCCGTTGGCTCCGGTGTTGCATCCGGCTCATCTGTCCCTGGTGTTGGAGTTACATTGGGTTTTTCAGGAACCGGCGTCACATCCGGGTTGTCCGGCTCCGGCGTCGGGGTTGCTGCCGGCGTCTCTGTTGGCTTCGGTGTGGCTGTTGGTTTCGGCGTTGCCGTAGGTTTCGGTGTGGCTGTTGGCTTTGGTGTCGGTTTCTTTGTCGGAGTTGGTGTCGGTTTCTTTCCATACTCCGGATTGATCGCTTCTTTAAGAGCTTTTTTTACAGCGTTGAGAATTCCGTTGGAGGAATAGGTTGCTCCGCTGACTGCATCAATATCATCTACAGAATCCGTACCAATGATCTGTTCCTCCAGCACGCTCCATGCTTTTTCAAAAAACTGCTCCGTGTCCGTATTTTCCTGTTTCAGGGCTTCGATCACTCCATCCTTGATGGTCACAATTACTTTCACGTCTCCATTGAAGCCCTTTGCCGAAGCTGTATATTTACCGTCCAGATATTTTTGGGGACTGTCCGGATCTTCCGGTTTCTTTGTAGGAGATGGTTTTTTTGTAGGTGACGGAGCTGATGTCGGAGTTGGTAAAGCAGTTGCCGCAGGTGTAGGGGTGACCTGCTGGCTGTTTCCATCTGCCGCTGCCTGGGAGAGGGCATTCTGAACTGCCTGGATGATTCCGTTGGAGGAATAGGTTGCTCCACTTACTGCATCTACATTCGGTGTATTTCCGGCGATCATCCTGCTGATCACACCCTGAGCTGACGCAAAATACGACGCGGTTTCTCCAGATGCCTCCAGAATATCTATGGCTGCAATCTTTCCGCCGCTGATTGTTACTCTCACGCGGATCGTCCCGCCAAATCCGGTTCCGCTTCCTTCATACGTACCGTCCTTATATCCATCTGCCGGAACGCTTGCTACCGGTGTCTGCGTGGTTCCCTGTCCTGCGGCGCCGGCATTGCTTTTTGCAGATTCGGAAACCTTTCTTGTACCGGAGCTTTTTTTCGCTGCTGTTTTTTTTGAACTTTTTTTCGATGAGCTTTTCTTTTTTGTTGTACTGTTTTTCTCAGCTGTGTTGTCAGAAACAGTATTTTCTTTTTCATACCCGAGATATTTTTCCAGCTCTGAAGCGGACATTACGGTCGTCTCTGCCTGCCCGACTGCTTCTGTCTCTCCATCAGAGCCCTTCGCCTTTATGCCTGAAAACACAAGCGCCGCAATCACAGCAGCTGCAGGGACCAGCTTGGTCCAGGGTATCTTCGGAGTATTTTTTTCCTCCTGCTTTTTATCTTTCAGATCTTTTTCCATGCTTCCTTACTCTCTCCTCTTTTCTTGCGGCCTCTGTCAGACATTGCTCTTCAGAAATCAGCAGACCTCTGCCGCAGACATTGCTCTATGTCTGCGGCAGAGGCTCCCGGATATCTGTGCTCACATTCGGTTCAACAGTGAAATTATTTAACTGTTACCACAAATTTCTTTGTAATTCCGTTGCATTTCACTGTGATCGTTGCTTTACCTTTTTTGATTCCCTTTACAACACCTTTGCTGTTTACAGCTGCAACTTTTTTATTGCTGCTTGTATATGTAACCTTGCCTGCAGGTGCTGCTTTGGATCTGATGGTTGTTGTTTTACCTTTTTTGATCGTTGCAGAAGATTTTACAAGACTGAATGCAGGATTCTTGACAACTACTTTGCAGGTTGTCTTCAGGGCTCCTGCCTTTGCTGTAATCGTAACGGTTCCTGCTTTGATTCCTTTTACAACACCTGTTTTACTGTTTACGGTTGCAACCTTTGTGTTGCTGCTTGTGTATTTTACAGTTGCAGATGGTGTTGCAGTTGCTTTTACAGTTGCTGTTTTTCCTTTGTAGATCGTTACGGAAGCCTTTGCAAATTTAATTGTAGAAGCTTTTACTGTTACCTTGCAGGTTGCTGTGGCATTTCCTACCTTTGCTGTGATAACTGCTGTTCCGGCTTTTACGCCTTTAACAACACCCTTGCTGCTTACTGTTGCAACCTTTGTGTTGCCGGACTTAAATGTTACTGTTGCATCGCTGTCATTTGTTGTTGCCTTAAGAGTCGTTGTTTTTCCTGTATATACAGCTGCTGCTGTCTTATCAAGTGTAACTGTTACCTTCTGAAGCTCTTTCTCTGCTCCCTGAAGATGTTCAAGTGCTTCATTTACCTCAGCCTGACTTGCATCTGTTTTTGCAAGAATGTCTTCTGCTTCCTGAAGCTCACCGGCAAAGGACTTCCAGGTTGCAATTGTGTAATCTGCCTCTGCCAGAGCCTTTGCAGCTTCCACTTCTGTTTTAAGACTTGTAAAATCAGTCGGCTCCATTGTAGGATTTACGATATTCTCTGCAGTTGCCTGGAAGCTGTAGGTATAGTCATTATATCCAAGAGCATACACTGTCAGTTTCCAGTATCCTGTTCCGTCTGTTCCTCCCGGAAGCTTGCAGCGTGCAGATTTTGTAAGTCCAAGCTGGATTCCCATTGCTTTATGCATCCAGTTATCTGCGGCAAACTTGGTTCCATAAGAAGCGAGGCATTTTGTATATGTGGAATCATCTCCATAATAATCCCAGCGTACAGCCTGCATATTTGCACCAAGATCGCCATAATTTCCATTGAGATCCACACGGAGGAATTCGCCGTAGCTTCCGCTTGCTGCTTTTACACTCGGCTTGATCCCTGTTGCTGTTTTTAACGCCTGATCCTTGATACCGGAAGCTGTTCCGTCTGATTTTCTTGCTGTAAATGTAAAGCCGTCACCATTTTTCTCCGCATATTTCAGACCATTTGTCTGTGCATTTACGTCTGCCACAAGGCCTTTGTAATACTGGAGATTGTTTTCACTGTATCCTCCGGAGAGCACAGCTCCATCCTGTACGACATTATACTTTTTGCAGAAATCTGCAAAATCTGCGGTCTTAACTGCTACCGGAACATATTTCAGACCATATATCTCATAATGACCCATCGTATAGGTTTTTCCATCTTCTGTTGTTATACTGCCTCTGTTCCATTTTACCTTGGAACCGTCTGTAAGATAAAGTGTGCTTCCTTTATCCTCCCAGTAGGATACGTCGAATCTGGTTCCGTCTTCAGCAATGATCGTAGCTTCTGTCTGATAGCTTCCTCTGTGGAGTCCATGATTTGCAGTCGCTCTTGTTACTGTATCAAAAGCTCCTGTATCAAACTCACTATGTGAATCCTTCTCTTCTGAAGAGCTTGTATCTCCAGCTGCATATACGCCTTCTGCTGCCCAGTACTCACCCCAGGTAAGTCCTGCATATACGTACTGATACTCGCCTGTCAGCTGGTCAGAATCGGAAAATGCTTCCGCCACTTCATCGCCTTCTGTGAAATCCTCTTCCCCTGTAGAGAACGGGTCTGCTTCCTCTGCTGTATCTTCCTGCTGGATATCCTCTGTCTCGTCTGCAACAGCTTCTGGCACTGCTGCATCCTCTGCTGCTTCTTCTGTTATGTCTGCAGCATCCTCTATAGCTTCTTCTGCTACAGCTTCAGTATCCTCTGCCGTTTCCTCTGTGCTAAAATCCTCCGTATCTCCTGCCTCTGCCTCGGAAACCACGGCTGCATCAAGATCAGATGCCATTACAGCGGTCGGAAAGGTTGTTGCTGCCACTGCAAGACTTAAAATGCATGGAGCTGTTTTTTTCAATAGATTCCACTTCTGCATTGCTTATTCCTCCTAAAAATATGATATATTTATAGAACCCTTTCCAGGTTTACTATCGCAAGTACTGCGGATATGAGCATTCCCCTCTGCCAAACAGTCATAAACCGGATCGCCGGGAGATCAGCTTCACTCTGCAATATCCTCCACACTATAGGAATCCGCAAGCAGGCTGAACCGCTCCTTCATCCCCTCAGTGAGATACACATGATGGTCTTCATCCACAAAAAGTCCGTCTGCACCGTAAGCTTTCAACAGCTGTGTCCCTTTTTCCACCCCCAGCACAAAACATGCTGTGGAAAGCGCATCTGCCTCCAGACCTGAGTCACAGACTACCGTTACCCCGGTCACTCCGCTTTCTGCCGGATAGCCGGTAGACGGGTCCATAATGTGGTGATACCTTACACCATTTTCGATAAAATATTTCTCATAATCTCCGGATGTGGAAAGAAATTCTGTACCATTTAAGGCAACCACACCAAGATAGTCATCCTCATTTTCAGCTCTGGGATCTGTCACTGCCACATTCCAGGAAGAACCATCCGGCTTGCTTCCGTAGGTCATGACACTACTTCCTCCCAGATTCATAAGTGCTGCTATTACATCCTTCTTTGTTTCCAGTTCTTTAAGGATCAGGTCACAGCCAATACCCTTTCCCGCTGCTCCAAGATCCAGAGAACAGCCCTCTTCCATGTGAACCGTATTTCCGTCAAGAAAAATTTTCTGATATCCGGAATCCTTCAGAACATTCTTAATTTCTGCTTCTTCCGGAATTTTCTGGTTTTCCCCTCCAATATCCCACAGGCGGATCAGCTTCCCGATGGTTGGGTCAAAGGCTCCGTCAGAATCCTCTGCGATCTTCAGAAGACGTTTCAGGTATCCGGAAAGCTCGTCGGAAATCTCCGTATCTTTTCCGCTGTCTGCATTCACCTTATAGATCTGGGACTTCTCATTGGTCCAGGAAAGAAGGTTCGTCTCCACATCTGTCAGCACAGCTGTCAGCTTACTGTTTATATCGTCACCTGTGGTATAGAGTGTTTCTGATACCACAGTATCCATTGCAAAATCTGTATCGGTATATGTCTGTACATCATTTTCCGAAGCAGCCATGCACAGCACAGGAAACAACACCGCAATTCCTGTAAATGTAACTGCTGCCAGAAAAGTTTTCTTTTTCAGAGCCTGATATCTCATAGATCATTTTTCCTCAATTGTTCCAATGTGAATATTTTTTCTCGGGCATGCTGCGGCACATGCGTGGCAGCAAAGACATTCGCCGGATCTGCCTGTGTCGCCGTCGATATCCAGATGAGCCGGACATCTTTTTTTACAGAGACCACATTTCGGCGGACATTTCTCACGGTTTCTCCGAAACAGTGCACCCGGAAGGATTGGCATTAATGCAAAAACCGCTCCCATGGGACAGAGAAACTGGCAGAAAAACCTTTCCTGTGTACACATTCCCACAATGATCAGCACCAGGAACACAATTCCCACCAGATATTTGCTGTTCGGGAGCCGTCCTGCCGTGAGCATGGAAAAAACATCCCACGGGCTGGTTCCCGTAAGCTTTCCGTATACACCTGTAAGGCAGGAAAGCAGGATCAGTGCCAGTACGATATATTTGACTTTCTGAAGCCCGTGAACCATTTTTTCGGAAAGAGTCGGTTTCTTTTTTTTGTGAAAGCATTTCATCCGGATCCAGGAAAAGCCTTCATATACGGCATCTCCGAAAGATCCGAATGCACACGCATATCCGCAGAAATGTCTTCCGAAAAAACAGGTAAAGATCAGAAGCACTGCCGTTACAGTCAGAAAGGAATTCCACTCCACCGGCTGACCGGCCGCAATGGCAAGAAAGATCGATTTGATACCTGCAAAGGCTGTAGAAAACAGAGACGGGGCGGCAATAAAAAATGCCAGCTGTATTCCCGCACGCATCAGCCTTACCTCCCGCTGTCTTTTTTTCATGAGTTTTCCGCCTTTCCAAGTGCCGCATCCACTGCGTTCAGGATTCCTGTGGAGCTGAACGTTGCTCCGGATACGGTATCCACATCTGTACTCTGAGCACTCAGGATGGAATCGATCACACTCTCTGCCTGTGAAAGATATGCACTGTCCTCACCTGGGGCGCTGACTACGTTGATGGATGTAATCTCATCACCGGCAAGTGTCACTTCCACCTGAATGGTCCCGCCGTATCCCTCAGCTTCTCCTGTGTAGGTTCCATCTTTATATACATTATCGGAATCTGCGGTTGCTGTGTCCTCTGCGTCTGCATCGGATACATTGCCGTCTGAAGTGTCTGTTGTTTTGTCATCGCCTGCTGTATCTGCATCACTGCTGCCTGATCCTGCAGATGCTGCCTGATTCTGCATACGATTTACATAACTCGTCTCCAGCGCACTGAGAAGTTCATTCTGCTGCTCCTGAAGTGTATCTACCTTATCTGTCAGAGCCGCGATCTCTTTTTCATTTGCCTGGGCTTTCATGCTGCTGTTATAAAAAAGTACAGCCAGGATCACCAGCAGTAAGGAGATCACTCTCATATAAAAATTCTGATTTTTCATCTCTTTTCTCCCTTGTATTTTTAACAATTCTGTAAATTGCTGCATCAGGCTCAACTGTGCGAACATATATTGCTGCGTCAGATGCTCTCGATCTATTCCTTCAATCTGCGTATAACTGTCTTTTGGATAAATTATATAGTTTTTATCCATATACATAAATTAGTTTTGATTAATCTTTTTTATAAAATTAGACGATGCTAACTTACAGTTAGGTATTATATCACCTGTTTTTTTTCTTGTCTACACTTTTGTTAGTAGTTTATAACTTTTTCCAATATGAATTTTTCTGTTTTATGTCTTTTATAAAAGAAAAATCATCGCCACTCCTCCCTTTCCGTTGGGAACAGCTGTATGAATTATGGTTAGATATCATTAACTTATGTTTGCCTTTTAATTTCGATTATGATATGATTTTTTCTGAATCTGTAACAGAAATGGAGATTTGTTTTGAAGAAAAAAGAATTGATTTTTATTGCCGGGATCCTGATTCTGGCGGGGGTTCTCTGGCTTGGTTTTCAGATTACGGGGAAACGTTCCCATAATACGATCCGTATTACCGTTGACGGAAAAGAATTCGGAACCTATTCGCTTTCCCAGGACCAGATCATCCACATCGGAGACACCAATGTCTGCGAGATCAAAGATGGAAAAGTTACAATGATCGAAGCAACCTGCCCAGATCATTACTGTATGAAACAGAAGGCTGTGGACGAGCACGGCGGTTCCATCATCTGCCTTCCTAATAAGGTTGTGATAGAAGGGGAAAATACTGCAGAGGATTCGGATTCGGAGAGTTCGCCTAAAATTGATGCGGTGACATAAAATTTCCGGAGAATATGCGTAATGTGTGTTCTCCGTAGAGTTTTCTCTGACAGACGGTATTCTGTCTGTGCTATTTCTGCAACGATATTCCTGCAACAAATGAAAGGATTTATTTATGAAACGAAAAACAGCTTATCTCGGATTATTTGCCGCAGTAGCGATCATTTTTGGATATGTGGAGTCTCTGGTCCCTATATTTACAGGGATTCCGGGTATCAAGCTCGGGCTTGCAAACCTGGCGGTACTTTTTATACTGGACCGATATTCCTTTAAAGAAGCGGCTCTCGTGTCCGTTGTCAGGATCCTGGTAATCGGATTTATGTTTGGAAATCTGTTCAGTATTTTGTATAGTCTGGCTGGCGCTGCGCTTAGCCTGACTGTGATGGATCTTTTGAAAAAACATTCCGGCTTCAGTCTGATCGGTATCAGTGTGGCCGGTGGTGTCACACATAATATCGGGCAGCTGATCGTTGCCATGATCGTGGTGAGCAATACGAGTTTGATGGTTTATGCACCGGCACTGCTGGTAGCAGGTGTCCTGGCGGGGATTCTCATAGGTGGGTTGACAAAGGAGGTTGTGGGACGACTTCCTTTGAATCTATAATTATGTGGTTTGCTTTTTGGATTATGGTTTTCACTTTTTTAAGTGAGGGGAAATTGTGTGGTTTGATTTTTTAGATTATAGTTTTCACTTTTTGAAGTGAGATAAATTGGGTAGTTTGATTTTTTTGGATTGTTGTTTTCACTTTTTTAAGTGAGGGGAAATTGTGTGGTTTGATTTTTTTTGGATTATAGTTTTCACTTTTTGAAAGTGGGTAATTTGCGAGAAGGGGAAGCACTCATAGTTGCGAAGGCCGTCTCCCCTTCTCGCGCTCTTCCCCTCCTGGCCACGCCGCTGTGATGCGTTGTGGAATGTGTAAGTGTATCGGCTCAGTCCTGTATTCTGCTGTATCGGCAGTGACAGGCTGAGCCGATTATTGATTCTGCCATGTATTCTGCTGCACTGGCAGTGACAGGCTGAGCCGATTATTGATTCTGTCTTGTATTCTGCTGCACTGGCAGTGACAGGCTAAGCCGATTGTTGCTTCGACATTGTTTGTTGCTTCTGGATTATATTCTGCTGCACTGGCAGTAGCAGGCTGAGCCGATTATTGCTTCGGCACTGTTTATTGCTTCTGGCTGAATGGGAAAGTGGCCTGCGTAGCGGGCTTGTTCTCTGGATTATGGTGTATCGCTGTTATTCAGGAACAGGCTTCGCCAATATATTTACGTCAGCATAAATCGGCTCAACCTTCCACAGCCAACGTAGTAGAATCCATCGCCCCTCCAATATCTTCACATATTCCTACAACCTACAATAGCTGCGTGCCCGGAAAGGGGGAGCTCGAGGGGGAAAAGCGGGCTTCGCAACTTTGAGTGCTTTCCCCCTCGTACCTGCCCATGCCAAAATGGTCCCCCTGAAAGGGAAAGTACCTGCGTTTCAAGCATCCCCCCGGAAAGGGCATCACCTGCGTCTCAAGCATCCTCCCGGAAAGGGAAAACATCCTCCGGAAGGCGATCAGGCTCCGGTTTCATCAGGGAACTGCGGGATCGGAGTTACCGGAGGATAATGATCCACCGGAGGTTCATCAAACTCTCCGGAAATATTCCGATAGAAAACTGCCATACAGGTTTCTATATAAGGCACCAGCCAGATCAGTGCCAGATACAATGTAAATATGGAAAAAATGATCCACGGAACAAAACTTAAGAGCATTTTCATATATTCCCAGTAATGTCCCTTCATAAGCTTTGCACTGGCTTTCAGTGCCTGCACTCCTTTTATGTCCGAATTATCGGACAGGATGTAATAGCTCATGGTGAACGGCATAGCTGCCAGCAGGTTCAACGCGAACCCGAGAAGTGTGAGCAGCATGTAAGTTACTGCCCAGTTCATCTGCTCCTCCGTTGTATTTCCCATATTGCTTGTAAAAGAAAACCACGCCAGTGGAAGTGATGTCACCAGATTGATCAATGCCAGCACAAAGGATGCCACGATCACATGATCCGGCTGATGGCTGAAAAAGTACAGAAGGTCTCCGAAAGAGTAGGTTTCCCTTCTGGAAATATTCAGATAGATCCGGTAAAGTCCTGCGGAAAAAATACAGATCACCAGAGAAAGGACAAAGCTGAATACCTCTCCTCCAATGATCGCATACAGGGAATCTCCCGGAAAAAGTGCTGTGGAAATATAGCTTGAAACTGCGCTCATCGCCGCAACCGCAATACTCCCGATCACAGGGACCGTAAAATTACCGGCCAGAGTTTCCCCTGCCAGCTTCTTACAGCCCTTCAGATTTTTTCTCATAATTCTGTATCCCTTCGTTATAGAAGGCGGAGACTCATCCAAGCCTCCGCCCCGTCATTTTTTACTTCAGATATATCATATTCTCATATTTCACATCTGTTTAGTCTGCAAGATTAAACGCATCATGTACCGCATTCATGGCACGTACGCCATCTTTCTCGTTAATGAGAACCGTCACACGGATCTCAGATGTTGCGATCATATTGATGTTCACACCCTCATTGTAAAGGCTTTCGAACATTTTTGCAGCAACACCCGGATTGCTCATCATACCTGCTCCTACAATAGAAAGCTTGGCAATGTTTTTCTCCGCATGAAGCTCAGAATAGGCGATGCGTGCCTGGTTAGCTTCCAGAACACCCATTGCATCGTCCAGATCATTTTTATCAACAGTAAAGGAAATGTCCTTGGTTCCGGCACGGCCGATAGACTGAAGGATCATATCCACATTGATATTTTTCTTAGCCAGGGTATCAAAAAGCTTAAATGCCACTCCTGGTGAATCTTTAAGTCCGATCACAGCAATACGTACTGCATCTGTATCCAGAGCAACACCGCTGATCAGCATTCTCTCCACTGTTACTTCCTCCTTTACCACAGTTCCTTCGCTGTTGTTGAGACTGGAACGTACCACCAGCGGCACGCCGTATTTCTTTGCCATCTCCACAGAACGGTTATGAAGCACTCCCGCACCCAGAGTTGCCAGATCCAGCATTTCATCGTAAGTGATCTCCTTAAGCTTGCGGGCATTCGGAACCTTACGCGGGTCAGCGGTATAAACACCGTCCACATCGGTATAGATCTCACAGGCATCTGCATGAAGCGCTGCCGCAAGAGCTACGGCTGTGGTATCAGAACCGCCACGTCCAAGTGTGGTATAGTCATTATATTTATCAATGCCCTGGAAGCCTGTGACCACAACGATCCTGCGGTTATCCAGCTCTCTGCGGATACGTGCCGCCTCGATCTTTTTCAGGCGTGCGCTGCCATGTGCACTTGTTGTGTGCATAGCTACCTGAAAAGCGTTCAGAGAAACAGCCGGTACTCCCAGACTGTCCATAGCCATGGACATCAGTGCCACTGACATCTGCTCTCCGATGGTAAAAAGCATATCCATCTCACGTTTCGGAGGTTTGTCATTGATATCCTTTGCCATGGTGATCAGCTCATCGGTATACTTACCCATTGCAGAAAGCACGACCACCACGTCGTTTCCTTTTTTGTAATCTTCGATACATCTTCTGGCAACATTAAAGATACGCTCTTTGTTTGCCACAGAAGTACCGCCGAATTTTTTTACAATCAACATGTTCTTTTCTTCCCTTCGGCATCAATCCTTTACACGGATCATTGCCAGTACTTTTCCGGTGAGCTTGCTGATCTTCTCATAATATTCAGCCTGCTTCATCACCGGTGTGATAAATCCGAATTCGTCCGGAAGGTCATCCGGCTCGATGGTCTGTACATCACCAAAAGCTTTTTCCACTTCATCCATAGTAGTATCAGACACACGTACGAAGAAACGTCCCTCAACTTCATCCATATCCATAAGCTTCAGGGCATAGCTGCTCCAGTTTGTCATGATATTTCTGTGGAGATGCTTTGCTTCATCCACAACATCTGCAACTACTGCACTTGCAGTCGGAAGCTTACCTGCTCCGCTTCCGTAGAACATAGCATCTCCAAGAACATTTCCGTGCACAAATATTGCATTAAACACATCATTTACACTGTAAAGCGGGCTACTCTGGCCTACCAGGAACGGCGCTACCATTGCATAGAAAGAATCTCCGATCCTGCGGCTTGTGGCAAGAAGCTTGATGGTCATGCCAAGCTCTTTTGCATATTCCATATCTGCCGGTGTGATCTTTGTGATTCCTTCTGTATAAATATCCTCGTAATTCAGGAATTTTCCGTATGCAAGTGAAGAAAGGATGGCGATCTTACGGCATGCGTCAGCACCTCCTACGTCTGCAGTCGGATCTGCCTCTGCATAGCCCTTTGCCTGAGCTTCCTTCAGAACCGTATCAAAATCACAGTTCTCTGTGCTCATCTTGTAAAGCATGTAGTTGGTGGTTCCGTTAAGGATTCCTGTGATCTCATCGATCTCATCTGCTGTCAATGAAGAATTCAATGCACGGATGATCGGGATACCGCCGCCGCAGCTTGCCTCAAAAAGGAAATTGATATTTTTTTCTTTTGCGATCTCCATGAGTTCGGAACCATGCTTGGCTACCAGAGCCTTATTGGATGTGCTTACGCTCTTTCCTGCCTGAAGCGCTCTTTTTACAAAGGTATAAGCCGGCTCGATCCCGCCCATAACCTCAACAACAATATCTACCTCCGGATCGTTTACGATCACTTCATAATCATGAACCAGAACTTTCTCAACCGGATCTCCCGGAAAATCTCTTAAATCAAGAACGTACTTGATGTTAATCTCATCTCCAGCTCTCTTGTTAATGCTCTCATGATTGGTGTTGATGACTTCAACAACTCCGCTTCCTACTGTACCGTAGCCTAATACTGCTATGTTTATCATATGCTTACTCCCTGCCTAAAATTTTCAAATAGTGTATACCGTCTCTCTGCTCAATATTCTCCACCATAGCCTCTGCGTCGCCTTCTCCCGGAAGGATGTCAACGCTCAGCGTCAGCGTTGCGACTCCGTTAATGGGAATACTCTGATGTATGGTCAGGATATTACCGTGAAAACGGGCAATCGTCTGCAGCACCATTGATAAAAGCCCCGGCTCATCGTCCATCTGAATGATAAAGGTGATGGTCTTTCCCTTGGTCTCCTCGTGGAAAGGAAAAATATCGTCCTTATATTTGTAAAAAGAACTGCGGCTGATCCCGGTCCTTTCAGCAGCTTCCTGAACAGTAGCCACCCGTTTGGATTCCAGCAGTCTCTTGGCCTCAACCACCTTGAGAAGTACCTCCGGCACTGCCCGTTCTCTTACTACATAGTATTTTTTCTTTTCAACCTGTTTCTGCATAGCAACCTCTCTGACTGCTGTTCACATTGTGGCCAGCAGCCTCCTGTCCGTTTCATAAAGACAACTGTTTTTGTACAAGAGATATATTATCATAATAAAAGAAACTCCACAAGCGCTTTTTTGCCTGCGGAGTCCTTTTCTCTGTCTTTATGGGGTTCCGTGACAGTAATGTTATTCTTTCTTTTTCGCCAGCGCGATCCATTTCAGGTATGCATTGATAAAAATGTCAATACCACCGTCCAGAACTGCGTCAACATTACCGGTTTCTTCATTGGTTCTATGGTCTTTTACCATGGTGTATGGCTGCAGGACATAGGAACGGATCTGGTTTCCCCAGCCGATATCTGTCACTTCGCCTCGAATGCCTGAAAGCTTCTCCTCGGCTTCCTGCTGTTTCAGCAGATACAGCTTGGCCTTCAGCATCTGCATGGCCTTGTCCTTGTTCATGTGCTGAGAACGTTCATTCTGGCACTGTACCACGATTCCTGTCGGAAAATGGGTGATACGGATCGCAGAGGATGTCTTGTTGATATGCTGTCCACCGGCACCACTGCTTCGGTAGGTATCAATACGGATATCGTCATCATTGATCTCAACATCCAGATCCTTCTTGATATCCGGCATAACATCGCAGGATACAAAAGAGGTCTGTCTCTTTCCTGCTGCATTAAACGGAGAAATACGTACAAGACGATGAACACCCTTCTCGGATTTCAGATAACCGTAGGCGTTCTCTCCGTTCACCTGGAAGGTTACGGATTTCACACCGGCCTCATCACCGTCAAGGTAATCCAGGACCTCCAGCGCAAAGCCTTTCTTCTCCGCCCATCTGCTGTACATACGATAAAGCATTCCGCACCAGTCGCAGGCCTCTGTTCCGCCGGCTCCTGCGTTCAGCTTGATGATGGCGTTCTCTCCGTCGTACTCTCCGGAAAGGAGTGTCTTCACACGGATGCTGTCAAAGCTTGCCTGAAACTCGTCCAGCATTTCCTGGATCTCAGGGACGATCTCAGGATCATTCTCCTCATATCCCATCTCGATCATGGTTTCCATATCTTCCATCTGCGTTTCCAGATTATGGTATGTCTCAATATCGTCCTTGAGACTCTTTAACTGTTTCATCTTCATCTGGGATGCTTCCGCATTATCCCAGAAATCAGGCGCCTCCATCTCGCGCTCTAATTCTTCGACCTTCTGCTCTTTGTTAGCGAGGTCAAAGTGAATCCCTCACTTCCACTAATGGCTCTGTGTATGTTGCAAGAATACTCTTGAACTGATCTAACTCAACCACAGCTTCACCTTCTTTCTATATATTGATACAGGATTTCCTGCCTGTCTTATACAATACCATATGGGCATGGAAATTACAACGAAAACGTGGTCAGGGCGTAAATATCCCCTCTCCTGTGCTTCAGAAGCGGCAGCTGCTCCCGGACTTTTTTTACCTCGTCCAGATCCAGTTCCACTATCTCCACGTCCGGCTTTTCTTCCATCTCCATGAGGACTTTTCCCCAGGGGTCTGCGGCAATGGAGTGGCCCCAGGAATGATACCCGGCGTTCAGGTCTCTGGCGGGGGCAGCTCCGATGGTGTATACCTGGTTATCCACGGCTCTCTGGCGGAACATCAGCTCCCAGTGAAGGGGCCCTGTTGTCATGTTAAAAGCAGCCGGCACGATGATTACCTGGGCGCCTTCGTCCACCATCAGCCTGGCAAGCTCCGGAAAACGGAAGTCGTAGCAGATGCAAAGGCCCATCTTACCAAATTCTGTATCAAAAACCGTCACCTGGTCTCCCGGTGTCAGGGTATCGGATTCTTTAAAATACTGACCGCCTTTTACATCAATGTCAAAAAGATGCATCTTCCGGTGCTTACCGATCTGATGACCATTTCTGTCAAAGACATAGGAAGTGTTATAAATATTGCCGGCTTCATCTCTCTCCGGCATACTTCCTGCTACGAGATAAATTCCGTGTTCTGCCGCCAGTCGGGAACATTTTTCCCAGGTATCTCCCCTCTCTGGTTCCGCATATTCCGGGAAGTATTTGTTCTCGTAGGGGCAACAGAACATTTCGGGCAGGACTGCCAGATCGATCCCCTGAAGTTCCGGGCTGGCAAGAAGTTCTGCTGCCTGGATGATATTGCGAAATTTATCAGTATATACATGTGTCTGAAGAATTGCAGTTTTTATAATTGCCATATTATCCTATCCCTTCTCTTACAGCGAAAATTAAGTATCTGCTATATTGACGCAGGATGATTAATATTCGCTGTACTCTGTTCCTGTGTAACAGAAATTCCAGAAAAAATAGCCCCACCGCATCATCTGGGTGAGACTATTTCTATCTTCCTTCTCAGATCTTGGCAGCCTTACGTCCGCAGCACTGTTTGTATTTCTTGCCACTTCCGCATGGGCACGGATCATTCGGGTATACTTTATCTTCTTTTCGCTGAACCGGTTTCTTCGGGCCTGCGCTGTCATCTTTGTTTGTGCCGGTTACCTTAGCAACCTGCTCACGCTCGATCTTCTGCTCTACATGAACATGATACAGCATACGTACAGTATCTTCCTGAATGGAGCTGATCATGCTGTTAAACATCTCGAATGCGTTCATCTTGTACTCAACAACCGGATCTCTCTGGCCATATGCCATCAGACCGATACCCTGACGGAGCATTTCCATATCATCGATGTGATCCATCCATTTGCTGTCGATGCATTTCAGAAGGACAACTCGCTCAAGCTCACGAAGCTGTTCCGGTTCCGGGAACTCAGCCTCCTTCGCTTCGTAAAGCTTCACAGCCTCTTCCTTCACAATGTGCTTGATCTCATCTTTCTTATGGCCTTTTACCTTCTCTGCGGTCAGCGGGTGGATCGGGATGATCGGAGTGATCGCAGTATTGAACTCATCAAGATCCCACTCAGAAGAATCCATGTCATCGGAGAAGCACATGTCTGTCATGCTGTCTACGATATCTGTGATCATCTTATAGATGGCATCACGCATATTCTCACCGTCAAGTACCTGGCGGCGCTCCTCATAGATGATCTCTCTCTGCTCATTGTTAACCTGGTCATAGTCGAGAAGGTTTTTACGGATACCGAAGTTGTTGAACTCGATCTTCTCCTGGGCTTTCTCGATAGCATTGGAAAGCATCTTGTGCTCGATCTGCTCATTCTCCTCAACACCAAGGGATGTGAACACCTTCATCAGTCTCTCGGAACCGAACAGACGCATCAGGTCATCCTCAAGGGAAATGTAGAAACGGGATTCACCCGGATCTCCCTGTCGTCCGGAACGTCCACGGAGCTGGTTATCGATACGTCTTGACTCATGACGCTCGGTACCGATGATCTTCAGACCGCCGGCCTCTCTTGCCACATCGTCAAGCTTGATATCGGTACCACGGCCTGCCATGTTGGTCGCGATGGTAACGGCATCTGCCTGTCCTGCCTGAGCTACGATCTCAGCCTCAAGCTCATGGAACTTGGCATTCAATACATTGTGGGGGATTCCCTCTCTCTTCAGCATTCTGCTGAGAAGCTCGGAAGTCTCGATGGTGATCGTACCAACCAGTACCGGCTGATGTTTTGCGTGAGCTTCCTTAACTGCCTCTACAACGGCGTTGAATTTCTCTTTCTTTGTCATGTAAACAGCATCATCAAGGTCTTTACGCTGTACTACACGGTTGGTCGGGATCTCTACAACGTCCATGCCGTAAATATCACGGAACTCTTTTTCTTCGGTAAGGGCTGTACCTGTCATACCGCCTTTTTTATCATATTTGTTGAAAAAGTTCTGGAAGGTAATGGTTGCGAGAGTCTTGCTCTCTCTCTTAACCTTCACATGCTCTTTCGCCTCGATCGCCTGATGAAGACCATCGGAGTAACGACGGCCCGGCATGATACGTCCAGTAAACTCATCAACGATCAGGATCTCGTCATCTTTTACAACATAATCCTGATCCTTGTGCATCAGATTATGTGCACGAAGTGCAAGGATGATGTTGTGCTGGATCTCCAGGTTTTCCGGATCTGCCAGGTTCTCGATATTAAAGAATTTCTCAACCTTCTTGATACCCTGCTCGGTAAGGTTGACGATCTTATCTTTCTCATTTACAACGAAGTCACCGGTCTCGATAACCTCCTCACCCATGATGGCTGCCATCTTGGTCATCTCATGACTGGCCTCACCACGCTCCAGCTGCTGTGCAAGGATGTCGCACACTTCATAAAGCTTGGTGGACTTGCCGCTCTGTCCGGAAATGATCAGAGGTGTACGTGCCTCATCGATCAGGACAGAGTCGATCTCATCGATGATACAGTAGTGAAGGTCTCTCTGAACAAGCTGTTCTTTATAGATGACCATGTTGTCACGAAGATAATCAAATCCAAGTTCGTTGTTTGTTACGTATGTGATGTCGCATCCGTATGCCGCACGGCGCTCTTCCGGCTTCATATCGTTAAGTACCACGCCTACAGTCAGGCCAAGGAACTCGTGAACCTTACCCATCCACTCAGCATCTCGTTTTGCCAGGTAGTCGTTGACGGTTACGATGTGGACACCTTTTCCCTCAAGGGCATTCAGATATGCAGGAAGTGTGGAAACAAGAGTTTTACCTTCACCTGTTTTCATCTCGGCGATACGGCCCTGGTGAAGGATGATACCACCGATGATCTGTACACGGTAATGCTCCATTCCAAGTACACGCTTGGCTGCCTCACGTACGGTGGCAAATGCCTCCGGAAGAAGATCATCCAGTGTTGCACCTTCTGCAAGACGTTTCTTATATTCTCTTGTCTTGTCTCGTAACTGCTCATCCGTAAGCTGCTGCATCTGAGACTGATAGCTCTCGGTTTTTTCAACCAGCGGCATGATACGTTTTACCTCACGCTGGCTGCGGGTTCCAAATACTTTTGAAAAAACATTCATGTTTCTGCTCCAATCATTTTATTCGAATAAGACTGCTGTCTCTGATCTGTCCAATTTTGGATCATTCCAGTTCTCTGTTGATATCCGTTATACTGGATCACATATGGTATATATTCTACCACTTTCCTGTTATAAAAACAATGAACAATTATTTAACAAATCATGTCAGGAACAACAGAGTTATTGTTCACTCCGTTCTCAGTAACACAATAGAAAATATCCCGCATAGGATCCTGTTTTCGAGGATCCCGCGGGATATTACAGATCTTATTTCCTTACTTTTGCATTTTTTACACTGCTCCAGGCACCGTAATATGTCTTTCCGCTCACTTTTTTGTATGCACGGATACGAACATAATAAGTGCTTCCCTTTTTCAAACCGGAAAGTGTTCGGGTCAGTGCACTGGCGGACACTGTCCTGGACCCTCTCATGGACCTTGATGCCGCATACTGGATCTGATAGCCGGAAGCGCCAACTGCTTTTTTCCAGCGGACAGTCAGCTTCCCGGAAGCCTTGCTGGACGGTTTGTACTGCACCGGAGCTGTCAGACGGACGATCCGGCTGCCGTTTTTGTTATAAGCACTTAAAGCAGAGCCCTTGTATGCGCGGACTGTATAAGTATACATGGTTCCTGATTTTACTGATCCGTCTGTGTAGACCAGCGTATTGCTTCCGCTTACGGTAGCGATATTGACCCACTTGCTGCTGTTTCCGGTCCTTCGATAGATCTTATAGCCGGAAGCATTTGCAGCTTTTTTCCATTTGAAGACGATGCCGGCAGGGCTGTTGGAAGTGCCGGATAGCCCGGGCGTGGTAAGCTTTACCGTTGTAAGGGCCGCGGAACGGAACTGGTATACGGCTGACTGTATTTCATCAGTCTTTTTCCATTCAGATTTCTGATAAACATACTTCTGGAAAAAGATATACATGTTATAAGTTGCGGCTTTGTTTATTCCTTTGGCAGATCCGATCCGCCATGTAGTATTCTTCCTGTTATCGGTTGGATTTGGTGAAGTACTCCAGTAAACCGGCACCCACTTCACATCTCCAGGCCCGGGATTTGAATTTGTAGTTCCCGCACCGGTCACGGTAAAATTATAATATTTATTCGGAGTAAATTTCAGCGGAGAATCCAAACCTCTTACAAAACTATCTTTAACATCCGGTATATAAGGTGTATAGACTGGCGTCGGCGTCACATCATATTTCGGGCGGGTTCCCCTGTAATTCAACTTTAATTTTTTCAGGTTGCTGGTTCTTCCGTCTGAACCCAATACCTTAAGATACAGATCAAATTCTTTCTCTGTATCCAGATTCTTAAGATATATCACAAAGCTTCTGTTTGCAGTAACCGCCACACGAGAGTTTCCCGTATCGACCCTCGGAACATCAGATGTTCCGTCCTTTTTTCTCGCTACAGCTTTGTAGTAGCAGGCTCCGTTTGCATCAACTTTAAGTGTCACATTTACAGAACTGCGGCTTACCCATTTTTCTCCGGTCCATTTTACGTTTATTTTTGGCGCCGGTGTTGGTGTCACTGTCAGTTCAGGATCCGCTGTCGGTGTCACTGTCGGCTCCGGATCCGTTATCGGTGTCACTGTCGGTTCCGGACCCGCTGTCGGTGTCACTGTCAGCTCCGGAGCTGACGCTGACATAGCTTCTGCGTTTTCTTCTTCCATACCGTCTCCTGCTTCTTCAGGTATCAGTTCTGTCAATAATACTTCCGGATCATCCTCACTGGAGATCTCTTCTGAAACTCCTTCCTCAGCTCCGCCGAAAGCATCCTCGCTGTTCTCCGCATTTTCCGCATTTTCCGCGTTTTCCACATCTTCCATGGTTGCATCGGAAGAGTTATCCACCATTTCCTCAGAAATATCCTCACTGTCTTCTGCAGGCTGCTCAGTCTCTCCCATAGACTCTGTAGTTTCCTCTGCGGAAAACATCTCCTGGCTGTCCCCAGCATTTTCTGTGATTTCTGCATCACCGCTGCCAAACTCTGCAGCCATACCGGTTGCCGGAAACACCGTCACACAAAGCGCGGCACTTAAAAAAAGTGCCAGAACTTTTTTCTTCATTTACCTTCCTCCTTTTCTCCGTGTGTTACATATTTGTTATGTCAAGGAGATATTCGCACTTCACACAGTATCATTTTTCAGGAAGTGGGGCTGACTGAAACTTGTACTGTACAGACTGTATCTTATCCGTAGACTGCCATTTGGAATCCCTGCAGGTATATTTGCGGAAGAAAACATACAGATTAAAAGTTCCCTCCTGGTCGATTCCTTCCTTGGAACCGATCTTCCAGGTGCTTCGGATCCGGTTGGAATTCGGATTCGCAGATGTACTCCAATAAACAGGCACCCACTTAATGTCTCCGTTTTCCGGATCCTCATTATCGGTACCGGCACCGATAACCTTAAAATCATAAAATGTATCCGGGTAGAATTCCAGAGGAGAATCCAGCCCCTCTACCGTACTGTCCTCTGCCTTTGGTTTGGATGCTTTATGTTTTTTCTCAGAATCTGTTTTTTTCGCCGGGCGGCTGTCCTGATCCAGCTCCATCCGCTTCAGATCACTTAATTTCCCATTCTCATCCTCAATCTGGATATACAGATCAACTGCCTGGTCTGTATCCAGGTCTGCAAGTGTGATCCCGAACTCTTCATCCTCACTGATCAAAACCTCATCATTCACGGTATTTCCGGTCTCAATCTGAGGCACCTGGAAATTTCCGTCTTCCCCTCGCTCTGCCCATTTATAATAGCAGACGCCGTTAACGGCTGACGTAAGCGTTATCTCTGCCTGGGAATAGCTGTCCCATTTAAACCCTGTCCATTGTATTTCTGACTTTTTGGAATCCTTTGTATTGTTTTCTCCGGAAATCAGTTCCAGATCCTCCACAGTCTGTTCTTTTATGGTGTCACCACTGTTAAATTCCGCTGCCATACAGGTAACCGGTATCATGGTCATACCAAGAGCTGCACTTAAAATCACCACAGGAAGCTTCTTTTTCATTTTTCCTTCCTCCTTTCGCATATGTCTTCATTATATAATTCTCCCCTATTGCTTGCAACAGAAAAGAAGCCTGATTTTGCTGTGACATAAAAGGCTCCGGAAACCTGCCGATTTCTCACACAGATTCCCGGAGCCTTCCATTCAATATTCAGTTGTGATAATAAAATCCCCTATCAGAACTCTGGTTCGATCAGTCCGTAAGTATTTCCTTTACGTTTATAAACTACGTTAACCTGCTCTGTCTCAGCATTAAAGAATACAAAGAAATTATGTCCGAGAAGCTCCATCTGTACGCATGCATCTTCCGGATACATTGGTTTGATCCCGAATTTCTTGGTACGGATGATCTTAACTTCCTCATCCTCTTCATAATCCTTATCAAGGTATGCCTTCTGGAAGTTTGTGGATTCCTGCTGCTTGTCAACGATCTTGTTCTTGTATTTACGAAGCTGACGCTCAATTACCTCTTCAACCAGATCGATGGATACATACATATCATTGCTTACCTGCTCGGAACGGATAATGTTACCTTTCACAGGGATCGTTACCTCGATCTTCTGGCGATCCTTCTCAACGCTTAAGGTTACTGAAATCTCAGTTTCAGGAGTGAAATACCTTTCAAGTTTACCAAGCTTGTCCTCAACAGCTGTTTTAAGTCCTTCGGTTACTGCTATATTCTTTCCACTAATAATAAATTTCATGACTTCCATCCCCTTTGCTGTTTTATGTTGCTATTATAACATATTAAATTGAATTTTAACATCACTTTTCAAAAATTTCATAAATTTTTTCCAAATTTATTCGATATATTCCTTCAAAATGTTTTTTTTGTCGTGAATGCGCAACTATTAGAGTATTTCATCTAATTAATTCATTACAAATGTATATCTGCACACCAGTGCCAGAAGATTGATGGGACAAAAGCATCTGCTTCACTATTTGTATATACTATTTCATTTTAGCCAGAGCTTCAAAGGGTATACTTCCGCCAAAAATATCCAAAGCACTGCCAACAGTCACATCCAGTCTGCCCTGACCTGCTTTTCGAAGCTCTTCAATATCTGCCATAGAACCCACACCGCCTGCATAGGTCACCGGATGGGCTGTATACTGTCCCAGAAGCTTTGCAAGCTCTGTTTCCACACCTCGGGCCTTTCCTTCCACATCCACTGCATGGACCAGAAATTCGTCGCAGAAGCTTCCAAGCCTTTCCATCAGCTCCGGTGTCACGATCTCTTCTGTAAATTTCTGCCATCGGTCTGTGACAATATAATATTTGCCATCTTTTTTGCGGCAGCTCAGGTCAAGTACAAGATGTTCTTTCCCCGCTGCATCACGGATCTTCTCCAGATTTTCCCAGGATATCACTCCGTTTTTAAACACATAGGAGGTTACGATCACGTGGCTGGCGCCAGCCTCCAGATATTCTGCCGCATTCTCCGGGCAGATGCCGCCTCCGATCTGAAGCCCTCCGGGATATTTTCCCAGAGCCTGAAGTGCCTGGGCTTTCGTCGCTTCATAGTTCGGGGAATCCTTTCCGTTCAGAAGGATCACATGACCGCCCTTTAATCCTGCCTTCTTATAAAGCTCTGCATAGAATGCCGCATCCTGCTCTGACACAAAATTTTCTGCCGCCTGATCCCCCTGATCCTTCAGGCTTCCTCCTACGATCTGTTTTACTTTTCCGTTATGTATATCAATGCATGGTCTGAATTTCATAATCCTATCCTCCATCTTCTTTCCATGCACTGATAATAGCATCTGAAACAGTTTTATGCAATGCTGTGGTAAAATATCTGTTATCTTCCTTCTACCGCATTTCCCACTGCGTTTCCGATATCATCCACTGCATTACCTACGCCGTCGCCAAGGTCCTTTACACTGTCACCCAGCTCACCGGATACAGTTCCGTCATTTTCGTTTCTGTCAGCATCCGCAGCTCCGGGTGCTGCTGTCCCGTTATTTCCATTTCCTGCAGGCGTCACGGTAATATTTCCATCGGACATCTCATTGTTATCCGTGCCGGAATCCTTAATGCTCTCTCCATTGTCCTTCACACCGTCATTGTCTGCTTTTTCTTCCATAGTTTCATCTTCTGCGGCAGTATTTTCGTTTGTATCTTTTTCCTTATCCTTCGTGTTTTTATCTTTTTCATCCACTGTTTCATCCGCATTGTTTACCTCTGTGCCGCAGGCTGTAAATGTACACAGTGACAGGGTAAGCAAAGTACCAAAAAGAATCGCCTTCCATTTTTTCATATGATCTTCTCCTTTTTCTGAAAAATTCTGTATTCCTAATATGGCACTTTTTCCGCTATCCTATTCTGGGAAAAATTTCAAAAACCGCAATTTCATCCAAAAAAGACGGGGTCCGATCTTACACGAACCCCGTCTGTATTACCTGTAATTTTATTCTGTTGCGGCTCAATCTGTCAGGATCAGCCGATCACGTCACTCATATCATAACGTCCTGCCGGTTTGCCGGCAAGGAATTTGGCTGCTTCTACAGCACCTTTTCCAAAAATAGCCTTGGAATATGCAGTATGCTTGAACTCGATCACTTCGTCCTGACCTGCAAAAATTATCTCATGCTCACCTACGATAGTTCCGCCGCGAACTGCGGAGATACCGATCTCCTTATCATCGCGTTTTTCACGTTTCTGGCTGCGGTCATATACATAATGATACTGATTATCCATAGCTTCATTAATGCTGTCTGCCAGCGCAAGTGCAGTACCACTTGGTGCGTCTAATTTCAGGCGGTGATGCTTCTCTACGATCTCCATATCAAAGCCTGCAGCTGCAAGAACCTTAGCTGCGTCCTGAACCAGCTTCAGAAGTGTGTTGATACCAAGAGACATGTTTGCGGATTTCAGCACTGCTACCTTTCGGGATGTTTCTTCCACTTTTGCAAGCTGCTCCTGGCTTAAACCGGTACTG
>OGXW01000058.1_pt1 | contig 61152 bp, 59 predicted proteins | sample 1576341 | NCBI WGS metagenome assembly OGXW01 (sample SAMEA3541592, study PRJEB24748) | human gut metagenome | biome: human gut; feature: human-associated habitat; material: faeces | place: China | collected 2012
TTGAATTATTCTGCTTCTTTGAAAAACAAGATGCATTAAAAATTAAAATGCCAGATCAAGTTCCACCAGGAGTTGCTCGTGCATTCGAAGTTTTAGTACCAGCTACTTTAACTTTAATCATTACTGCTTGTATCGGGTCTGCATGTTATAACTTAACAGGATTATACTTAAATGATGTCATCAAAAACAGTATCCAAGGTCCTTTAGGTGCCGTTGGTGCTACTATTCCAGGTGTTATGATTATTTATTTAGTTATCATGTTATTCTGGTTAGTAGGTATTCATGGTAACAACATGTTATCTGCAGTAAAAGAAGCATTATTTACTCCATTAGCACTTGAAAATGTTGAAGCTTTCAATAAAGGTGAAACTCCTAAAAACATCATCAATATGTATTTCTTACAAATGACTGGTGAATTTGGTGGTTCAGGTGTTACTATCGGTTTAGTAATTGCTATTATGATTTTCTCTAAACGTGAAGATAATAAAGCAATCGCTACATTATCATTAGTTCCAGGATTATTCAATATCAACGAAACAGTTACATTTGGTATTCCAATGGTATTAAACCCAATCTTAGGTATTCCATTTGTATTTGCTTGTTTAGTGACTATTATTGTTGGTTATGTATTAACAGTTATCGGATTCTGTCCAGTTGCATGTTTAACAGTACCTTGGACAACTCCACCAATCTTATTTGGTTTCTTAACAACTGGAGCAAACATCATGGGTGGTGTTACTCAAGCTATCTTAATTGTAGTATCTACAGTTATTTATACACCATTCTTAATTGCTTACGAAAAATATCAAGCAAATCAAGCTGCAGAAGCTTAATGATGAAATTGACAAGGATATGTTGTATCCTTGTCTTTCATTGTATATAAAGGTAGAATGAAAATAGAGGTGAGAGTATGAGTTTATTATCAAGGATAGAATATCAAAGTGGATTTAGTGAGTTAGAAAAAAAGATTGCTGATTATCTTATTGAACATAAAGAAGATGTCATTCATATGAATTTAAAAGAACTAGCGAAAGCCACTTATACTTCAACAGCAACAATCAGTCGTTTTTGTAAGAAAGTAGGAGAAAAGAATTTTAATGATTTTCGTGTTCATTTTGCGGAAGTAACACAATCTCAATCTTTTGCGACTGTTAATTTTAATCGACCATTTTTACCAGATAGTTCAGTTGGAGAAATACAATATAATATCAGTGATATTTATAAACAAACAATAGATGGTACAAATCTGGTTTTAGATCTTAATGAATTAAATAGAGCAGTTGACTGTATTGATCAAACAAATATTATAGATATCTTTGGTTTTGGAGATTCATATTTAACTGCACAATTATTTGAACATAAAATGACTTATGTTAATAAGTATGTTAATTTAAAAGCAATTCCCACTGAACAAAATCAACAAGCTTTATATACAAATAAAGATACAGTGGCAATAGTTATTTCTTATTCAGGAGAAACAAATGAAATTAAACCGATTGTAGAACGTATTAAAATAAATGGTGGAACAATTATAGCAATTACATCACTTAATAATAGTTTTTTAAGAAAAAATGCGGATATTTGTTTAACCATGTGTTCAAAAGAAAATATTATTAATAAGATAGGTGTTTTTTCTTCTAAAATTAGTAGTGATTATATTATTGATTTAATTTATTCTATGATTTTTCAAAAACATTATCATGATTTAATGATTAATAAAGTATCAATGGGATATCGATGGGATTATCGAAGAAATGAAACAACACAAGAAAAAGGAAAGGAAGAATAAAATGGGACATATTTTATGGGTAGAACCTATATTTCATGAAAAAATATGGGGTGGTAAACGTTTAAAAGATGTATATGGTTATGATATACCAAGTGATCAAACAGGAGAATGTTGGGCACCATCAGCTCATCCAAGTGGAGATAATACAATTATTGAAGGAGAATTTAAAGGACAAACATTGTCAAAGGTGTTCAATGAACATCGAGAATTGTTTGGAAATATTAAAGATAAAGAATTTCCCTTACTTATTAAAATCATTGATGCTTGTGATGATTTATCAGTACAAGTACATCCAGGAGATGAATATGCACACATTCATGAAAATTCTTTAGGAAAGACAGAATGTTGGTATGTTTTAGAAACAGAAGAAAATACGAAGATGGTCATGGGACATCATGCTAAGACAAAAGAAGAACTAGTACAAGCAATTGAAAATGATGATTATGATCATTTATTAAATAAGTTTGATATTCAAAAAGGAGATTTCTTTTATATACCAAGTGGAACGATTCATGCGATTTGTAAAGGGTCATTAATTTATGAAGCACAACAATCATCAGATATCACTTATAGAGTCTATGATTATCATCGAAAAGATAAAGATGGAAATGAAAGAAAATTACATGTACAACAATCAATAGATGTTACAACAGTCCCTTATCAACCATATGATATAGAAAATCAAGTAGAAGAAACAATTGAAAATGGAAAGAGAAAAGAACTCGTATCATCAAATTATTTAACATTAAATAAATATGATATGACAGGATATAATAAAGTAAAAAATGATAAACCATTTCAATTAGTATCCATTATTGAAGGAAAAGGAACAGTAGAAGGAAAAGAAGTAAAAAAAGGAGATCATTTTGTTGTATGTTCTGATCAAAAAGAAGTTGATTTTGATGGATGTATGACAGTTATGATTTGTACATTATAATAAGGCAAAAGCCTTATTTTTTTGACTTGATTTTTATAGTTGTTTCAAGTATTCTAATTAGTATATTATTTAATAAAATGAAATAGGTGAGAATATGAAAGAATGGTTGATTTTAGCGTTTATCTTTTTTATAGGAAGTTTAGCTGGATGGCTTTTAGAACTTATTTTCCGTCGCTTTTTTTCCAAAGCAAATCCTACACGTAAATGGATCAATCCGGGTTTTTTAGTGGGTCCTTATTTACCGTTGTATGGTTTCAGTTTATGTGTGGTTTATTTATTAGCACATATAAACGTTTCTTTTATTCATGAAGTTTATTTAAGAAAAACAGTCTTATTTTTATTAATGGCTTTATCAGTTACTTTAATAGAATATTTTGCAGGACTTATTTTTATCAAAGGAATGCATGTAAAGCTTTGGGATTATAGTGATGAAAAGTTTAATATTCAAGGAATTATTTGTCCTAAGTTTACTTTCTTTTGGTATCTTTTAAGTGCCATCTATTATTTTTTAATTCATCCTAATATTATTCATTCTATTGAATGGTTAGCAGGAAATCTTTGGTTTTCTTTCTTTGTGGGATTATTTTATGGTGTATTCCTTATAGATGTATGTTATTCATTAAATATTTTAAATAATATTCAAAAATTTGCGAAAGAAAACGATATTATTGTCCAATATGAAGCATTTAGAAAACATATTGGTGAATTAAGAAATGATTTTAAAGAAAAAGAAAGATTTATTTTTTCTATGAAATTAGATCATATATCTATTAAAAAATCATTAAAAGCTTATTTTGATAAATATTACAAATAGGAGAAATTTATGGAATTACAATTAAAAAACATCAGTGAAACTGATATGCAACAAGTAAGTGGACTTTATTACAGTGCTTTTCCAGAAGATGAAAGGGCTCCATGGAAAGCCCTTATAGATAAACATCATGAAGGTAAAGGAGAATTTTTATCAATCTATGATCATCATCAATGGGTAGGTCTAACTTATGTTATTACGTATCAAAATTTATCTTATATTCTCTATCTTGCAATTGATGAAAAACAAAGAGGACATGGCTATGGAAGTGGCGTATTACAACTTTTAAAGAAAAGATATCCCCATACGATTATGTTATGTATTGAAGAGGTTGATGAAAAATATGAAAATTATCAACAACGTATTCATCGTAAAAGTTTTTATTTAAGAAATGGATTTTTAGAAATGGGTTTTAAATACGTAGAAAAAGGTGTAAAGTATGAAATGCTTTATGTAGGTGAAAAATTATCAAGTAAAGTTTATGATGAATTAATGCTTTATTATTGTGGAAATATTTATCATAAATATCGTGATAATAAAGATGATGAATTTTTTGATTAAACATCCTGTTGGATGTTTTTTTATTTGGTTGTATAATAAAGAAAATAGGAGGAAGAAAGAATGTTACACAAAAAATTAAAACCTTTTCCAAAGGATTTTCTTTGGGGAGCAAGTACATCAGCTTATCAAGTAGAAGGAGCTAACTTATCTCATGGTAAAGGACCTTCTGTTCAAGATGTTAAAGTAGTACCAGAAGGAACATCTGATTTAACAGTTTGTGCAGATTTTTATCATCGATATAAAGAAGATATTGCTTTAATGGCAGAAATGGGCTTTAAAGTTTATCGTTTTTCTATTTCATGGTCAAGAATTTTACCTCAAGGAACAGGTGAAGTAAATCAAGAAGGAATTGATTTCTACAATAATGTTATTAATGAATGTTTAAAATATAATATTATTCCATTAGTGACAATGTTTCACTTTGATATGCCTCAAGCTTTAGAAGAAAGAGGAGGTTGGGAAAAACGTGAATCGATTGATTGGTTTGTTAATTTCGCAAAAGTGATGTTTGAAAACTTTGGTGATCGTGTTAAATATTGGCTTACAATCAATGAACAAAACGTTTTAATTTTATCAGGAGATATTATTGGCACAACAACCCTTACAGGACCAGAAAAATATAAATCTTTATACCAACAAAACCATCATATGCTTGTTGCACAAGCAAAAGCCATGGCTTTATGTCATGAAATGGTTGAAGGAGGAAAAATTGGACCAGCACCAAATATTTCTCTTGCTTATCCAGCAAGTTGTAAACCAGAAGATCAATTAGCTGCTCAAAACTTAAATGCGATTAGAAACTGGCTTTATTTAGATATGGCAGTTTATGGTGAATACAACCATTTAGCATGGGCTTTTATGGAAAAAAGAAATGCTACACCACATATTGAAGAGGGAGACATGGAAATCTTAAAGAATGGACATCCTGATTTTATTGGTTTCAATTATTATTCAACTGCAACAGTAGCTTGGTGTGATGAAAGTCAAGAAGAAACATTTGGACATGATCAACAAAAAACACGTATGGAAGAGGGTGTTTATTTAGGTGCAGCCAATCCAAATTTACCACATACTGATTTTGGTTGGGAAATTGACCCATTTGGATTTAGAGCTACAATTCGAGAAATGTACTCTAGATATCGTTTGCCAATGATCGTTACTGAAAATGGACTTGGAGCTTATGATAAATTAACAGAAGATGGTAAAGTTCATGATCCATATCGTATTGAATATTTAAGAAAACATATTGAACAAATTCAATTAGCAATTACTGATGGGGCTGAAATGATGGGGTATTGTCCATGGTCTGCTATTGATTTAATTTCTACACATGAAGGTATGGTTAAACGTTATGGCTTTATTTATGTTGATCGTGATGAATTTGATTTAAAAACATTAGATCGTTATAGAAAAGATTCATTCTATTGGTATAAAAAAGTCATTGCTTCTAATGGAGAAGACCTTAGTGATTAAATCTATAAAGATTTTTTCTTTTGTTAATGACAAGTTCATCTTTTTAAGGTTTAATAAAGATGAGGTGTTATAATGAAAACAAGTCAAAAAATTAAACAAAGTGTTGTTAATAATCTTGCAAAAACAACACTTTATGAAAATGTTACAGAACTATTGAGAATGCAACAAATCTATGAAGCAGGGATTAAAGAAGTACGTACAAAACTTGAAATTCTTGATGCTGAATTTAAAGTAAAACATGATCATAATCCAATTCATCATATAGAATCCAGGCTTAAATCACCAGAAAGTATTTTAAAAAAAGCAATCAGTAAAGATATTCCGGTTACAGAACGTTCATTAGAAGAAAATATTCATGATATTGCGGGAATTAGAGTAATCTGTAATTATGTAGATGATGTTTATAAAGTAGCACAGCTACTTACAAATCAAGATGATATTCAACTTATTGAAATGAAAGATTATATTCAAAATCCTAAAGAAAGTGGCTATATGTCATTACATCTTGTTTTAGAAGTTCCTATCTTTTTATCTGAAGGACCTAAACCAATTCATGTAGAAGTTCAATTACGTACAATAGCCATGGATTTTTGGGCATCACTTGAACATAAGTTAAAATATAAAACAGATAATAATGTTTCTGATGATGTTAAAAAAGAACTTCAAGAATGTGCTAAATCAATTGCTGAAATTGATTTGAAAATGCAAAATATTCATAATCGTTTAAATTCAAAGAATATATAAAAAAACTGATACGAGTAAATTCGTACCAGTTTTTTAACTATGTTCTTTCTTTAATTTTTTCATTAAAATAACAAGTGTTGGAATCAAAATAATGATTGCTGCAAACCAAGCGATTGGATTAGCAAAACAAATAGCGTTATAACCAAATTTACCAACAAGAGCAAAAGCAACAAAAGTTCTTGCCACTAGTTCAGCGCCACCGGCAAGCATTGTAAGAGCTGACTTTCCTAAACCTTGAATTGTATTTCTAGAAACAAATAAAATACCTAAAACAAAGTAGAAAATACTATTACATGTCAAGAATTGTTGGGCATCATTGATTACACCCATTTCATTACCTGAAACGAATAATAAAGCAAGATATTTACCAAAGAAAATCATAAAGACACAAGCTATTATTCCATAACCAATAACAAGAAGCATAGATTCTTTAATTCCTTTAAAAATACGATCAATTTTACCAGCTCCTAAGTTTTGTCCAGAGAAGGTAGCCATTGTTGATCCCATCATATCCATTGGTTGAGTAAAGAACATTGATAGTTTTTGCGCAGCAGCAATCGCTGCTACTTTGGCTGAACCTAATGTATTAACGGCACTTTGTAAGATAACAGCACCAACAGCTGTAATCGAATATTGAAGAGCCATAGGTACAGCAATATTTGTAAGTTTTTTAATAATTGGTAAACTTAACGCTCTTGCATTAGAATCAAAACGCAAGTTAGGATATTTTTTAGCCATATAAATAAAACATAAAATAGCTGAAACACCTTGAGCAATCACAGTAGCAAGGGCAGCCCCTTGAACACCCATATGAAAATTAATAATCATTGATAAATCTAAAACAACATTAAGTACCGATGATATAATTAAGAAAATAAGAGGTGTTTTACTATCCCCTAAAGCACGTGAAACACTTGCTAAAAAATTATATGCAATTGTACAAGTTAAACCATAAAAAATAATTGATATATAGTCATAAGATTGTTTAAAAATATTGGTTGGTGTTTGCATCCAAGTAAGCAATGTTTCTGTTGTAAAATGAGTTAAAACAGTTAAAACAATCGAAAAGAAAATGCATAAATAGAAAGCATTCATAATAGTTTGTAACATTCTTTTTTCTTCCTTGGCACCAAAAGCTTGAGCAATAGGAATACCAAATCCAGCAGCAAGTCCTAAAACAAAACCAATAATAAGAAAGTTTAAAGAACCTGTTGATCCTACTGCTGCCAAAGCATCTACCCCTACAAAACGTCCAACAATCATCGTATCGACAACGTTATAAAGTTGTTGGAAAATAGCACCACCAATTAATGGAATACAAAATGAAATAATCAGTTTTAATGTATTTCCATGTGTTAAATCTTTTTCCATTCAATCCCCTCCTTAAATACTTTCCCTATTATAACATAGAATATTCCTAAATTATTTTTAAAATATGAAAAAGAAAATAACTATGGTATAATGCTACAAAAAGGAGTGAAAAAAATGACATTAGCTCAATTAAGATACGTAATTACCGTTGCTCAACTAGGAACACTTTCTAGTGCTGCAAAACGTTTATATATATCACAACCCTCTTTGACAAGTGCTATTAAGGAATTAGAAAAGGAACTTGGGATTACAATTTTTATTCGTACTAATAAAGGGGTTGTTTTATCAAGACAAGGGGAAGAATTTCTAGGTTATGCTAGACAGGTTATTGAACAAACGAATCTTATTGAAGAAAAGTATTTACAAGATCATAATGTAAAACATGAATTTTGTGTTTCTACACAACATTATTCTTTTGCAGTGGAAGCCTTTGTTTCTTTAATTAAAGAATATGGGGGAAGAGAATATGACTTTAGAATTAGAGAAACGCAAACTTATGAAATCATCGAAGATGTTGCTAAACTTAAAAGTGAGGTGGGAATTCTTTATTTAAATTCTTTTAATGAGGTTGTTATTAAAAAAACACTTAAAGAAAATGATTTATCTTTTCATCGCCTTTTTGTTGCCAAACCTCATGTCTTTCTTGGAAAAGACAATCCACTAGCTTCTAAAAAGAAAGTTACTTTAGAAGATTTAAAAGAATTACCGAGATTATCTTATGAACAAGGGGAGCATAATTCTTTCTATTTTTCTGAAGAAATTTTAAGTACTTTAGAAAGTCAAAAAGAAATAAAGGTATGTGATCGTGCAACTTTATTTAATTTGTTGATAGGCTTAAATGGTTATACAATATGTAGTGGAGTTATTAATGAACAACTTAATGGAAAAGATATTATCTCTGTTCCTTTAGATGTTGATGATTATATGGAAATAGGATATATTACACATAATAAAGCTGTTCTAGGTCGCTTTGGACAATATTACATTGGGATTTTAAAAGAGTATACTAAAAAAGATTCATAAGAATCTTTTTTAGTTTGAAAGAGATTTTTTAAAATACATTAAATCAACAGCTTGCATTCCATTTTCATAAATTTCTTGAGGATAGTAATCAATAAAATAATTTTCAATTTTATGACTATAAGTATAACCAAGTTTTGTATAAATCAACATATTTGTCATAGAGCTATTGGCTGTGCCAATTAAATAAGTTGTTTTATTTTTATAAAGATTTTCAATATATTGAATTAATGCTTTAGCTAAACCATGTCCTCGATATTTTTCTAAAGTTAGAACATTTTTTATTTCAAGGGTAGTGTCATTTATTTCTTTGACTACAATAAAAGAAATTGGTTCATTGTTTTCAAAGTAAGCAAATAATCTACCATCTCTTAAATAATTTTCTACAAGATTGATATTAGGATCACTTTCACAAAGTAAAGAGGCATAATCTTGTTTGTTTTCTAATATTTCTTGAATCATGTGTATTCCTCCAATGGAAGTATTTTAACATATTTTAGGGATGTGTTAAAGAAGTGATATTTTATCATTCCTTTGAAATAGAATTAAATAATGATTTATTAATAAAGGTGATATGAATAAAACAGATTAATATTAGTTAAGATATTTTTAAAACATCATATGTGAGCTATATGAGTTAGATTCATTTTAACAATTATTTTTATTGATGAAATGATGAAGAATTGAATATAATGTAGGTAAGATAAGTAGTACGCTTTAATGAATAGAAAGGAGCGAAAATAAAATGGCTTTAAGACATTATCCTAAAGAAATAGAAGAACTAATAAAAATATGGGAACCATATAAAGATAAAGTAAAAGATGGAGTTATGAGAGATGCCCCAAAAGAAGCAATTGAAGCTTTTAAGAAGTTTAAGAAATGGGCTTGGGAACAAGGTCAATAATTAAAAGGAATAAAATTATGGAAGAAAAAGAATTAAAAAAAAGAGACAGCGAAGAAGTTTACGAAATAGTTGTTCCTGTTACAGATGAAGAAATTGCTGAAAGAATTAGAAACGGAAACTACGAATGGACTGAATATGATGCAGATGATGTACATGAATATGATGATTACACCATAGAGGAATTAGAAGCAGAAATGGAAAAATTAAGAAAAGAACTTTTTGGAAATAGAGCCGACAAAAAATAGTCGGTTTTTATTTTGCATAAATTCAAGGAGGAACATAAGAAAGCTGTATTAAAAATTATGATTATTTGTTTAATTGCACCGATAATAATTTATTTATTTCCTTTTCTATGGTTTTGAAATTGTAGCTTTTCTTTTAATTGTTGTATGATTAATATATAGAACTGTATAATTTCTATAGGAAAGGTGGATTGTTCAATGAAATCAAAAAAGAAAAGTGATGAAAAGGCGCAAGTTATAGAAATTGTAGTCGATACGGAGGATACAATGACCGAAGAGGAACGAAAGCAATGGGAGGAAGATGAATATTTAGATGGAGGACCAGGGAACATTCCTACCTGGTCAAGTTGCTATAAGCCAAAAAAATAACTGTTTTTTATATTGAAATAAATTACAAAATTTGTTTATATATGCCTTTTTCATTCTTTGGAATATGTTAAAATAAGGCGAGGTGAATTAAATGAATAGTAAATTAAATAAAAAGAAGGTTGCTTTTGTTGGGGTTCTATTTTTTCTTATTATTATATTAGTTGTTATTTTAATAATTAATTTAAATAAACCGTCTCAAAAAGAACCTGTAAAAAAAGAACCAGTTGTTGAAAAGAAAGAAGAAAAGAAGAAAGAAGACCCAGAAGTCAATTTTACCATTTCTTTTGCTGGAGATTGTACCCTTGGAAACTATGCTGGACAAGCTAATGATGGTTCGTTTAATCAAGAATATCAAAGGCAAGGAAAAGATCTAACTTATTTTTTAAAGAAAGTCAAAGATGTTTTTGAAAAAGATGATTTAACGGTTGTTAATTTAGAAGGACCTCTTACAACAGCAAGTAACCATCTTGAAAAAGAATTTCCATTTAGTGGTAATCCTGAATATACAAAAATTTTAACATCTTCTTCTGTAGAAGCGGTCACTTTAGCGAATAATCATAGTGAAGATTATTATGAGGCAGGACTTCAAGATACTAAAAAGTATCTAGATGAAGCTTCTATTGGACATTTTGGTTATGATGAAAATTACATAAGAGAAATTAAAGGGATTAAATGCGGTTTTTTAGGATATCGTTCTCTTTCATTATCCATGAATAATGAAAAGGGAAGACAACAAATCCAAGAAGCAATTAATCATTTAAAAAATGATGAAAAGTGTCAACTTGTTTTTGTTTATTATCATTGGGGTATTGAAAGACAATATCAAGCCAATGATGATCAAAGATCACTTGCTAAATTTACTATTGATGCTGGGGCTGATGCCGTGATTGGCTCTCATCCTCATGTTGTTCAAGGAACAGAAACATATAATGGAAAACCAATCGTATATTCTTTAGGTAATTTCTGTTTTGGTGGTAATCGTAATCCTAGTGATACCGATACCATGATTTATCAATTATCTTATACTTTTAAAGGTACAAATCAATTAGATTATAAAGTACAAATTATTCCTTGTTCATTGACTTCATCAAGAGGAAGAAATGATTATCAACCTTATATTTTACAAGGTGATGAAGCTAATCGTGTGATGGAAAAGATTAAGAAATACAGTTATTAGGAGAACAAAAATGAATACTTTTCTAGAATTAATTCATAGTAGACATAGTTTTCGAGGAGAATATCAAGCAGTTCCAGTAAAAAGAGAGGACCTTATCAAAATAATGCAAGCAGGAATCGACGCTCCTTCTGGATGTAATAAACAAACAACAAGTTTTATTGCGATTGATGATCCACATATTTTAAAACAATTACTCAATGTTATAGATCCGCCAATAGGACAAAGTGCACCCGCTGCCATTTGTGTTCTCACTCAACGTATCTATGCGTACCGTGACAAATGTTTTGCTATACAGGATTATTCGGCAGCGATTGAAAATATGTTACTAGCAATCATTGCCTTAGGATATCAAAGCTGTTGGTATGAAGGGCATATTACCGATGAAGATCAAATTGGTAAAAAAATGGCATATATATTAAATGTGCCAGATGATTATGAATTGGTATGCTTTTTGCCAATTGGCATTCCAAAAGAGAAAAAAGTTATAAAAATAAAAAAGAAATCATTTGATGAGCGAGCTTGGTTTAATGGCTTTAAGAAGCCTAAATAAAAAGAAATGAGATTTTTTATCCCATTTCTTTTCTTTTTCTACCTTTATATTACCATAAAATGGCCAATTTTTCAAGACTAGTCATTTCTGTAAAAGTCTTGTATTAAATATATGGAGGTAATTTTATGGAACAAAATATGACAGCATTAGTGAGCTTATTTGCAAGAGCTTATCATCAAAAAGAAAAGGAGGTAAAAATCTTTGAAGATGAGTTTTCAACGAAGTTAATAACAGATAAAGAATATAAAATGATTGGTTTAAATATGGCACAAGGTATCCATTTTTTTAATCCAAACTTTAAAGGAAATCAAAAAGAGGCGTTGAGATGGATTGTAGATTATCAACTTTCACCTTCAGTTTTAATTAGAAGTGTTTTATGTAAAGAAGTCATTGATGAAATGTTAGAAAAGGAATGTAAACAATATCTAGATTTTGCCTCAGGTTATGATAGTTTTGCTTACATGTATCAAAATAAAATGAATGTATTTGAAATTGATAAGCAAGAGGTTATTGATGATAAAAGACAAAGATGTCAAAATGTAGATATTAAAAATATTCAATTTCTATCAATTGATTTAGGTAAGGATAATTGGATCAATAGGTTATTAGAAAGTTCTTATCAAGAAAACCAACTTTCTGTATGTAGTCTCCTCGGTTTAAGTTATTATCTAACGCATGACCAATTTAAAAGACTGCTTAAAGAAATCTCAAAAGATATGATAAAAGGAAGTCGACTTGTCTTTGATTATCCTAGTTATCAAGAAAGTGATGAAACACGAAAATCAGAAGCATTAGCTAAAGAAGCAAATGAAACAATGAGAGCTAAATATAGTTTTGAACAATTAAAAGAAATATTTGATTTGTGTCATTTAAAAGTAATAAAACATGATGATTATAGAATTACTTTAGATTCTTTTATTCACTATAATGAATATTATAAGGATAACCCAATTATTGCTCCTAAAGGTGTTTGTTATTGTGTTGCGGAAAAAGAATAATTAATTATGGTAAAATAGAAAAAAGGTTAGTGGAAATATGAAAAAAGCAATGATTTTTGATTTAGATGGGACTTTATGGGATTCTACACAAAGTGCACCTTTTATTTGGGAAAGAGTTTTAGATAAACACCATTTAGATATTTCTATTACTCAAGAAAAGGTTGCTTCACTGATGGGAAAAACCATGGAAGAAATTGGAAATATCTTATTTCCAAGCGTTAATGAAGAAAAAAGAAATCAAATTATTGATGATTTTAGTGAAGAAGAGGTCAATTATTTAAATGAACATGGAGCTATTTTGTATGAAGGTATTGAAGAAATGTTAGAAATTTTATCTAAAAAATATGATCTATATATTGTTAGTAATTGTCAAAAGGGATATATCGAAGCTTTTTTACATGCTCATCATTTAGAAAAGTATTTTAAAGATATTGAAATGTCAGGAAGAACAGGAAAAGATAAAGGACATAATATTTTATTGTTGATGGAAAGAAATCATATACAAGAGGCAGTTTATATAGGTGATACACATGGAGACCAAGAGGCTTCAAGATTTGCAGGTATTCCTTTTATCTTTGCTAGCTATGGATTTGGTAATGTAACGCATCCAGATAAAGTTATTAAATCGTTTAAAGAATTAACAAATTTTTAAGAAATGAAAAAGAAATGATAGAATGATAAAAAAATCAATTTTTATATAAAAACAAAGAAATTTAGTGTTGATTAAAGAGTCATTTTTTGATATTATGCAGTTAAGTTATACGACTGACGGAAGTGGAATAAACCACAGGGAGTATAATCGTGCAAAAGAGTCGACCGTCTGGGCTAATTATAGTCTGGATGAGTGGGCTCTTTTTTTGGTTGATATGCTAAATTAACTAGTTTCATAGAGGTTCTTGTAATATAATGAAGGTAGTAATTTAGCTAACCAAAAAGCTAAAAAAGAAAGGATGAACGACAATGTTAACTGATGTAGAAATTGCTCAAAGCGCAAAGATGAAACCGATTGTTGAAGTTGCTCAAAAAGTTGGTTTGGATGAGGATGATTTAGAATTGTATGGAAAATATAAAGCAAAGATTTCCCTTGAAGCCATTAAAAAATTAGATCAAAACGAAGATGGAAAATTGATCTTAGTAACAGCAATTAATCCAACACCTGCAGGTGAAGGGAAAACCACAACAATGATTGGATTATCACAAGCACTTAACAAATTAGGAAAGAAATCTGTAGTTGCAATGCGTGAGCCATCGCTTGGTCCATGTTTTGGAATCAAAGGTGGAGCTGCTGGTGGAGGATATGCGCAAGTTGTTCCAATGGAAGATATCAACCTTCATTTTACAGGAGATATTCATGCAATCACTGCTGCAAACAACTTAATTGCAGCGATGCTTGATAATTCCATTCATCAAGGGAATCCACTTAATATCGATGTAAGACAAATCGTTTGGAAACGTGTGGTCGATTTAAACGATCGTGCACTACGTCATACTGTTTGTGGACTTGGTGGTAAAGTAAACGGGGTTCCTCGTGAAGATGGATTTGATATTACCGTTGCTAGTGAAGTTATGGCAATTCTTTGTTTAGCGACTTCTTTAGAAGATTTAAAACAAAGAGCTGCAAAAATGATTGTCGCTTATACTTATGATGGAAAACCAGTTACTGTTGATGATATTGAAGCAACAGGAGCGGTAACACTTTTATTAAAAGATGCGATTAAACCAAATTTAGTTCAAACTTTAGATCACACACCAGTATTTGTTCATGGGGGGCCATTTGCAAATATTGCCCATGGATGTAACTCTGTTATGGCTACTCAACTTGCTATCAAGTTAGGAGATTATGCGATTACTGAAGCTGGATTTGGTGCTGATTTAGGAGCTGAAAAATTCTTAGATATTAAATGTCGTCAAGCAAATTTAAATCCTGAAGCAGTTGTTATTGTTGCAACTGTTCGAGCTTTAAAAATGCATGGTGGTGTTGCTAAAAAAGATTTAGGAAATGAAAATTTAGGAGCTTTAAAAGCTGGTTTAGGAAACTTAGAAAAGCATATTGAAAACATTGCAAAATTCGATTTACCTTGTATCGTTGCTATTAATGCTTTTCCAACAGACACAGAAGCGGAACTTCAATTATTAAATGAATGTTGCAAGAAACTTGGTGTTGAAGTAGCTATTAGTAAAGTTTGGGAAAAAGGTGCTGAAGGTGGAATCGAACTTGCTGAAAAGTTATTAAATATTTTAGAAACAAAAGAAGCTCATTATCATCCACTTTATGATTTAGATTTATCAATTGAAGAAAAGATTGAAACAATCGTTAAAGAAATCTATGGTGGAGATGGTGTTGAATTTACAAAGAAAGCAAAAAATAAAATTAAAAAATATACAGAACAAGGATTAAGTCAATTACCAATTTGTGTTGCTAAAACACAATACTCATTATCTGACCAAGCTTCCTTGCTTGGTCGACCAACAGGGTTTACTGTTAAAATCAATGATATTATTCCATCTGCTGGAGCAGGATTCTTGGTGGCTATTTCTGGTGATATTATGCGTATGCCAGGACTTCCAAAACGTCCAGCCGCTGTCAATATGGATATTGATGAAGATGGAAAAATTATAGGATTATTCTAAAAAGGAGAGAAAGATGAAAGTTGCTATTATTATGGGTTCAACTTCTGATTTACCTAAAGTTGAACCAGCTATTTCAATTTTAAAAAATTATGGTGTTGAAGTGAATGTTCGTTGTTTATCTGCTCATAGAGCGCATTTAGGACTTTCTAGTTTCATTAAAGAAACAGAAACAGATGGAACAGAAGTTATTATTACAGCTGCAGGAATGGCAGCAGCCCTTCCAGGTGTGGTGGCTAGTCAAACAGTTTTACCAGTTATTGGTGTTCCAATTGCAGGAAGTAATTTAGACGGAATGGATGCTTTATTATCCATTGTTCAAATGCCTTCGGGTATTCCAGTAGCAACCGTTGCTATTAATGGAAGTAAAAATGCAGCTTATTTAGCACTTCAAATTATGGCTATTAAACATAGTGAAATCAAAGAAGGGCTACTTAAAGAAAGAAAACAAATGGAAGCTGACGCAATGAAAGCTAACGATGAAGTCATAGAAAAATACAAATAGGAGGAAAAGAAAAATGGCAGAATTATTGTATGAAGGAAAAGCAAAACAAGTTTACAAAACTGAAAAGGAAGATGAATATTTAATTCATTATAAAGATGATGCAACAGCAGGAAATGGTGTTAAACATGATAAGTTTGAAGGTAAAGGTGTTTTAAATAATACAATCTCTTGTATTATCTTTGATATGTTAGAAGAAGCTGGAATCAAAACACACATGATTAAAAAATTAAATGAAAGAGATATCTTAGTTAAAAAAGTAGATATCTTCCCATTAGAAGTTATTATTAGAAATATTACAACTGGATCTTTCTGTAAAAGATTAGGGGCGCCTGAAGGTGTTGTTTTAGATGAACCAATCTTTGAAATGAGTTATAAAAATGATGAATATGGTGATCCATTAATTAATGATGATCACGCTGTTGCTTTAAAACTTGCAACTAGAGAAGAATTAGCATACATCAAAGAAACAACATTAAAAATCAATGAATTATTAAAAGAATTCTTCTTATCAATGAATTTAAAACTTGTTGATTTTAAAATTGAATTTGGTAAAACAGCTGACGGTACTATTTTATTAGCTGATGAAATTTCACCAGATTCATGTCGTTTATGGGATGTTGATACAAACCAAAAATATGATAAAGATGTATTTAGACAAGATATTGGAGATTTAATTGAAACTTATAAAGCAGTTCTAGCAAGAATGCAAAATAAATAATTAAGGAGAATAAAAATGGATTACAAAAAAGCTGGAGTCGATATTGAAGCAGGTTATAAATCAGTAGAATTAATGAAAGAACATGTTAAAAAAACAATGCGTCCTGAAGTTTTAGGAGGACTTGGTGGTTTTGCTGGTGCTTTTGATTTAAGTGGTATTAAAAATATGGAAGAACCGGTTTTATTATCAGGAACAGATGGTTGTGGAACAAAAGTAAAACTTGCTTTTGTGATGGATAAACACGATACAATTGGTATTGATGCCGTTGCGATGTGTGTCAATGATATTGCTTGTTCTGGAGGAGAACCACTTTTCTTCTTAGATTATATTGCTTGTGGTAAAAACTATCCTGAAAAAATTGCTTCCATTGTAAGTGGTGTTGCAGAAGGGTGTTTACAATCTGAATGTGCTTTAGTTGGTGGTGAAACTGCTGAACATCCTGGTTTAATGCCTGAAGATGATTATGATTTAGCAGGATTTGCTGTGGGTGTTGTTGATAAAAAAGATATTATTGATGGTTCAACAATTAAAGCAGGAGATACACTTATTGGTATTGCTTCAAGTGGTGTTCATTCAAATGGTTTTTCACTTGTTAGAAAAGTGTTTGAAATGACAAAAGAATCATTAGATACATACTATGATGAATTAGGAAAAACTTTAGGAGAAGCTTTAATTGAACCAACACGTATTTATGTAAAAGCTTTAAAAAATGTAAAAAATGCGGGTGTTAGAATTAAAGGATGCTCTCATATTACAGGAGGAGGTTTCTTTGAAAATGTACCTAGAATGCTTCCTGAAAATGTAAGAGCAATCATTAAAAAAGAAAGTTATCCAGTACCAGCTTTATTTGATTTAATTCAAAAAAATGGAAATATTGAAGAACATATGATGTACAACACATTCAATATGGGTCTTGGTATGGTAATTGCAGTTAATCCAGAAGATGTTGAAACAACAATGAAAGCTATTGAAGAAGCAGGAGATAAATGCTACGTTGTTGGAAATATCGTAGAAGGAGATAAGGGTGTGGATTTATGCTAAAATTTGCAGTCTTTGTCTCTGGCGGGGGAACAGATTTACAATCTATTATTGATGCTAAAAACGAAGGAAAGATCAATGGCGAAATCGCCCTTGTTCTTTCGAATCGTCAAAAGGCTTATGGTTTACAAAGAGCTAAAGATGCTGGTATTGAAACGACAGTTGTTAAAAAAGATGATGCTTTGATTGTAAAGATGTTAAAAGAAAGAAATATTGATTTTATTGTATTGGCTGGTTATCTAGCAATTTTAACGGATGAGTTAATCGATGCATATCCAAATAAAATTATGAACATTCATCCTTCTCTTATTCCTTCTTTTTGTGGACCAGGAATGTATGGAATGCATGTTCATGAAGCTGTATTACAACGTGGTGCAAAGGTTTCGGGGGCAACCGTGCACTTTGTTTCAAATATTGTCGATGGGGGACCGATTATTAAACAAGTTGCTTGTGATATATCGGATTTAGACACAGCTGAGGATATTCAAAAAAGGGTATTAGAGATTGAACATAAATTACTACCAGAAGTTGTAGGGCTATATTGTGATAATAAGATAAAAATAATTGATGGAAAGGCAAAGGTAATTTAAATGAAAAGAGCTTTAATTTCAGTTACAAATAAAGATGGGGTTGTTGATTTTGCTAAAGGATTAGTAGAATTAGGCTTTGAAATTGTATCGACAGGAGGTACAATGAAAGTTTTACAAGAAAATGGGGTTTCTTGTATTGCAATTGATGATGTGACAGGATTTCCTGAAATGTTAGATGGACGTGTTAAAACACTTCATCCAATGGTTCATGGAGGACTTTTATATCGTCGTGATTTACCTAGTCATGTTGAAACAATTAAAAAACATGGTATTCATCCAATTGATTTAGTATGTGTCAACTTATATGAATTTGAAAAAGCTTTAAAAGCTGGTAAAGATTTACCAGATATGATTGAAAATATTGATATTGGTGGACCATCAATGATTCGTTCAGCAGCTAAAAATTTTAAAGATGTTTTAATTGTTACGGATCCAAAAGATTATGACAATGTTTTAGATGCGATTAAAAATGATACAACTGATTTTGATTTCAGAATGAATCTTGCTTATAAAGCATTCTCTATGACAGGTGCTTATGATGCAATGATTTCAAGATACTTTGCAGATCAAGTTGGAGATCAATTCCCAGATACATTAAATCTTTCATTAAAGAAAGTAGAACATTTACGTTATGGCGAAAACTCTCAACAAGCAGCAAATAAATATGAAGATAGTTATGTTCAAAAATCTTTATTAGATTATGAACAACTTCATGGTAAAGAAATTTCATTTAACAATGTAAACGATTTATATGGAGCAGTTGCACTTGTTAGAGAATTTGGTAATCAAATCGTTACAGCAGCCATCAAACATTCAACTCCTTGTGGTGTTGCTATTGGAAATACAGGTTATGATTCTTATATGAAGGCCTATGAAGCAGATCCTCAATCGATTTTTGGTGGAATCGTTGCTGTTAACTATAAAATTGATAAAGCAACAGCTGAACAAATGCATAAGATTTTCTTAGAAATCGTAGCTGCACCAGATTTTGATGATGATGCTTTAGAAATCTTAAAGAAAAAGAAAAACTTACGTATTTTAAAACTTAAAAATTTAGATGCACGTGGTGCTAAATATGATATTAAATATCTTGAAGGAAAAGTATTAGTTCAAGAATTAAATACAAAAATGATTGATGAAATGAAAGTTGTAACAAATGTTCAACCTACAAAAGAACAACTTACAGATATGGAATTTGGTATGAAAGTTGTTAAATATGTAAAATCAAATGCGATTTGTATTGTTAAAAATGGTGTAACACTTGCTATTGGTGGAGGACAAACATCAAGAGTATGGGCTTTAGAAAATGCTATTCATAATAATCCAGATAAAGATTTCAATGGTTCAGTACTTGCTTCAGATGCTTTCTTCCCATTCAATGACTGTGTTCAAGTGGCTGCAGATGCAGGTGTTCAAGCAATTATTCAACCAGGTGGTTCAATTAGAGATCAAGATTCAATTGATTTATGTAATGAAAAAAATATCCCTATGGTATTTAGCGGATATAGACACTTTAGACACTAGGAGGCTTATATGAAAGTTCTTGTAATCGGTAGTGGTGGTCGTGAACATGCGATTGCTTATAAATTAAAACAAAGTCCAAAAGTATCTGAACTTTATGCAATTCCAGGAAACCCTGGGATTGCAAGTTTAGGTACGTGTGTACCAGGTTCAGTAGAAGATAATGAATTTATTGTTGATTTTGTTCAAAAGAATCAAATCGATTTAACAGTTATTGGTCCAGAAGTTCCTTTATGTAATGGTCTTGCTGATGATATTGAAAAAGCAGGTTATAAAGCTTTTGGCCCTCAAAAAAAAGCAGCAACTTTAGAAGGAAGCAAAGCTTTCTCTAAAGATTTTATGATTAGACATCATATTCCTACAGCAAAATATGTTGAAGTCACAGACTTTGAAAAAGCTTGTAAAGAAGTTGATCACTTTGATTTTCCGTTAGTAATCAAAGCAGATGGTTTAGCTGCTGGAAAAGGTGTTGTTATTGTTGAAAATAAAGAAGATGCCATTTCTACTTTAAAAGAAATGATGGTTGATGGTGCTTTAGATGGTGCCGGAAGTAAAGTTGTATTAGAAGAATTCTTAACAGGATTTGAATGTTCTTTACTTTGTTTTACAGACGGTAAAACAATTGTACCAATGGTTTCAGCAAAAGATCATAAACAAATCTTTGATGGAAATAAAGGACCTAATACAGGTGGTATGGGAACTGTTTCTCCAAATCCATTTTTACCAGAAGGTATGGATGAAGTCTTAAAAAAAGATATTCTTGACCCATTTATGCAAGGACTTAAAGAAGATCAAATGGACTATCGTGGAGTTGTTTTCATTGGTTTAATGATTGAAAATAATCAAGCAAAAGTTCTTGAATTTAATGTCCGTTTTGGTGATCCTGAAACACAATCAATCCTTCTTCGTTTAGAAAGTGATCTTTATGAAATCATGGATGCTTGTGCGACTTATACTTTGGATCAAGTAGATGTCAAATGGTCAGATGACCACGTGGCTTGTCTTGTACTTGCAAGTGGAGGTTATCCAGGTAAATATGAAAAAGGAATTGAAATTAAAAATATTGACAAAGTAAGTGATGATATTGTTGTTTTCCATGCGGGAACAGCTTTAAAAGATGGTAAACTTGTCACAAATGGTGGACGTGTTTTAAATGTGTGTGCAAGAGGAGCAAATTTACAAGAAGCACTTGCGAAAGTCTATGAAACTGCTACAATTATTACATTCGATGGTATGTACTATCGTCATGATATTGGACTTAGATAGGAGAGAACTCTATGACAAATGTAAGAAGAATTTATGTAGAAAAAAGAAAAGAATACGCGACAGAAGCGCATGAAATTCAAACCAACCTCGTTGAACAATTAGGTTTAACGATTCATTCACTTCGTATTGTTCATCGTTATGATGTACAAGGGATTAGTGAAGAAATCTTACAACAAGGAATTAATACAATTCTTGCTGAACCAATGGTGGATCATGTTTATGATGAAACATTTCCAATGAGTGAAAAAGAATCTGTTTTCGCAATTGAATTTTTACCAGGTCAATATGATCAACGTGCTGATTCATGCGAACAATGTTTCCAAATTCTAACAGGAACATCTTCAACAAAAGTAAGATGTGCCAAACTTATTGTAGTAGACATTGATAAAAATGAAGATGTTTTAAATCAAATCAAACATTATTTAATTAACCCAGTTGATCAAAGAATTGCTTCTTTAGAAAAACCAGAACATTTAAATGATGAAACACCTGATATTAAACCTGTGCCAACTTTAACTGGATTTAATGATTTAGATGAAGCAGGATTAAATCAATTCTTAAAAGATAATGGAATGGCTATGAATCTTGATGATTTAAAAGTAACTCAAGATTACTTTAAAAATGAAGAACATAGAGATCCTACTGAAACAGAAATCAAAGTGTTAGATACATATTGGTCTGATCATTGTCGTCATACAACATTTGCGACAGTTATTACAGATATCGATATTCAAAATGGTGCTTTTAAAGAAATCTTAGAAAAAGATATTGAAAGCTATAAAACAAGCAGACATGCCGTTTATGGAGTAAATACAACAAGACCTCTTACTTTAATGGATCTTGCAACTATTTCAATGAAAGAACTTCGTAAAAAAGGATATCTTGATGATATGGAAGTTTCTGAAGAAATTAATGCATGTTCTATTGAAATTACTGTTCATACAAATCAAGGAGATGAACAATGGTTATTAATGTTCAAAAATGAAACACATAACCACCCTACAGAAATTGAACCATTTGGGGGAGCTGCAACATGTTTAGGTGGAGCTATTCGTGACCCACTTTCAGGACGTGCTTATGTTTACCAATCATTGCGTATTACTGGAGCAGGTGATCCAAGAAAAACATTGGCAGAAACAACGCCAGGTAAATTACCACAAAGAAAAATTTGTCAAGAAGCTGCTCATGGTTTTTCAAGTTATGGTAATCAAATTGGGTTAACAACAGGTTATGTTCATGAAATTTACGATGAAGGTTATATCGCTAAACGTATGGAAGTAGGAGCTGTTGTGGCTGCTGCACCAAAAGAACAAGTAAAACGTTTAGAACCACAAAATGGACAAATCGTCTTATTAATTGGGGGACGCACAGGACGTGATGGGATTGGTGGTGCTACCGGTTCTTCAAAATCACATGACGTAAAATCTATTGAAACAGCAGGTGCTGAAGTTCAAAAAGGAAATCCTGTAGAAGAAAGAAAAATTCAAAGATTATTTAGAAATAAAGCAGTCTCAGAAAAAGTTGTTAGATGTAATGACTTTGGAGCTGGTGGGGTTTGTGTTGCCGTTGGTGAACTTGCTCCAGGGCTTGATATTGATTTAGATGCTGTTTTGAAAAAATATGATGGTTTAACAGGTACAGAACTTGCTATTAGTGAATCACAAGAACGTATGGCTATTGTTGTCAATGACTATGATGTTGATTTCATTAAAGAAGAATGTGCAAAAGAAAACTTAGAAGTTGTTCAAGTGGCAACTGTTACAGATAAAAATCGTTTAGTAATGAAGCACATGGGTAAAGATATTGTTAATATTTCTCGTGATTTCTTAGATGCTGCAGGGGCAAAACGTTATCAAAATATTGAAGTTGAGTTACCAAACTTTGAAAGTACACCTTTTGATGAAGAAGAAAGAAATGATTTTGTTGGTACAACAAAAGAAGTATTATCAAGATTATCTGTTGCTTCACAAAAAGGTCTTGTTGAAAGATTTGACTCATCTATTGGAAATGGTACAGTTTTATCTCCTTATGGTGGACGTACATATCACACAGAAACAGAAGGTATGGCTGCTTTAATTCCTGTTTTAGGAAAAGAAACAACAACTGCTTCTTTAATGGCTTATGGGTATAATCCTAAGATTTCTAAATGGTCACCATATCATGGAGCGATGTATGCCGTTGTTGAAAGTGTTGCTAAGATCGTTGCCATGGGTGGAAACTATCATACAATTCGTTTTTCATTCCAAGAATATTTTGAAAAATTATTAGATGATCCAAAACGTTGGGGTAAACCATTAGCTGCTTTACTTGGAGCTAATCGTGTTCAACAAGAATTAAAACTTCCATCAATTGGTGGTAAAGATTCAATGTCAGGAACATTTGAAAATATTTCGGTTCCACCAACACTTGTTTCTTTTGCCATTACAGCAAGTGATGTTCATGATGTTATGACACCAGAAGCAAAAGAAGCGGGACATATTTTAGCAGAAGTTCAAATTAAAAAAGATCAATTTAAAGTCTTTGATTTTGATCATTTACAAAAACAATATAATGCTATTCAAGATTTAATGAAACAAAAGAAAATTTATTCTGCATATACAGTTAAAGATGGTGGTGTGATTGAAGCTGTTTGTAAAATGTCCTTTGGTAATGGTTTAGGAGCTGCTTTCAATACAGATTATTCACTTGCTTCTTATGTTGAAAAGAATTATGGAAATATTATTGTTGAAGTGAAATCAGAAAAAGATCTAGTAGGTTTAGATTATAGAGTAGTGGCTACTTTAAATGATAGTGAAAAATTCTCTTATGGAATGGATACAATTTCTATTCAAGAAGCTTATGCAATCAATAAAGTACCATTAGAAAGTGTTTATCCAACAAGAGAAAAAGCACCTACACAAGATATTAAAGTTGCGGAATGTAAAACAAGATCAACTTTAAAAGCAAAACAATATATTGAAACACCATTAGTTGTTATTCCAGTGTTCCCAGGAACAAATTGCGAATATGATTCAAAACGTGCTTTTGAAAAAGCAGGGGCTAAGGTTGAACTTGTCTTAATTAGAAATAAAACAGAAGAAATGTTAAAAACATCGATTGATGAATTGGAAAATGCCATCAAACGTGCTAATATTGTGATGCTACCAGGAGGATTCTCTGCTGGTGATGAACCTGAAGGTTCAGGTAAATTTATTGCAACAGTTTTAAGAAATCCAAGATTAAAAGCAGCAATTAGTGATTTATTAGATAATAGAGATGGTTTAATGATTGGTATTTGTAATGGATTCCAAGCACTTATTAAATTAGGATTACTTCCATATGGTGAAATTAGAGATATGTCTGAAAATGACGCTACTCTTACATTCAATACGATTGGTCGTCACTTATCTCAATTTGTAGATACACGTATTGGTTCTGTTAAATCACCATGGCTTGCTAATGTTAATGTGGGAGATGTTCATGTTATTCCTATTTCTCATGGAGAAGGACGTTTTGTTGCTCCTAAAGAAGTTATTGATGAATTATTCGCTAATGGACAAGTATTCTCTCAATATGTTGATCCTAATCGTAAAGTTACAATGCAAACACCATACAATCCAAATGGTTCAATGTATGCTATTGAAGGTATTGTTTCTCGTGATGGTCGTGTTCTTGGTAAGATGGGACATAGTGAACGTCAAGGCGAAAACCGTTTTAAAAATGTTTATGGTGAAATGGATCAAAAATTATTTGAAGCTGGTGTAAATTATTTTAGAGGTGGTAAATAGAATGGATAAACAACAATTTGAATGTTTTACATTAAGTCCTTTAGATGGACGTTATGCAGGTATTAAAGATGCTTTAGGTGAATATTTTTCTGAATATGCTTTAGTGAAATATCGTGTTTTTGTTGAAATTCAATGGTTAAAATTCTTAATTGAAAATGTAGAAAGTGATGTTCTTTCTACATTTGACAAAGATAACTTAGGACAAATCGAAGCTATTTCAAAAGATTTCAATTATGATTCTTTTAAAGCAATCAAAGATATTGAAGCTGTTACAAGGCATGATGTTAAAGCAGTAGAATATTTCATTGGAAATCAATTAAAAGATATGGGTTATGATTATTTAATCAGTTTTGTTCATATTGGATGTACTTCAGAAGATATTAATAATACATCTTATGCTTGTATGATCAAACATGGTTTAAATGATGTTTGGTTAAAGAAAGCAAAAGAATTTACAGCAGTTATCAATCAATGGGCTGTTGAACATAAAAATGATGCGATGTTAGCTCATACTCATGGTCAACCTGCTACACCAACAACAATTGGTAAGGAATTTAAAGTTTATGCTTATCGTTTTACTTCAAGCATTGAAAATATTGAAAATATTAAAATTAAAGCTAAATTTAATGGAGCAACAGGTAACTATAGTGCTATTTTAACAGCATTCCCTCAATTAGATTGGCAAATTCTTAATAAAAAATTTGTAGAAGAATATTTAGGGTTAACTTACAATCCTTTAACAACACAAATTGAAAGCCATGATTATACATGTCATATTTTAGATGGTATTCGTCATTTCAATAATGTGTTAGTGGATTTTGATGTTGATATGTGGTTATACATTTCAATGGAATACTTCAAACAAATTCCTGTAAAAGGAGAAGTAGGAAGTAGTACAATGCCTCATAAAGTCAATCCAATTCGTTTTGAAAACTCAGAAGCAAATGTTGATATGTCTAATAATATTTGTGTTGGTTTATCAAATAAATTACCTAAATCACGTATGCAAAGAGATTTATCAGATAGTTCAAGTCAAAGAAATATTGGTTTAGCTTTTGGATATTCTTTACAAGCAATTAGTGAAACAACAAATGGTTTAGCTAAATGTGTTGTTAATAAAGATAAACTTGCGGCTGACTTAAATGAAAAATGGGAAGTTCTTGCTGAACCAATTCAAACAATGCTTAGAAAATATGGTATTTCTGATGCCTATGATCAATTAAAAGAACTTACAAGAGGTAAAAATATTTCACAAGAAGCAATTATGGAATTTGCGAAAGGATTAGATGTTTTATCAGATGAAGATCGTCAAACTTTACTAGATATGACACCTGCAAGCTATATTGGATATGCTTCTAACTTATGTGATATTGATTTATAATGATTGATCGTCAAGCAATTTATATTTTATATAATGATCAAGTTGGTAAAAAGCTGGTAGAACATTTCTATCAGCTTCTTGTTGTTTATAGTCAAAATGAAAAAATAAAACCTGTTGAAAGTTATCTTTTAAAATTGAATGATATTGCTAGAAAGAAGAAAACACGTCTTGTTTATTATGATAACCATAGTTTAAAAGAAGATCTGTCACAATTTATTGTAGAAGAGTATCGTCTTTCAAAAATGGAACAAAAATGAGACAAATTTGAGACTTAAATGATTAAAAAACGTGGTATACTATAGATGCTAGAAATAGGAATTGATTTTTTAGTCATTATTTTATATAATCTTTGTAATCCATTGAGCAAGATTAAATAGTGGAAATAGTTAGAGAGAAGATGGCTGGTGAAAATCTTTGTATGGAAGCTATGGGACACTTGTGAGGAATTACTTGAAAAGAGTAATCGTTAATCGCGTTAAGATGAAAGTGCGTATGAAAATACGAATTAAGGTGGTACCGCGTTGAAACGTCCTTAGAGGGGCGTTTTTATATTTTTAAGGAGGAAAAATAATGGGATATAGTGCACCAAGAGGTACGGTAGATATTTTACCTGGACAAAGTGAAAAATGGATTAAATTAGAACAATTGTTAAGAACAATTGCTGCTAATTATAATGTTAAAGAAATGAGAACACCAATTTTTGAACATGCTGAATTATTTAACAGAGCTGTGGGGGATACAAGTGATGTCGTTTCTAAAGAAATGTATACTTTCCAAGATAAAAAAGGAAGATATATTTCCCTTAGACCAGAAGGAACTTCTGGTATTGCAAGAGCTTATGTAGAAAATAAAATGTATGGTTTACCAGAAAAACTACAAAAAGTTTATTATATGGGACCAATGTTTAGATATGAAAGACCTCAAAATGGTCGACAAAGACAATTCCACCAATTTGGGGTAGAAATGTTAGGTGTTGAATCACCTTATGTAGATGTTGAATGTATGCTTATGGCAGTGACTGTTGTTGAAGCATTAGGACTTCAAAATGTCACACTTCATATCAACTCTTTAGGTGATAATGAATCAAGAGATGCTTATCGTGAAGCTTTAAAAGATCATTTTAGGGATCATTTAGATGAATTATGTGGAGATTGTAAAGCACGTTTTGAAAAGAATCCTTTACGTATTTTAGATTGCAAAGTGGATGCGAAACATCCAGCTATGAAAACAGCACCGAAAACAATTGATTATTTAAGCGAAAGTGCTAAAAATCATTTTGATAAAGTATGTTCTTTATTAGATGATTTAGAAATTGATTATGTCATCGATACAAACTTAGTAAGAGGATTAGATTATTATTCTCATACTGTTTTTGAAATTATTTCTGATGATCCAAAATTAGGTGCGGGAGCTACTGTTGGTGGTGGCGGACGCTACAATGGTTTAATTGAAGAAATTGGTGGACCAGCAACACCAGGTGTTGGTTTTGCCTTTGGTATGGAAAGACTTCTTCTTGCTTTAGATGATGAAGAAGATGAAGACGAAGATGGTTTAGATTGTTATATTATGCCTTTAGGCGAAGAAGCAAAAGATCTTGCTATGCAAATTATTGCGATGTTAAGAGCAAATGGCTTTACATGTGAAATGGATCATGTATCTCGTGGTTTAAAAGGACAATTTAAATCAGCAGATCGTTTTAATGCACATTTCTCTATTATTTTAGGGGAAGAAGAAGTAAAAAATGAAGTGGTTAATATTAAATGTAATCATGATAAAGAACAAGAAGTTGTGCCATTAGAAAATATTTTGGCACATATTGAAAATCATTTAAGTGGGGGACATGAACATGAATAGAACACATAATAACGGTGAACTTCGTTTAGAAAATGTTGGACAAACAGTTGAACTAAAAGGATGGGTTGCTAAAAAGAGAAATTTAGGAGCTCTTGTATTTATTGATTTAAGAGACCGTTATGGAATTACACAAATTATTATCAATGAAGAAATGGAAAACATTTCAAAAGATATTAAAAATGAATATATTTTATATGTTAAAGGAACTGTTGTAGAACGTTCTAGCAAAAATCCAAATATGCCTACAGGGGATATTGAAGTCGATGCATCAGAAATCAAAATCATCAATACAGCCAATACGACACCAATTATTGTTGCAGATGATACAGATGCTTTAGAAGAAACAAGAATGCAATATCGTTATCTTGATTTAAGAAGACCTGTTATGCAAAATAAAATTCTAACAAGACATAAAATTACAAGAAGTATTAGAGAATACTTAGATAGTCATGATTTTGTGGATATTGAAACACCTTATTTAAACAGATCAACTCCTGAAGGAGCAAGAGATTTCTTAGTACCTTCACGTGTACATCATGGTGATTTCTATGCTTTACCACAATCGCCTCAATTATTTAAACAATTATTAATGGTTGCTGGTTTTGAAAAATATTACCAAATTGCTCGTTGTTTCAGAGATGAAGATTTAAGAGCGGATCGTCAACCAGAATTTACTCAAGTCGATGTTGAAATGTCATTTATGACAACAGATGAAATCATCGAAGTTGGTGAAAATATGGTAGCTAAAGTCATTAAAGATGTAAAAGGTGTTGATGTTAAGTTACCACTTCCACGTATGACTTGGCATGAAGCGATGGAAACTTATGGTATTGATAAACCAGATATCCGTTTTGATATGAAACTTGTTAATTTAAATGAAGTTGTTAAAGATGTTGATTTTATGGTATTTAAATCAGCTTTAGAAAATAATGGATATGTTAAAGGTATCAATGTTAAAAATCATGCAAGTGATTATTCAAGAAAGAAAATTGATCAATTAACTGAACTTGCAAAAACTTATAAAGCAAAAGGTCTTGCTTGGTTAAAAGTAAATAATGGTGTAGGTGAAGGACCAATTGCTAAATTCTTTAGCGAAGAACAAATGCAAAGATTAATTGAAGCAATGAATGGTGAAGATAACGACTTATTATTATTTGTATCGGATACAAAATATATGGTTGTTTGTGATGCTTTAGCTGCTTTACGTAATCATTTAGGAAAAGAATTGAATTTATATGATTCAAAAGAATTAGGATTATTATGGGTTGTTGATTTTCCAATGTTTGAATATGATGATGAAACTCAAAGATATTATGCAATGCATCACCCATTTACAAGACCTAAAGAATCAGATTTAGATAAAATAGATACAGATCCAGCAAATTGTCTTGCTGATGCCTATGATATTGTCTTAAATGGTTTTGAGCTTGGTGGAGGTTCTCAACGTATTTACGAACAAGACTTACAACAAAGAGCTTTCAAAGCTTTAAGTTTAACAGATGAACAAGTAAGAAATAAATTTGGTTGGTTTGTTGATGCATTAAAATATGGGACACCACCACATGGAGGATTTGCTTTAGGATTAGATCGTCTTGCCATGTTACTTACTGAAAGTGATTCTATTAGAGACGTTATTGCTTTCCCTAAAAATGCCAGTGCAACATGTCCAATGTCTAAAGCACCAAACAGTGTAGAAGAAGATCAATTAAAAGAATTAGGTATTGGAGTTTTAAAAGATGAATAACGATCGTATACAAGAAATACTTGATTTAATGGAAGAAGCAAGATTGGATTACTTTTTAATAAGTGATCCTCAATCAATTGCTTATTGTACAGGATACTATAATGATCCGCATGAAAGAATGTTTGTTTTTATGATTTCAAAACATGGGAATCATACCTTGTTCATGAATGATTTATTCTATTTAGAGCATGATTTAGATGTTAACATTGTTTGGCATAAAGATGGACAAGATGCTATTCAAACAATTGTTGATGAAATGCATTTTCCAGGAAGAATTGGAATTGATAAAAATTGGGCCTCACATTTCTTGTTAGATCTTATGAAAAAACTCCCAGATGCAAAATATATCAATGCTTCACCATGTGTTGATCTCGTTCGCATGAAAAAAGACTTACAAGAACAAGTTTTAATGATTGAATCAAGTAAAATCAATGATGCTGTTATGGAAGAAATCATTCCATTCATTCAAGAAGGCGTGACAGAAAAACAACTTGCTAAAAAATTAGATGAATTATTTTTCAATCATCATTCTACTTGTTATGGTGCGATTGTTGCATTTGGTAAAAACGCTGCTGATCCACATCATGAAAATGATGATACACCACTTAGAAAAGGTGATTGTGTACTGATTGACATGGGATGTGTTTATAAAGGGTATTGTTCTGATATGACACGTACATTCTTTTATGAAGGTATTTTGGAAGAAGAAATTAAAATTTATGAAATTGTAAAAAAAGCAAATGAAGCTGCAGAAGCAATGATCAAACCAGGAGTTAAATTATCAGATATTGATAAGTGTGCAAGAAAAGTCATCAGTGATGAAGGCTATGGAAAATATTTTACACATCGTTTAGGACATTTTATTGGTCGAGATGTTCATGAATATGGAGATGTCTCTTCGGTAAATGAAATGGAAGTTGAGGAAGGAATGATTTTTTCAATTGAACCAGGTATTTATTTAGAAGGAAATTTCGGAGTACGTGTAGAAGATCTAGTTATGGTGACAAAAGATGGATGTCAGGTTTTAAATTCATTTACAAAAGATATTTATATTATTTAAAAACGATCTTGTGCTCGTTTTTTTGTATAAAAAAGAAAAAAATGAGTAAACTTTTAAAGTGAAAAAATATTTTTAAAGCCTCTTTAAATAGACAAATTTTGTCAACAAGAAATTATATAATAATATCAAAAGAAAGGATGAATTATATGGAAGTAAAAAGAGGAGATTTGTTTTATGCTGATTTGAGTGTAGGTGTAGGAAGTGAACAATCTGGAATTCGACCTGTTGTTGTTATTCAAAATGATAGTGGGAATCGATTTAGTACAACTATTATTATTTCACCTTTGACATCATCTAAAAAGAAAAATATTCCTACCCATACATTTATTAAATCAAGAGATGATTTAAAAGAAAATTCAATTGCCTTGCTTGAACAAATGAGGACCATTGATAAATCACGGTTGATTAGAAAAATAGGGGAATTAACGCCATTAGAAATGGAACGTATTAATAAATGTATTCGTATTAGTTTAGGGGTTTAAACTTACATAGAATGTTTCAAAACGGGCTTTGCTCGTTTTTTTTAAAAAATATACTCTTAACAAAGAAAAAGAAATCAATTTGTGATAGAATAGTTAACGAGGTGACAAGTATGTATTATTTTATAGGAATTAAAGGGTCAGGAATGGCTCCACTAGCAACAATTTTATATGAATTAGGGAACGAAGTTGCTGGAAGTGATATTGATAAATATATATTTATTGAAGATGAATTGAGAAAAAGAAATATTCCAATTTATTCATTCAATAAAGATAATATAAAGGATGGTTATCACGTAATTATTGGTAATGCTTTTGATGAATCCAATGAAGAAGTCAAAGCAGCTTTAGAAAACCCAAATGTAAAGTGTACAAGATATTATGATTTCTTAGCTGATTTTATGGAACATTATGTTTCTATTGCTGTTGCAGGAACACATGGAAAAACAACAACAACAGGTATGGCTTACCATTTATTTGAAGATTTTGATAAAACATCTGTTTTAATTGGTGATGGAACTGGACATGGACAAGTAGGAAGTAAATATTTTATTTCAGAAACATGTGAATTTCAAGATCATTTCTTACATTATCATCCAGATTATGCCATTATTAATAACATTGAATTAGACCATGTTGATTATTTTGGAAATCTTGAAAGATATATTCAATCTTTTGAACAATTTGCTAAACAAGTTAAGAAAACAGTTATTGTTTGGGGAGATGACCCTAACATTAAGAAAATTCATTTTGAAAAACATGTTTTAAGATTTGGTTTAGGTGAAAATAATGATGTTCGCGCTGTTAATGTTTTAGAAACGCCACAAGGATTATCATTTGATGTTTATATTCATCAAGAATTATTTGGACATTTTAACATACCATTATTTGGAATGCATATGTTATATAATTCATTAGCTATTATTACTCTTGGTTATTTAGAAGATATGTCTTATGACTATATTTTAAGTAAACTTCAAACATTCAAAGGAACAAAACGTCGTTATACTGTAAAAACTCAAGGAAACAATGTTTTTGTTGACGATTATGCACATCATCCAACTGCAATCAGATATGTTATTGAAGCAACAAGAGTGAGATACCCTGGTAAGAAAATCGTTGCCATTTTCCAACCAGATCGTTTTTCAAGGGGAGCGCGTTTTGCTAAAGAATTTGCTCAAGAAATGGATAAAGCGGATTACCCATATTTCTGTCCATTCCCAGAAAATGCAAAACATGAAGACGGTATTGATATTGATATCTATGATATTTCAAAAAATAGTGCACGTGCTAAAGTCATTACTGAAGATGAAGCAGGTGTTAAAGAATTAATGCAATATGATAACTGTGTATTCTTATTTATGAGTAGTAAAGATATTTATAAATTTGAAGAAATGTTGATTGAAGCTAAAAAACCTATATAAAAAGAGTAAATTATGGTACAATTATTAATGAAAGTAGAGGGATGTTTATGACAACAATGGACATTTGTTACTGTGTTTTAATTTTAGCAGGTGCATTTTGTTTAGTTGCTTTAGGGGTGTTGTTTATTCGTACATCAACAGCGATTAAACAAACAGGGGATACTGTTGAAATGGCACAAGATACATTGAAAAGAGTTGATAAAGTCTTAGATGATGTCAATTACAAATTAGACTTATTAAATGCGCCTGTAGAAACAGTTGCAAAGTTCTTTGATCCTCAAAGACCAAAGTTTAATCCATTGAAAATGATGATGAGCTTTATTAAGAAAAAATAGAAAGGTGAGATAATATGAAATTAGGAAGATTTTTAACAACTTTAGGAATTGGTGCTCTTGTTGGGATGTTATTGGCACCAAAAAAAGGAAGCGAGTTAAGAGAAGAATTAAAAGGTAAAGGAAAAGAAACTCTTGATAGTGCTAAAGAAATGACAGTTGAAGACTATCAAAAATTAATTAGTGAAACAATTGATAGTATTAAAAAAACAGTTGATGAATTTGATGTTGATGACTTTAAAGATAGTTCTTTAGCGAAATTAAATGAATTAAAAGATAAATTTGATGATGTTGTAACAAAATTACAAGATAGCGACCAATATTCTAAGTTAAAAGATCAAGTTGATAATGTTATTGTCCAAGTGAATGATAAAATTAATGAAGTTAAAGAAAAAATGAGCGAACAAGAATTTGATGATTTTTCTGATTTAGAAGATGAAATTAATGACATTGAAGATGATTTAAATGTCATCATCGATGATTTAAAAGACTAATGAAAAAAGCAACGATTTATGATGTTGCAAGAGAAGCAGGTGTTTCTCTTGCAACTGTATCTCGTGTTATTAATGGATCATCAGTTGTTCGTGAAAAAACTAAAGAAAAGGTAATGAAGGTTATTGATGAACTAAACTTCAAACCTAATCAAATTGCTCGAGGTCTTGCGACAAACAAAACTACAACTATTGCAATTATCTTCCCACAATCATTATTTGCTCATGTAAAAGATATGATTGGTGGTATTGGTGATGCTGGTAGAACATTGGATTACAATATTACGATTTATACAACAGATGATATTGGAAATGGTCCAATGGACGACGTTATGGAAAAAGTCATTCGCACAAGAGCCGATGGAGTTATATTATTTAATAACGATAATATTGATCAACAAATTGAACTTGTTAAAAAACATAGTATTCCAGCAGTTGTTATTGGAATGCAAGTAAGTGATGAATCGATAGGTTCTGTTTATGTTGATGCACAAAAGATTACATATGATATTGTTAATAATTATTTAGAAAAAGGTAAAAATGATATTATTTTTGTAAGTCCTCAACAAAATCTTATTCGTACAGTTGATTTGATTGAAGGAATGAAAAAAGCTTATCAAGATCATCAATTATCATTTGATGAGTCAACACAGGTTATTAATACTTCTACTCACTATGAAGAAAGCTATACACAATTTGTTGAACATTTTAGAAATCATAAACATGATTTAGTTTTTGCAAGTTATGATAAAGAAGGGGTTGCAGTTGTTAATGCAGCAATCGATAATAACATAAACATTCCAGATGATATGGAAGTTATGGCTATGATGGATACAAGCTACTCACTTATTTGTAGACCATCACTATCAACGATTCATCTTCCAATTTATGATATGGGTGCGTTGGCTGTACGTTTACTTACTAAAATTTTAAATCAAGAAGAATTAGAAACAAAAGAAGTGTGCGTAGGCTATACAAATATTTATCGTAAATCAACTATTCAATAAACCACGAAAGTGGTTTATTTTTATATTCACTTGACTTTGAATATGAAATTTAATATGATGTATTTACAGCAATGAAGGAGATAAGTAATATTATTTAATTGTTATAGAGAGCTTGTGGTTGGTGGAAACAAGCCAAGAGATAATATGAATACACTCTGGAGCTTCTAAGTGCAAAGCTTAGACGGTGCAAGCCGTTATCTACTTGAGTGTATGTCTTTGACATGAATTTAGGATGGTACCGCGATCAACTCGTTCCTATGGGAATGAGTTTTTTATTTTAAGGAGGAAATTATGAAGATTTATGATGAATTAGTTTGGAGAGGATTAATTAAAGATGTCAGTTCTCCAGAAATTGAAGAAAAATTAAATAATGGAGGATTAACTTTCTATATTGGAACTGATCCAACAGGAGATAGTTTGCACATTGGGCATTTTTCATCATTTTTAATTAGTAAAAGATTAAAAGATGCCGGGCATAATCCAATTTTATTAGTTGGAGGAGCAACAGGATTAATTGGTGATCCTAAACCTGATACAGAAAGACCAATGATTACAAAGGAACAAGTTCAACATAACTTTGACTGTTTAAAAGCACAAGCTCAAAAGATTTTTGGTTTTGAAGTGGTTAATAACTATGATTGGTCAAAAGATTTAAACTTTATTGACTTTTTAAGAGATTATGGTAAATATTTCAATGTCAATTATATGTTGAATAAAGACATTGTAAAAAGAAGATTAGATTTAGGTATTACTTATACTGAATTTTCTTATATGATCATGCAAGCAATGGATTTCTACTGGTTACATGAAAATAAAAATTGTCAATTACAAGTTGCTGGGCAAGACCAATGGGGAAATATTACTGCTGGTATTGAATTAATTAGAAAGAAAACTGGAAAAGAAGCCTATGGTTTTACAATGCCACTTTTAACTAAAAGTGATGGAACAAAATTTGGTAAAACAAATGGTAAAGCGATTTGGTTAGATCGAGAAAAAACTTCTCCTTATGAAATGTATCAATTCTTTATTAATTCAGAAGATGATAAAGTTATTGATTACTTAAAATTCTTAACTTTCTTAACACCAGAAGAAATTATGGAATTAGAAGAAAAAAATAAAACACAACCTCATTTAAGAGAAGCACATAAAGCTTTAGCTAGAGAAGTTATTACATTCTTACATGGTAAAGAAGCTTATGAAGAAGCAGTTCAAGTTTCACAAACATTATTCTCTGGTCAAATTCAAAATTTAACTTTAGAACAAGTTGATGTTGCTTTTGAAGGTGTACCAACAGTTGAAACTGAAGAAAATGAAATGAATATTTTAGACGTTTTAATTTTAGTTGGAGCTGCTAAAAGTAAAAGAGAAGCGAGAGAATTTGTTAATGGGGGATCTGTTTTAATCAATGGTGAACGTATTAAAGATTTAGAATTTACTGTTAAAAAAGAAGATGCTTTTGGACAAAGCAAAACAGTTATTCGTCGAGGAAAGAAAAATTATTTTGTATTAAAATATAATGGATAAAAGCTCTTAGGAGCTTTTTTTCATAAAGAATATGGTATACTATCTAATAAGGAGGGACGGTTATGGAAAAATTAAGAAGTATTTTTAATTTTATATACGGATATTATTTAGATTACCGCTATAAAGTACCACCTGCATCTGCTTTGTCTTTTGCTTATTATATGATACTTTCAATTATCCCAATATGTACATTATTAGCTTTTTTTACACCGTTTTTTCCTTTAGATATTAAAACAGCACAAGAAATTTTATCATATTATTTAAGACCGGATGTGACAAAAATGGTTATTCAACTGATAAAACCACGTTCTTTATCAATAACAACTATAACAACTTTAATAGCGTCTATCTTTGTTGTAAGTAGAGGTTTTTATCAGTTACATCGTATTTCTAAAAATATGTTTCCTAATGATAAAGAATATCCATTTTTCATTGATCAAGGAATTACTTTTTTAAAAACCATTCTTATCTTTATTTTAATACTTGCAGTGATTTCTTTATTGATTATTTTTCCGATTTTTAAGATTATCTTTATTGATCAACATAATTTTATAACAAGAGTTTTATTCTTATTTATCATTATTTTTGTTATTTTATTTTTATTATATAAAATTATTCCTGATCAAAATGTAGAATTTTTAGATACAATTAAAGGAACAGTCGTTGCAACATTATTGATTGAATTGATTATAGGTATTTTATCTATTTATTTTTCTATTGTTGATTATAGCAACGTTTATGGTCCGTTAGCGGCGTTGGTTATGTTGATGTTTTCGATTGCTGTATGTTCAGAAGCTATTTATTTTGGTATGTATGTTATTTTTGAATGTCATATTCGAAGATTAATAAAAAAATTATAAAGGAGAAAAGTAATGTATCCTTATATCAATTTTGAAAAAACAGGCAAACAAATACAAAAGTATATGAATCAAGGTGGCTATTGTGTTCAAGATATTCAGACTTATCTAGGACTTTCTTGTAAACAAAGTGTTTATAAATGGCTAAAAGGAAAGTCATTACCTAATTTAGAACATTTATGTGCTTTAAGTTATTTGTTTCATTGTACGCTAGATGATTTAGTTGTTACACAAATGAATTATTATGTAATCAAAGAAACAATATGTCAGTATTCATTAGGAGATTGTTAATGATTTATTTAGTAATAATAAATGTATTAGGCTTTTTGATAATGGGTCTTGATAAAGCAAAAGCAAAAAAACAAAAATATCGTATTTCTGAAAATACTTTGCTTTTTGTGGCTTTGATGGGTGGAAGTTTAGGAAGCTATTTAGGTATGTATTGTTTTCATCATAAAACGAAACATGTGAAATTTTATATAGGTATGCCGTTGATTTTATTTATACAAATCTTGATTTATTGTTTTTATTTTTATACAAAATTCTAGACAAGAATTTTGTATATGCTATAATACAAATGTATTAAGCGAATGCTTTGATCCACATTGTTAGGGAAAAAAACAGTGTGGTTTTTTTATGGAGGAATTTATGAAAACAAATAAAAAAGATATTATCAGTATATTACTTGGAAATACGTTACTTGCACTTGCGGTTATTTTATTTATTGTTCCAGGGCATTTATTAAGTGGAGGGACAACAGGTATTTCTTTATTTTTAAATCATTATTTTCATTTACCTATTTCAATATTTACTTTTATTTTTAATTTTATTGTTTTTATTATTGGTGCACTTATTTTAGGAAAGAAATTTGCTTTACAAACACTTATTTCAACTTTCTATTATCCATTTATTTTAGGTGTGTTTGAATTTTCTTTTCAAGGTTTTTATTTAACCGATGATATTTTAATTAATACACTTTTTGCTGGCGTTTTAGTTGGGGTTGCTATTGCTATTGTTATTAAAGCAGGGGCTTCAACAGGAGGTATGGATATTCCACCCCTTATTTTAAATAAATTATTTAAAATTCCTGTTTCTATTTCAATGTATGTTTTTGATTCATTAATTGTGTTAGCGCAATTTGGTTTTTCTGATGTTAGACAATGTCTTTATGGAATCGTGTTAATTTTTATTTATACAATGGTTATTGATAAGATTTTAGTAATGGGTGCTCAAAAAATCGAAGTTAAAATCATTTCTTCAAAATATGAAGAAATTAGAAAGGCTATTTTAACGAATGTCGATCGTGGAGTAACAATGCTTCATGGACAAACAGGCTATTTATTAGAAAATACAGAAGTTTTAATTAATGTTATTTCGACAAGAGAACTTGTTCAAGTTGAAAGACTTGTAAAATCTATTGATGAAGATGCGTTTATGATTATTTCAAATGTTCATGAAGTTCAAGGTAGAGGCTTTAACTTAGAAAAGGAATATATTGAAAAATAAGATGTTTCATTTAGCTTTGTATTTTGATGAAAAAACAAATCAAAAGTTTTCTTTTTTAAATAAAAAAGTCGAAAAAGAACTACATCAAAATTATTTAGAAAATCATCATATTCCTTTTCATCTAACAATTGCGACTTATAAAGAAATAGAGGAAAAGAAATTTATTGAACAGGCAAATCAGCTTTTTGAAAAAGAAAGTAGTCAAGAGCTCTATTTTGTTTCGTTAGGTTGTTTTCAAAAATCGACGCTTTATTTACTACCTGTATATAATGAATTTTTAAATCAACTAATTTTAAAAATCTATCAAACTTTTGATGAATATGTATCTATTTCACAAAAAAATCGTTATTTACCGTACCACTTTGTACCTCATGTTTCTATAAGTAGAAAGTTAAATGAACAACAAACCAATCAAGCGTTCAAGATATTGAATCATTATTTTGAACCTTTTTATGGAAAAGTCATACAGGTTGCATTAGTAAAGACAAATCCGTATCAGGAAATAAAGATATGGAATCTATAATGCTTGCAAGGCATGATAGAAGCTAAAAAAGAAGCATTTTACACAAAATGTTTCTTTTTTTATAATGAAGACAAGGGGAGAAATGAAAATGTTTTCAAATAAAGAATTAAGAAGTATGATCATTACTTTGTTTTTTGAACAATTACTGGTTATGCTTGTTGGAATTGTTGATACTTTTGTTGTAAGTAGCTGTGGGGAAGCGGCTGTTTCGGGAGTATCACTAGTTAACCAATTTAATACAATTTTTATCTATTTATTTACAGCACTTGCTTCAGGAGGAGCAATCGTTGTCAGTCAATATATTGGTAATAAAGATGAAAAAAGAACGATTTTATCATCAAGTCAGTTATTGATGTTTTCCATTGTTTTTTCAATTATTTTATCAATTCTTGTATTGATTTTTAATAAACAACTTTTAGGATTACTATTTGGTAAAGTTGAATCAGATGTTATGAAGGCGTGTGTAACTTATTTACGTATTTCAGCATATTCTTATCCAGCACTTGCTATTTATAATGCAGGTGCGGCTTTATATCGTTCAATGGCTAAAACCAAAGTAACAATGTATATTTCATTTGCTGCAAATATTATCAACGTTGTAGGAAATATCATTGGTGTTTATGTTTTAAAAGCAGGAGTTGCAGGGGTTGCGTATCCTTCACTTATTTCACGTGTTTTTTCAGCAATCATTATCACAGTTTTATGTTTTAATAAAAAATTGGAAGCTTACTATGATTCAAAAGATATCTTTAAATTTGATGGAAAGATGCTCAAACGTATTTTAAATATTGCGATTCCTAATGGGGTCGAAAATGGAATTTTCCAACTTGTTAAAGTGGCTTTAAGTTCAATTGTGGCGATGTTTGGAACCTATCAAATTGCAGCTAATGGGGTTGCACAAAGTATTTGGTCATTAGCGGCACTTGTGGGTTCAGCAATGGGACCAGTCTTTATTACCGTTATTGGACAATGCATGGGTGCAAAAGATGTGGATCAAGCAAAATTCTATTTTTCAAAACTTATTAAATGGTCGCTTGTTTTTTCGATTGTATGGAATGTGCTTGTTTTAGCAATTACACCATTTATCCTACAATTTTATAATCTTGCAGATGAAACAAAACATTTGATTATTACTCTTGTTATTATTCATAATATTGCCAATACGGTAGTTTTCCCGCTTTCTGGACCTTTATCTCAAGGATTAAGAGCAACTGGAGATGTCAAATTTACGATGATTGTTTCTATTGCTTCAACTGTTGGTGGAAGACTTGTCTTATCTATTATTCTTGCTTTAGGACTTCATTTAGGTGTTATTGGTATTGCCCTTGCGATGTGTGGAGATTGGACAATTCGAGCAATTATTTTCTATTATCGTTATAAATCAAATGCTTGGACAGAATTTGAAGTTATTTAAAAACAGGATTTTATGGTATAATGTTTTCAAACTAAGAAAGGAGTATTTTTATGGCAATTGATATTAAAGAAATACTTGCAAATGGTTTGTTAGACTTATGCCACAAAAAAGACTTATCTCAAATAACAGTTAAAGATCTCCTAGAAACAACAGGAGTTAGTAGACAAACATTTTATAATCATTTCTTAGATAAAAATGATTTAATTCAATATATTTACAATCATAAAATTATCAATCGTTTTAATGGGCAAAATACAAATCTTGATTTCTATGAATCACTTATCGAATCTTTTGAACATATGAAACAATATCAAACCTTTTTAAAACAGGCTTGCTTAATGGATGGACAAAATTGTTTAAAAGAATACATTTCTAAACATTGTGAGGAATTTGATTTAAAATGGCATCAACAACTTTATGGTGAAGAACCAATGCCAGACGCCTTAAAATTTGCAACGATATATCATGCGAATGCTTCAAGTGCAATGACTTTGTCATGGATTTTGTCGGATATGAAAGTCCCTGTGGAAGAAATGGCAAAAATGATTACCCAAATGCGAGGGCTTGGAATGGATGATTTATTTCAAGGAAGTGATTGTACAACAAATCCTTATAAAATTGACAAATAGTCTTTTTTGTCAATTTGTTGACAGAGTAATTTAATTATAAATTACTCTTTTTTTTTAGCGTGTTACAATAAGAGTGAAAGAAGGGAAATGTATGAAAAAGACACTTTATTTAATGAGACATGGACAAACCTTGTTTAATTTACAACATAAGATTCAAGGATGGTGTGATTCTCCACTTACAGAATTAGGAATCAAACAAGCAAAAGTTGCGGGAAAATGGTTTAAAGATCACGATATTACTTTTGATCATGCTTATTCAAGTACGAGTGAAAGATGTTGTGATACATTAGAACTTGTGACAGATATACCTTATGTACGTACTAAAGGTTTAAAAGAAAACTATTATGGAGAGTTAGAAGGAGAAAGTGAAAGATTAAATTCTCATTTAACACCTAAAGATTGTGAAACATTCTATTTACAATATAAAGGAGAATCTTCTAATACGACAAGAGACCGTATGGTAAAAACTTTAACAGAAATTATGAATAAAGAAGACCATCATAGTGTTTTAGCCGTGAGTCACAGTGGGGCTTGTTTTAACTTTTTAAGAGCTTTCCAAGATCCTATGGAAGAATTAAAAAAAGGATTTGGAAACTGTTGTATTTTTATTTATGAATTCGATAATGGAACATTTACATTAAAAGATGTAATTAGACATCAAATCTAGGAGGAAATATGGAATACGTTAATTTAGGTAATACAGATATTAAAGTTTCAAAAGTATGTTTAGGATGTATGGGCTTTGGTGAGCCACAAGCAGGAATGCATTCTTGGACACTTCCTTATGAAGAATCCCAAAAAATCATTAAACATGCCCTTGATCAAGGAATCAACTTTTTTGATACAGCAATGGGTTATCAAGGTGGAACATCAGAAGAATATTTAGGACGTGCAATTAAAGAATTTTCAAAAAGAGAAGATGTTGTTATTGCGACTAAATTTATGCCACGTAGCCAAGTACAAATTGACCAAGGAGTCAGTGCTCGAGAACATATTGAAACATGTTTAAATAATAGTCTAAAAAGATTACAAATGGATTATGTAGATCTTTATATTCTTCATCGATGGGACAATGTAACACCCATTAAAGAAACAATGGAAATCTTAAATGATCTTGTTAAATCAAAAAAAGTAAGAGCCATTGGTGTTTCTAACTGTTTTGCTTGGCAAATTGCTAGAGCTAATGAAATTGCCAAAAACAATGGATGGGCAACTTTCCAATCAATTCAAGGACATTACAATCTTATTTTTAGAGAAGAAGAAAGAGAAATGAAACCTTATTGTGATTTAATGGGAGTTTCGATGACACCATACAGTTCACTTGCTTCTGGAAGACTTTCAAGACATCCAGGAGAAACATCTAAAAGATTAAAAGAAGATGTCTATGCTAAAGGAAAATATGATGAAAGAGAAAAAGAAGATCTTGTTATCATTCAAAGAGTTGAAGAACTTGCCAAAAAAAGAAATTGTTCAATGTCAGAAATTTCTTTAGCTTGGTTGATGTCTAAAGTAACTTCACCCGTTGTTGGTGCAACTAAATTAAGTCATATTGATACAGCTTGTAAGGCTTGTGATTTAAAATTAATAGTTGAGGAAATGAAATATTTAGAAGAATGTTATAAACCACATCCATTAGTGGGTGTCATGAAAGAAAATAATCAATAAAAACAAGAAAGATTCTTTTCTTGTTTTTTATTTTTTGTTATATTATAAAAGATGAACAAGAAAGAGAGTAGATAATATGGGTATTGTAGTAATTGGAGCAGTTTTTGTAGATATTAAAGGATTTCCACTAGATGCATATATTCCAACTGGAAGAAATGCAGGACATATTAAATATATTCATGGTGGTGTAAGCAGAAATGTGGTAGAAGATATAGCAAACATTGAATTACGTCCAACATTTTTATCAATTGTTGATGATAGTGCTTTGGGAGAAGATGTTATTCGTAAATTACAAAGACATAAAGTTAATACAGAATATGTTCAAAAAATTCCTGAGGGAATGGGAACATGGCTAGCTGTATTTGATAATGATGGTGATTTGGCAGGTTCTATTTCTCAACGTCCAAATTTAATGCCAATTTTGGATTTAATCAATGAAAAGGGCGATGAAATATTCAAAGATTGTGATTCAATTGTTTTAGAAGCTGATATTGATCCTGAAATTATAAAAGCTGTTTTAGATTATTCAAAAAAATATAACAAAAAAGTATTTGGTGTTATTTCGAATATGACACTTGCAGTTGAAAGAAGAGACTTATTACAACAATTTGATTGTTTGGTATGCAATGAATTAGAGGCAGGTATTTTCTTTGCTGAAAATTATAGTAAAAAAAGTCCAAAAGATTTATGTGAAATCATTTATCAAAAAGTTTCTGCAGGAGCTATTAAATCAATGGTTGTTACAATGGGAAGCAAAGGAAGTATTTATGCCGACCATTTAGGAAATAAAGGAATCTGTCCTGCTAAAAAAGTAACTGTTAGAGATACAACAGGTGCTGGTGATGCTTTTTGTGCAGGGTTAACAATAGGACTTACTTATAGAAAAGAACTTTCTGATGCAGTTGAAATTGGAACAAAATTAGCAGCTTCTGTTATTACATCATCAGAAAATGTATGTCCACGTTTTTTACCACGTGAATTGGGATTGGATATGGATGTATCTGATTGTTAAAAATATCCTAATCCTCTAGGATATTTTTTTTGACAGTCTATAAATAAAGTTATAGAATATGTGCAAGTAGGTGAATTTTATGGATTTAAAGAAAATAAAAATAACAAAACAAGCTAAAATATGTTTGAGTCTCCTTATAGCCATTATCATGCTTCTTTTTATCATTATTATTTTGTATAATGATAAATTTTATCCAAATACCTCAATAGGTGGAATAGATGTTTCAAATATGACTTTGTCAGAAGCTAAAAATGCTGTTCAAACGGATTTGAAAAATCATGTTCTTGTTATCAAAGGCAGAAATAATGCAAAATATGAATTAAGAGGCGCGGATATTGATTTGAATGCTAATTATGAAAAACAAGTAGAAGACTGCTTTAAAAAGACACATGGATTATTTTCGTTTTATAAAATAATTTCAGGTGAAGATTTTGATGTAAATTTTGATGTTTCTTATAATAAAGAGGCCTTTAAAAATAATCTTTCTCAATCATTTTTAATAACAGGAGATAATTATACAATTACAGCACCAGTAGATGCACATGTGGAATATGATAAGACTGCTAAAAGTGGTAAAGTTATTAAAGAAAAACAAGGAAATCAATTAGATCAAGATAAGTTTTATAGTTATGTTGAAAAGTCTATTCAACAATTAAAGACAAAAGTCAATTTAGATAAGGCAAATGTTTATTTAAAACCAAAATATGTACAAACTGATAAAGAGGTACTAAATGAGCTAAGCCAGTACAATAATTACTTATGTCGTTGGGTTCGTTTTGATATGGGTGAAAAACACTATGAAACAATTTCCCCTAAAGAAATTAAAGATTGGATAGTTATTGGTGATGATGCTTCTGTTTCAATTGATCAAGAAAAAATGGCACAATGGGTTGAAAAATTCTGTTTGAAATACAAAACAGTAGGAAAAACAAGAAAATTCAAGTCACATACTGGTGAAGTATTAGAAGTATCTGGTGGAGATTATGGATGGCAAATTGATTATAGTCAAACTGTTGATCAAGTTTATAAAGCGTTGACAGAAAATAATACGCAAAGTGATGTAGATGCATATGTAAAAAATAAAAGTAATACAAACAAGAAAAAATTACTTAAGAAGTTAGAACCTATTTATAAAAATAAAGCTTACAAAATGAACTTTGAAAATCCAACAGAAGATTATAATACTCAAACATATAGCGAAGTGGATATTTCAGAGCAAATGGTTTATGTCTTCCAAAATGGACAAGTTGTTTATAGTGCAAAATGTGTAACAGGACTTCCAAGTGATGCAACACGTTCTACTAAAACAGGATGCTGGTATATAAAAGATAAAAAACTCGAATATACTTTAACAGGTGCGGATTATACAACACCAACTAAATATTGGGTTCGTATTACATGGACTGGAACAGGATATCATTATATGAATCGAAGTGATTGGGATAAATGGTCGCCTGAATTATATAAAACAAGAGGTTCTCATGGATGTGTTAATTTACAATTAGAAGATGTTAAAAATATTTACAATCTTGTTTCTATGAGAGACATGGTATTTATACATGATTAGAAACCATCGAAAGATGGTTTTTTAATTTGCAAATGAATTGCATATTTATTGACATAATAAAAGAGGAATGCTAGAATCTAGTAAAATGCAAATGAATTGCAAATTAGAGGTGGTAATATGCGTTATAAAACGAAAACTTTTCAATTGATTGAAAATTACTTGAAAACGTGTTGTGATAAATGCTTTCGAGCACATGATGTTTACGATTATATCGTAGCAAATGAAATGAAAGTAAATATCTCAACTGTTTATAGGAATTTAGAACAGTTTGTTGATGCAGGACAATTAATTAAATATAAACCGGGGAATAATGATGTTTGGATGTATCGTCTCAATCAACAGTTTAGTCAATGTCATGAACATCTTCATTTACAATGTAAAGAATGTGGAAAAATTATTCATATAAAAAAAGAATCGATGGATTCTATCATCACAATGCTAGAAAAAGATTATAAATTCTTTTTAGACTGTGATATTTCTACTATTGGTGGTTTATGCAAAACATGTATGATGAAAAAGGAGTTAAAATGAACAAATTATTAAAATACACATTTATGTTATTATGCTGTTTTTTGCTGATGGGATGTTTACCTTTAGATAAAGAAACAGATAAAAAAAGTATTGTTTGTACAACGTATGCCCAATATAATTGGTTACAAGAAATTATTGGAGAGAATAATTCAACATTTGAACTTACTTTACTTATTAAAGATGGAGCTGATTTACATAGTTATCAGCCAACAATTCAAGATTTAGCAAAGGTATCATCTGCTGACTTATTTGTATATGTTGGTGGAGAATCCGAACAATGGGTAAGTGATGCGTTAAAAGAAGCAAAAAATAAAAATATGTTAGTTGTTGATATGATGGATGTTTTAAAAGAGAGAATCAAGGAAGAAGAACATGTGGAAGGAATGAAAGAAGATCACGACGAAAATGAAGATGAAAGTGAATATGATGAACATGTTTGGCTTTCACTTATTAATGCACATGAAGTGGTTCGCTATCTATCAAATGAAGTACAAAAATTAGATGATGTCCACAAAAAAACATATGAAGAAAATACGATACGCTATTTAAATGATATTGATGATTTAAATCATCAATATGAACAAGTGGTAGAAAATGCCACTACTAAAACATTACTTTTTGCAGATCGTTTTCCATTTAGATATTTACTGGATGATTATGATCTTAATTATTATGCGGCTTTTCCTGGATGTTCTGCAGATATCGAAGCAAGTTTTTATACGATTACTTTTCTAGCAAATAAAATAGATCAATTGGATTTAAAAAGTATTTTTGTTATTGATCAAACAAATTTAAAAATTGCACAAACAGTTAAAGATAATACAAAAAAGAAAAATCAAAAAATTATGTATTTAGATTCTTTACAGTCAGTTGATGATCAGAAAATCAAGGATGGTTATAGTTATTTAAAGGCAATGAAATATAATTTAAAAGTGCTTAAAAAGGCATTATAAAATAAGGAGATATTATGTCATATATAAAGGTAGAAGATTTATCATTGGGATATGATAGTGAAATTGTTTGTTCAAATATAAATTTTGAAATTAATAAAAATGACTATTTATGTATTATAGGAGAAAATGGGGCAGGGAAAAGTACCTTGATCAAGACAATTTTAGATTTAAAAGAAAAAAAAGCAGGTAAGATTTTATTTTCTGAAAATTTAAAAAAATCAGAAATAGGGTATCTTCCTCAACAAACAGTTGTTCAAAAAGATTTTCCAGCAACTGTCTATGAAGTTGTTTTATCAGGTATGTTGTCACAATTAAAATATCGCCCTTTTTATACAAAAAAAGAAAAAAAACATGCAAAACAAGAAATGGAAAAATTGGGAATTACACATTTACAAAATAAAAGTTATCGCCAGTTATCTGGTGGACAACAACAACGTGTTTTATTAGCAAGAGCTTTATGTGCTTCAGATAAAATTATATTATTAGATGAACCAGTAACTGGTTTGGATCCTCAGGTTACACAAGAATTTTATGGCATATTAAAATCATTAAATGAACAAGGAATGACTATTGTCATGGTTTCTCATGACTTATCTGTATTAAAATATGCAACGCATGTTTTATATTTAAAGAAAAAAGTCCCCATTTTTATGGAAAAAGAAATGTTTATTGAAAGGTATGGAAAGGAGATTTATAATGACTAATTTTATTGCAACATTACAATATTATTTTTCTTATCCTTTTGTACAGTATGCTTTAATTGTTGGAGTTTTAATTGCTTTATGTTCTTCATTATTAGGAGTAACACTTGTTTTAAAACGTTTTTCATTTATTGGGGATGGTCTTTCACATGTTGCCTTTGGGGCAATGGCTGTGGCGACGGTTTTACAGTTTACATCACAAACTTTATTTATCATGATTGTTACAGTTATTGCAGCTATTTTTCTTTTAAGGACGGGGCAAAATACTAAAATAAAAGGAGATTCGGCTATTGCTATGCTATCTGTAGGGGCTTTAGCTATCGGTTATTTAGTAATGAACATTTTTTCAACTTCAGCTAATGTTTCTGGAGATGTTTGTTCAACGCTTTTTGGGTCAACAACAATTTTAACTTTGACACATTTTGAAGTAATCGTTTGTATTGTTATGTCATTGCTTGTTGTGTTGTTTTATGTTTTATTTTATAATCGAATCTTTGCAGTTACTTTTGATGAAGAATTTATGAAAGCAACGGGTAAAAAAGTAGAATTATATAATTTGATTATTGCTGTTTTAACAGCCGTTATTATTGTTCTTGCGATGAATTTAGTAGGTTCATTATTAATTACAGCTTTACTTATTTTTCCAGCTTTGTCAGCAATGAAAATAATAAATAGTTTTAAAGGAGTCGTTATTTATTCTGCAATTTTATCAGTTATTGGAGCATTTGTAGGAATTATATTATCAATATTGTTTTCAACTCCTGTTGGAGCAACTGTTGTTTTTATTAATATTATGATCTTTATTATTAATTGGATAATTTCAATATTTAAATAAGTGATTGAAAATCCTTTCTTTTCAAAAAGAAAGGATTTTGTTAAAATATATGAGGTGATTATAAATGGATGGAATATTATTAATAAATAAACCTGTAGGCTATACAAGCCATGATATTGTAGGAATAGTAAGAAAAAAATTACATACAAAAAAAGTAGGACATTGTGGAACATTAGATCCTGATGCAACGGGTGTACTTGTTGTATGTGTCAATAAAGCAACAAAAGCAATTCAATTTTTGATGAGTGATACAAAAGTATACAGGGCAACTTTATCGCTAGGGAAAAGTACAGATACATATGATGCCAGTGGAAAAATATTAGAAGAAAAAGAAGTTGGACAAATATCAAAAGCACAAGTTATTGATGTTTTAAATTCATTTTTAGGAAAATCTAAGCAAAAACCGCCAATTTATTCAGCAATTAAAGTAAATGGTAAAAAGCTTTATGAGTATGCAAGAAATGGTGAAGAAGTAGAAATTAAAGAACGTGATATAGAGATTATGATGATTGAATTAATTGATTTTTCAAATAATGAGATTGTTTTCGATGTTAAATGTTCTAAAGGAACCTATATTCGTTCTTTATGTGTTGATATTGCTAAAAAACTAGGGTATCCAGGACATATGTCTCATCTAGAAAGAAGACAGGCAGGGCGCTTTTTAATTACTGATTGTATTACTTTAGAACAGTTAGAAAATGATGATTATTCTTTACATTCAATAGATGACGCTTTGTGTGGCTTTCCTCAATTAAAATTAGATGATCCAACGCCAGTTTATCATGGTAAACAAATTAAAAGTGATTTGACTGGCCAAGTAGCGATTTATGATAATCAAAATCATTTATTAGCTATTTACGAAAGTACGGGACAAGGCTATTTGAAAAATGTTAGAGGTCTATGGTGATGGAAATCATTCATTTGTCAGTTGATACTCCCATGCAAGTTCATGATTCTGTTTGTGCACTAGGCTTTTTTGATGGTGTTCATTTAGGACATCAACAACTTTTAAAAGAGGTTGAACATATTGCTAAAGAAAAGGGACTAAAAAAAGCGATAATGACATTTTCTGTACATCCTAAACAAATTTTAGAAAATAATGATTATCATTATTTGATGTCATTATCTGAAAAAATAAATATTTTAAAACAATGGCAATTTGACTATTTTTATATTATTGATTTTGATCAAACTGTTGCAAATTTAAAACCCAATACTTTTTTACAAAATTATATTATAAATCATCAAATAAAACATGTTGTATGTGGTTTTGATTTTCATTTTGGAAAAAAAGGAATGGGTGATGTACATGTTTTACAAGAAAATAAATCATTTGATGTCACTGTCATAGAAGAGTACAGTGAGGATGCATTAAAAGTATCTTCATCGTACATAAAAAAGTTGTTAAATGAAGGAAATATTGAAAAAGCAAATCATTTATTGACACGATTTTATCGTGTCTCTGGACAGGTTATTTATGGTTTGCAAAATGGGAGAAAGATTGGTTTTCCTACGGCCAATATTGATTATGGACACTATGTTGTTTTAAAAAAAGGTGTTTATGGGGTCTATATAACTATTAAAGGAAAGCAATATAAAGGAATGGCTAATATTGGTTATAATCCTACAGTAGGGCTTATTGATAACTTATCTTTAGAAGTCAATATTTTTGATTTTGATCAAGATATTTATGGTAAAGATGTGGATGTGGATTTTGTGTTTAGGGTAAGAGATGAAAAGAAATTTAAATCTTTAAATCATTTAAAAGAACAATTACAAAAAGATAAAAAACATATTGATCAATTTCTGGATTAATATGTTTTTCTTTTGTCTAAAATATAAGAGGTGAAGAAAATTGCTTTATATTCATTTATTTCTAGCAAATTTAATATGGGGATTAAATGTGATTGTTACAAAATTAAATTATGATTCTTTTCATCCTCTTTTTTTAGCAATGCTAAAGATACTTTTTTCTGTATTAGCGCTGCTGTTTTATATTTATTATAAAAAAATTTCTTTTGAAAAAGTATCTATAAAAAAATTAATAGTGCAAACAAATTTAATTAATGTTATTAATTTTTTGTTGACATATTATGGTATGCAATATGTAGAAGGGACGATGACAGCAACGATTAATTGTTTAGCACCAGTTATGATGTTTATTGTATCTGTTTCTTTGTGCAAATGGAATTGGAAAATTCTGATCTCATTCATGATGAGTTTTTTAGGGTTTTTAATAGCCATTCATTTTCGACTTTTTAATATAGGAAAGGGAATCTTTTTTTTAATAACGGCATTGTTTATTTACAATTTTGGTAATTATCGATTAAAAGATATTACACATAATCCATTCATTTATAACTTATATATGTTATTAATAGCTTTTTTTGAATTTATTGTTATTTTGTTGTTTCAAAAGAATGATTTATTTAAAACAGTAAACACTTTTTCTTTATGGTTATTTATTTTAACTTCTGGAATTGGATATGCCTATATTCAATGTGTTTATTTTTTATCAATTCATTCAATAGATCCTTTAAAAACAAGTTTTTTTATGGCATTTAGTCCTGCTTTTACCTATTTTTTCTCTTTGATTTTATTAAAAGAAAAATTTGATTTTTTTGTTTTAATTGGATTTATAGTGATTTTTACAGCTTCGTTTTATTTTATCTCAAAGAAAGAAAATTAGATTTAGACAAGTATATGACTTCATGATATACTTATATGTAGAAATGTGATTAAAAGAGGTTGTTAACATGAAATATTTGAATGAAATTATAAATGTATTAGGAATGAAAACAATTATTATTATTTCGGTAAGTATTTTAGTTTTGATATTGGTTATTTTGACATATCGCTTGTTAAAATTAAAACATTATCGTAATGAAATTGTTGATTTAGAAAATAAAATGAATGCAATTAAATCCTTACCTATTCAATATCGACTAGGGAGGGTAAAAGGAATTGCTAAAAATATGCCAGAATTGCAAGAAAAATATGAAACTTATGATGCAAAATTTGCTGAACTAACAGATCTTCAAAATGATGAAATCATTCCGCTTGTTAATGATATTGATGAAGCACTTTATTATCGAAAATTACGAGGTGTTCAAAAAAAGATGAACTCTTTAGAGGAAAAAGTGATTCATTATGCAAAGGAATCAAAACAACTTTTAAAAGATATAGAAGTTATTACAGAAATTGAAAATATTCAAAGATTAGAAATTATCAAAGTTAAAGAAAAATATCGTGCTACAAATGATAACTATGCACAGATTCGTTTTAAAGTTGAAGACTACGTTCCTAAAGTACAAGATGTATTTCATGATATTGATGAACGCTTTGTTGAATTAGAAAATTATATGAATAATCAACAATTTGAAGAAGCTAAGACATATACAGAAGATATTTCAAAATATATCGATGCTTTGGATCAACAGTTAAGTGATTTACCTACATATATTTCTGTTGTTCGTCAATATTTACCAAAACGCTTAAACGAACTAAAGTCAATTATGCAAGATATGCAAGAAAAAGATTTTGCTGTTGAAAGAATGAATGCTACGATCCGTATTTCTAAAATTGATAATGATTTACACGAGACAGAAAAAAATATAAAGAATTTAAAATTGGAAAACGTTGGACAAAATATAGAAGTCATGACGGATGAGTTAAATCTATTGTATTCTGATTTTGAAAAAGAAAAGAATGCATATGCACTCTACGAAGAAAAACGAAATGAATGTTATAAATTCGTTAATAAGATAGAAAGCGGACTTTTAGAGGCTAAAGAAAGTATTCATGAGTTAGAAAAAAACTATATTTTAGGTGATTATACGATTACAATAGAAGATGATTATAATCAATTTCAATCAATTGTTGATGATTTAGCGGAAATTACAAAGATTATTGAAACTAAAGATTTTTCTTATATAGAAATGATTGATGATTTTTCAAGAATTGTTGAACAAAGTAAACCATATAATGATTCTTTGATTAAACATATTGAATTAGCAGAAACATTACGTATTCAAGAAAAGAGAGCTTTGGATGAGTTAGACAATATTAATATTGTTTTATTAGAAATTAAATCTGAAATTAGAAATAAACATTTACCAATGATTAGTGAATCTTATCAAGATTATATTGATGACTCTTATCAAAAAGCAGATTCCATCTTAAATTTTATTAGAAAAAGACCAATTGATTTAAAGAGTTTGTCACTTCAAGTAGATGCTGCAAGAGATGTTATTTATAAATTGTATGATAATGTCCATAATTTGATTGTTACTGCTGAAATGGTAGAGGATGCAATTGTTTTTGGAAATAGATATCGTTCTTCATTTTTAGAAGTTAATACAGAGCTTACAAAAGCGGAATTACTTTATAGAAATGGGGAATATACAAAAGCATTATCCACAGCTGTTGATATTATTGAAAAAATAAAACCAGATTCTTATGAAATGTTGGTTAATAAAAAAAGTCCTAAGGCTGAATAGGACTTTTTTCATGAGGGTCATATGTTATCGAAAATTGAATAGAAATAAAATATGGAGGGAAATATGGTATATCTAGATTATGCTGCGACCACACCTTATAATAAGGATGTTTTAAAAACATATACACAATTGTTAGAAAAATATTTTTATAATGCTGATAGTATTTATAGTCAAGGAATTGAAGTGAACCGCTTATTAGAAAAATCGAGAGGTTTACTTGCTAAAATGTTAGATGTTGATGAAGAAGAAATGATTTTTACAAGTTGTGGAAGTGAAGCAAACAATATGGCTATTAAAGGAATTGCTTTTCAATATCAAAATAGAGGGAAACATATTATCACAACTTCGATAGAACATTCTTCAGTGTATGAAACATGTAAAGAATTAGAAGAAGTATTTGGATTTGAAGTAACTTATTTACCTGTTGATCATACGGGACATATTCATATTGATGATTTAAAGAAAAGTATTCGAAATGATACGATTTTAGTGAGTGTCATGTGTATTAATAATGAAGTTGGATCTATTCAACCCATTGAGGAAATAAAAAATGTACTCAAAGATCATCCGCTTGTTAAGTTCCATGTTGATATGGTGCAAGCTTTAGGTAAGATAAAGATAGATTTAAAAGGTATCGACTGTGCATCGTTTTCTGCACATAAAATAAATGGTTTAAAGGGGAGCGGATTGCTTTTTAAAAGAAAATCTACTACTTTAGTACCACTTATTAATGGAGGACAGCAAGAGTTTGGTTTACGTGGAGGAACTAGTAATGCTTGCACATATATTGTTCTTGCTAAAACTTTAAGATTAGCATTAGAAAATTTTGATCAAAAAGAAAAATATGTTTCGAAATTAAATAAATATTTAATAAAAGAATTACAGACAATTCCAGATGTTATTATTAACACTGGAGGTAAAGTGTCAAGTCATATTGTTAATTTTTCATGTATTGGTTATAAACCAGAAGTTATTTTGCATGCTTTGGAGGAAAAAGATATTCTTATTTCTACAAGAAGTGCGTGTAGTTCTAAAACAAGTGATGTTTCTAGGGTGATGCAACAATTGCATTTGCCTGATGAAGTTGCAAAAAGTGCTTTGAGAGTAAGTATAAGTGATTTGACAAAAGAAGAAGAAATTGATAAATTTATTTATTGTTTGAAAGAAGTATTAGATTCAATAAAAAAACAGAGGTAAGATATGGAAGCAAATTATATTGTCGTTCGTTTTGGAGAACTTACAACAAAAGGTAAAAATAGAAAATTATTTACACAAAAATTATTAAAAAACACAAAAGAAATTCTTTTTGAATTTCCACAATTACAATATCAATTACAATATGATCGTTTATACATTTATCTAAATGGCGCAAATCATTTGTTAGTCAATGAAAAATTAAAAACAGTTTTTGGTATTCATTCTTTTTCAAATGCCTATAAATTTGAAAAAGATCTAGATGTTGTTAAAGCTGCAATTGCTAAAATGATCAACGAAGATACAAAAACAACATTTAAAATCAACACAAAACGTAGTGATAAAACATTTCCTAAAAAGTCACAAGACATTAATAGAGAAATTGCAGGACATGTTTTTCATCATGTAGATAGACAGTTAAAAGTAGATGTTCATCATCCAGAAATGTTGGTTACAGTTGAGATTAGACATGACGCTATTTACGTTATGACAAATGTTATTAAAGGTGCAGGTGGATATCCTGTTGGTATTGGTGGAAAGGCATTGTTAATGTTATCGGGTGGAATTGATTCTCCTGTAGCAGGATATTTAACTTTAAAACGTGGTGTCGATATTGAATGTGTTCACTTTGCAGCGCCACCATACACAAATGAATTTGCTAGAGAAAAAGTTTTTGATTTAGTAGATAAATTAAGACATTATACACATGGTCAGATTACAGTACATGTTGTTAATTTTACAAAATTACAACTTGCAGTTTATGATCATTGTGATGAAAGTTATGCCATGACAGTTATGCGTAGAATGATGTATCGTATTGGAGAAAAACTTGCTATAAAAAATCATTGTTTAGCACTTGTTAACGGTGAAAGTATTGGACAAGTGGCTTCACAAACATTAGATAGTATGAATGTAATCAATCAAGTTATTTCAATTCCGGTATTAAGACCTGTGTTATGTCTTGATAAATTAGAAATTATTGATATTGCTCAAAAAATAGATACTTATGATATTTCTATTAGACCACATGAGGATTGTTGTACAATTTTCACACCTAAAGCACCTGCTACAAAACCAAAAAGTTATAAGGCTGAAGCTTTTGAAGCAACTTTTGATTATGAAACATATGTTAACGAATGTGTAGAAAATGTTGAAACAATTGTTGTTGATGCAAACTATAAAAATGATGAAGAGATTTTTTAAAAAAGGCGTATAGTTTTTTATTCCTGATGCAAAATAAAAGTGTCAGGAGGTGACACAACATGGCACAAAGTAATAATAGCAATAGATTAGTTGTACCAGGAGCTCAAAATGCGATCGACCAAATGAAATATGAAATTGCAAATGAATTTGGTGTTAATTTAGGTCCTGATACAACTGCTAGAGCGAATGGCTCTGTTGGTGGAGAAATTACTAAAAGATTAGTTAAAATGGGACAAGAACAAATGTCTCGTTCTTCATATAATAACAAATAGTAATATGAGAATAGTTTTCTTAATAAAAGAGGACTATTCTTTTTTTATAAGTGTTGAAAGAGCTTACATTTTTTTGATAATTTCACTTAGAAATATTGTTTTTGTGTACTAAATTATGTACAATATAATTATATTGCTAGGAGGTAAATTATGGTAAAAGTAATGGCGGTAAACGCAGGAAGTTCCTCTTTAAAATTCCAATTGATCAATATGCCTAGTGAAGAAGTTATCACTTCGGGATTAGTTGAAAGAATTGGACAAGAAGTTGGGAATTTTGTAATTAAAGTAAATGGAGAAAAAATACAAACACAAACACCAATTCCTGATCATCAAGTGGCAGTTGACTTATTATTAAATGCTCTTGTTGATCATCATATTGTTGAAAGTTTAGAAGAAATAGATGCAGTGGGACATCGTGTTGTACATGGAGGAGAAGATTTTGATGATTCTGTAGTCGTTGACGAAGAAGCAGTAAAAAAAGTTGCAGATTTATCAGAGTTAGCTCCTTTACATAATCCAGCAAATATCATTGGTTATAAAGCATTTAAAGAAGCTTTACCTGATCATGTAGGACATGTTTTTGTTTTTGATACGGCATTCCATCAAACATTAGATAAAGAAAGATATTTATATCCTTTACCACTTGAATATTATACAGATTTAAAAGTAAGAAAATATGGAGCACATGGGACAAGTCATAAATATGTTTCTCAACAAGCTATTGAAATGTTAGGAAATCCTAAAGAATCAAGAATTATCGTTTGTCATTTAGGAAATGGAGCAAGTATTTCAGCTGTTCAAGATGGTAAATGTATTGATACATCTATGGGATTTACACCACTTGCAGGTGTAATGATGGGAACACGTTCTGGAGATGTTGATCCTTCAGTTATGCCTTATTTATGTAAAAAATTAAATAAAACAGCAGATGAAGTTTTAGAAATCTATAATAAAAAATCTGGAATGTTAGGAATTTCAGGCATTTCTTCTGATTCTAGAGATATTGAAAATGCCTTATTTAACGAAGGAAATGAACGTGCTTTATTAACTGGTTTATTATATGCACGTATTGTTTCAAAATATATTGGACAATATTACGCTGAATTAGGTGGTTGTGACGCTATTTGCTTTACAGCGGGAGTTGGTGAAAACGCTGCTTATTTAAGACGTTTAATTATTGACAATGTCTCAAGAGCATTTGGTGTTTTCTTAGATGAAGAGCTCAACAGCATTAGAAGTGATGAAAATCGTGTGATTTCACATCAGTATTCTCAAATTAAAGTGATGGTCATTCCAACAAATGAAGAAGTCATGATTGCAAGAGATACAGTTCGTTTGTTAGATTTATAAACCTGTGCAAACAGGTTTTTTCTTTGTTTAAGGTATGTTATTATAAAATAGGGTGAAAATTATGATAGAAAAGATTTTAAAAAAAATAGATGAATATGAATGTATTTGTTTATATCGTCATGTTAATCCGGATTATGATGCTTTTGGGAGTCAATTTGGAATGTATGATTTAATTCAAAATACTTTTGAAAATAAAGAAGTCTATTTTGCAGGTGATTTTTCTTCTGATTTAGTGGCTAAATATCAATTTAATGGAGAAATCAATGAACCGAATTTTGAAAAACCAACTTTAGGAATTGTTTTAGATACAGCTAATCAAGAAAGAATTGATGGTGATATTAGTTTATGTAAAGAAATTATAAAAATTGATCACCATATTGTTGTTGATTCTTATGGAAATTTAAATTTAGAAGATAGTACAGCTTCTTCATGTAGTCAAATAGTGGCTTTGTTTTTAAAAAATAAACGTGTAAAACTTTCAAGCTTTGGAGCTGCAGCTCTTTATATGGGAATTATAGGGGATACAAATAGATTTATGTATTCAGCTACTGATGAACGTACTTTTGAAGCGGCAATGTATTTATATAATTATGATTTTGATATGCAAGCACTTTATGAAAGAATGTATATGAAACATGCGAAAGATTTAAAAGTGAATGCTTTTATCCTAAATCATTATATTGAAGATGAGGGTGTTGCTTACTATGTTTTAAAAGATGAAGATTTAAAACATTTAAATATTTCAAGAGAAAGAGGCTCTGATTTTGTTAATTTATTAAGTTCAGTTGATGAATATAAAGTATGGTTAGCTATAACAGAAAATACAAAAGATCATAATTGGCGTGTTTCAATGAGATCGAGACATATTCCTGTTAATGAAATTGCGAATAAATATCGAGGTGGCGGACATGCGTTTGCTTCGGGGGCAACACTTTTATCTTTAGATGAATTATCTTTATTATTAAATGATATCAAGGAGAGAATAAATGAATAATTTTATACAAAGTATCATTAACGAAATAAAAAGACATTTTTCTTCATCTAAAATACAAACAACTAAAAAATGGAGCTATTTAATTCCATTGATTGTCGTTTGTCTTTTAGGTATTATAGGAGAGTATGTTTTATTACTACCAATTCATTATCAATCTCAAACATTTATTTTCCATTTGATTTTTTTAATTGTTATCTTTGTTATTTTACATGCGATATTATTAGGTACATTTGATAAAACATCTAAATATTTAATGTTTGTAGTCGTTGCCTTATTTGTTTATATAGGCGTTGGTTCGGTATATAGTTTGCCTATTTTTCATGCAAAAACATATCAAAATCAATTACAATTAAATAGAAAAGCTGATTTTTATAAAGATAATGAGACGATTTCTTATCAATCAATTCCTGTTGTAGATCGTGAAAGTGCTATTAAACTAGGTGATCGAAAAATGGGACAAATGATAGATTATGTTTCACAGTTTGAAGTAGATGAATCTTATGAACAAATTAATTATCAAGATACTCCTTATCGAGTTACACCATTAGAATATAGTGATTTAATTAAATGGATAACAAATCGAAAAGAAGGCTTACCAGCTTATGTTAAAGTGAATATGGTAAGTCAAGAGTCTGAAGTTGTTGAATTGAAAAAAGGCATGAAATATTCAAAATCTGAACATTTTGGTAGAAATATTAATCGTCATTTAAGGATGAATTATCCTACGAAAATGTTTGAAGAATTAGCTTTTGAAATTAACGATGAAGGTATTCCTTATTGGATTGCTCCTGTATTTGAATATAAAATAGGTCCCTTTGGTGGAAAAGATATTGTAGGAGCAGTTTTAGTAAATGCTGTTGATGGTAAGCATAAATATTATGATATTAAAGATGTTCCTAATTGGGTAGATCGTGTTTATCCAGCAGATTTAGTTATTCAACAGTTAGAAAATTATGGAAAATATACACATGGTTATATTAATTCTGTTTTCTCACAAAAAGGTGTGTTACAATCAACAGATGGATATAATTATATTGTTATTGATGATGATGTTTATTTGTACACAGGTCTTACAAGTGTTTCTAAAGATGCAAGTAATGTTGGATTTGCATTAATTAATTTACGTACAAAAGAAGGCAAATATTATCATATTTCTGGAGCAGAAGAATATTCGGCAATGTCTTCGGCAGAAGGAAAGGTACAAAACTTAAAATATAAAGCAACATTTCCAATTTTAGTCAATGCAGGAGGAGAGCCTACTTATTTCCTTTCTTTAAAAGATAGTAGTAATCTTGTTAAGATGTATGCTTTTGTCAGTGTTAAAAATTATCAAATTGTAGCAACAGGAAGTAGTGTATCTGAGGCTGAAAAAGCTTATTATGAGGTTTTATCTCAAAATGGTAAAAGTCATGAAGAATTTGAAGAAAATACTTTAACTGGCAAAATTTCTTCAATTAATAGTGCTGTTAAAGAAGGCAACAGTGTCTATTATTTTAAACTAGAGGGTGATGATCATATTTATATTGCGGATCTGTCCCTTTCTAATTCGTTACCGCTTGTACAAGCTGGCAATGAAGTTGAAATTCATTTTATTTCGAATGAACATCAAAGTGTGGTTATTAGTCAATTTAAAGCTAAATAATTTAAAATAGGAATACAAGTTATTCCTATTTTTTGCAATTTTATGAAATAATTATAATAAATAGAAAAAAAAGAGTGTATTTTTTATAAATATTTATTATAATGATAAAGCATTTTAAGATAAGGGAGAGGTTTAAATAATGATTCAATTTTTCAAAAAAAATATCGAATCTAATAAAAAACTGAGAACATTTGAAATAATTGTTTTATGTTTACTTGTTTTTACTTCAATTGGTTCAGTTTTTTATGGTTTGATGCAAATTCATAAAGACGTAGGAGATCTGCAATATGTTCAATCTGTCACGATGGATAGAGATAAAGATGAAGAAGATTATGATTCGGATAACAAAGTTTGTGATGTCATTTATCGAAAAGGTGATCAAAAACTTGTGGTATCTTATGATTATGAAGATTATGTTAAATTAAATAAAAATTCAATCAAAGCATATGAATTCAAAACAGAAAATGGACAAAATCTTTATTTTGATCATAAAGATGTAAGTCATCAAGAAGCAAGTCATACTTATAAAGAAATGATGGCAGAAGAAACATTATCTGTTTTCAATTTAGCGAGTGCAACATTTATTTTAATGTTATCTGTTGCGCTTATGATGTTATTCTCTAAACAATTTACAACATATGAAAAATCATGGTTTATCTCAATTATGGTGTTAGCTACGATTTTATCTGTGTTATTCCCAGAAGATAGTGCCAATGGTGTAAACGGTATTATCATTATGATTCTTTATTTATTAGATACATTCTTAAATATTTTATGTGAACTACTGATATCTAAACAATCAAGGTATAATTTCTTGGTTTCTGTCTTGGTAGAAATTGTAGAAATTGTTTCTTCTGTTGTTTTAATGTATCGTTTTGCAACAATGGCAACAACTTTATTTTTCTGGTTACCTATTGATATTATTAGTTATATTAACTGGTCTAAACATCGCGATGATGAAGAAGATGAACTTACAATGGTAAGAAAATTAAAAGGATATCAAGAAGTTTTAGTTATTATTGGTATTATTGTTTGGACAGTTGTTGTAGGTTATTTTATTAGTGGTTTAGATATCGCTACTGATTTTTATAACAATAAAACATTAGAAACAGCTATTATTTATATTGACGCTTGTGCATCAGCAGTTGGAATCGCCAACGGTCTCTTTATTTTCTTTAGATTAAGAGAACAATGGATTGCTTGGTATATATGTGCATTTTTAGAAGCAGTTATTAACATAATGTCAGGACAATATGTTTTACTTGCTTTAAAACTAGGTTATTTTACAAATACAACTTATGGATATATTAAATGGAGTAGATATATCAAAGAACACCAAAATAAAGAAAAAGTATCTTTATTTTAAAAAATAAGGTTCTGGATCCAGCCGCCCTTGTTCCAGAAGTGGTTGGCAAAGGTGGGAGCCAGCAGCAGCGCCAGACCGCAGTACCACGAGTGGGTCGGCAGGCAGTTGTAGGTATACTCGAAGTTCCAGAGGTCGTAGGCCAGAATGTAGCACCACGTCATGTC
>OGXW01000060.1_pt1 | contig 60843 bp, 54 predicted proteins | sample 1576341 | NCBI WGS metagenome assembly OGXW01 (sample SAMEA3541592, study PRJEB24748) | human gut metagenome | biome: human gut; feature: human-associated habitat; material: faeces | place: China | collected 2012
TATAACAAACATATGTTCGGTAATCAATATACATGAAAAGATAAATTTTTATTTGCTCTACAAAACACAACACAAAGGGGAGGGGAATAAATGCCGGGTTTATTTACAGAAGATACATATGAACAAGCGATAATAGAGTTGTTCGAGAATATGGGATACGACCATATCTATGCACCGGATTTTGACAGGGATTACACCAGCCCATTGATGGATTCGGTACTTAGAGATAGTTTGGTGCGTGTCAATCGGGGATTGTCTGTAGATGCCATAGAAGAGGCTATTAATAAGCTTAAGACATTTGATATTGGAAGCTTGTTGCAGAAAAATACAACATTTATGGACTATCTGCAGAATGGAATTACAGTGAATTTCTTTGTGAATGGCGAGGAACAGGCAACTATAGTGAAATTGGTTGACTATGAGAAGATAGACAACAATACGTTCTATGTGGTGAATCAGTATACATTTGTTGAGAATGGCAACAACAGGCGTCCGGATATTATTCTGTTTATAAATGGCCTGCCACTTGTGTTGATGGAGCTTAAGAGTCCTTCTAAGGATGAGGTAGGAGTAGAGAATGCATATAAGCAAATTCGTAATTACATCAAGGACATTCCATCTCTGTTTTATTACAATGCGATATGTGTAATTAGTGATCTTTCATCGAATAAAGCTGGAACTATAACATCCGGGCTTGATAGATTTATGGATTGGAAATGCAAGGATGGAAGTAAGGAAGAGACTGGGTTTGCTGAATTTGAGACATTCTATGAGGGAATGTTTCAGAAGAAAAGACTGCTTGATATTCTGAAGAACTTTATACTTTTTTCAGGAACGGGTACGGGTAGATTTAAGGTACTTGCGGGATATCATCAGTATTTTGCAGTTAGAAAAGCTATAGAGAGGGCAAAGATTGCAACAAGAACAGACGGAAAAGGTGGTGTGTTCTGGCATACACAGGGTTCAGGTAAGTCACTCTCTATGGTATTTTATGCGCATTTGCTACAGGAGGCACTTGATAGCCCTACCATAGTCGTAATGACAGATCGTATTGATCTGGACGATCAGCTCTATGCACAGTTTTCTCAGTGTGCAGATTTTCTCAGACAGACTCCTGTTCAGGCGGAGAGTAAGGAACATCTTAAGTCACTCCTTGATGGCAGAAGTGCAAATGGTATTATTTTCACAACTATGTTCAAGTTTGAGCGGGGCGAGAAACCTCTCTCAGAACGCAGAAACATTGTGGTTATGGCGGATGAGGCCCATCGTGGTCAGTATGGATTTGAGGAGAAGATTGTAGTATCCGAGAATCAGGCAGGCGAGAAAGAGGCACATACTGTTGTAGGAAATGCAAGAGTCATACATGATGCCTTGCCGAATGCTACGTTTATAGGATTTACCGGAACGCCAATATCAGCGAAAGATAGAAATACCAGAGAGGTATTTGGAGATTATATAGATATTTATGATATGACGCAGGCGGTTGAAGATGGAGCGACCAGACCTGTGTATTATGAGAGCAGAGTTGTTCATCTGAAACTTGATGAGAATACGCTTGCACTTATTGATTCGACTTATGATATTCTTGAGCAGCAGTCCGATAAAGCAACGATAGAGAAGAGCAAGAAGATGCTGGGACAAATGGAGAGTGTCCTCGGCGCTGATTCAACTATTGCGTCATTATGCGATGATATTGTGGAACATTACGAGAAGTACAGGGCTAATCTGCTTACAGGTAAGGCTATGATAGTTGCCTATTCTCGTACAATAGCCATGAAGATATACAGAAGAATTCTTGAGATACGACCTGATTGGAAAGAGAAGGTTGGAGTAGTAATGACTGGTGGCAACAATGATCCAGAGGATTGGAAGGAGATAATTGGTACCAAGGCACATAAGGAAGAACTTGCAAGAAAATTCAAAGATAATGACGATCCAATGAAGATTGCAATAGTAGTGGATATGTGGCTGACAGGGTTTGATGTTCCGTCACTTGCGACTATGTATGTATATAAGCCTATGCATGGGTATAATCTTATGCAGGCAATAGCACGTGTTAATCGCGTGTTTAAGGACAAAGAAGGCGGTCTTATTGTTGACTATGTAGGTATAGCTTCTGCGCTTAAGGCAGCCATGAAGGAATACACAGAGAGAGATAAAAACACATACGGGGATATGAATATTGCTAAAGTGGCATATCCTAAGTTCCAGGAAAAACTACAGGTGTGCAAGGATCTGCTTCATGGATTTGATTTCAGTGGATTTATAGATGGCTCGCCGCTTGTTATGGCAAAACTTATAACCAAGGGAGTGAATTTTGTCCTTGATGCGAGGGTACCTGACAGAAAGGATTTGTTCTTGAAGGAGGCTATGCTGTTAAGACAGTCTCAGTCTCTCTGTTCAAGTATGACTACTGAGAAAGAACGCCATGAGGCAGCCTATATGGAGGCGGTTCGTTCAACAGTTATCAAGATTACATATGGCGGTGCAGACGGAAAGACACTATCACTTAAGGAGATAAACAACCAGATAAATGATCTGCTCAAGGCAGCAGTTCAAAGTGAGGGTGTAATCAATCTGTTTGACAGTAGCAAGACTGGTGGAGAGAACTTCAGCTTATTTGATCCGGCTGTATTGGATGAAATATCCAAAATGAAAGAAAAGAACATTGCTGTGGAAATATTGAAAAAACTCATGGCAGAGCAGGTCTCTTTATACAAAAGAACAAATGTTGTTCAGTCACAGAAGTTTTCAGAGAAGATAGCGCAGCTTATGAATTCGTATTACAACGGACTTATAACAAATGAGGAAGTAATAAAAGAGCTTCTTGAGACAGCCGAAGAGATTGCAAATCTGTATAAGAATGGACAGAAGCTTGGACTTTCCCAGGAGGAATTGGCATTCTATGATGCGCTGACAAAGCCGGAACATATAAAAGATTTTTATAAAAATGATGAATTGATTGCACTTACCAAGGAACTGACGGAAATGCTCAGAAAGAATAGAACCATAGACTGGCAGAAGAAGGAAACTGCAAGGGCAACTATGCGAAAGATGGTTAAGAGACTGCTTAAGAAACATCATTACCCACCAGAGGATTATGATTTCGCCATAAATACAGTAATAAGTCAGTGTGAGTTGTGGACGGATAATAGCGATGCGCCTTACGTGGGAGAGCATGATAGTACGTTTAGATATAGTGAAGAGGCAAAACTTGCTAATGTTGCTGAGGGGAAAACAATGTACACAATAAGTAAAAATAGTTAGGAGGGGATTGTTAATGGATGCACGAAAGGGTAATATTTTTGAAATTTTGAATGGCAATAAGCAATTTATAATACCTGTATATCAGAGATATTATAGCTGGGGAGAAGAGCAGTGTAAAAGATTATGGGATGATATTGTAAATATGCAGAAAAATGGCAAGCCTGGACATTTTGTTGGTTCAATAGTTAATATTGCTGAACAGGCAATGCCAACAGGCGTTCAAAAATATATGATTATAGATGGACAACAGCGTATGACGACATTAACTTTGTTGCTTATAGCGCTTAGAAATTATGTTCTGATGCATCCAGATGATAATTCAATAAATGCGAAACGTATTGATGGTATGCTTTTAAAAAATGAATATGAGAGTGGCATAGATCAATACAAGTTACTGCTTACAGAAAATGATAGAGAAATATTAATCAGTCTTGTAGAAAATAAGCCAATTAATTCAAATGTTAAATCACGTATATTAGATAACTATATGTATTTTAAGGACAAGGTTTCGGAAAAAATTCTAATGCTTGATGAAATATGGGACTCTATTGGTAAATTGCAGATTGTGAATATTACATTGGATCGTGCAGTTGATGATGCTCAGGCAATATTTGAAAGTCTAAACTCTACAGGAAAAGAATTGTCAGAATCTGATCTTATACGAAATTATGTCCTTATGGGGTTAGAACCTTCAGAACAGACGTATGTATATGAACATTTGTGGAGACCTATGGAGAATTTGTTTATATATGATACGCAAGAGACTGTCATGGACGCTTTTTTCAGACATTATTTAACGATGAAGATAACACGTATACCAAAACAAGGGAGAGTGTATGAAGAGTTTAAATTATATCACTTAAATTGCGAATTTGGTACTATTTCGGAATTGTGTCATGATTTGCTGGATTATGCGAAATATTATACAGATATAGTATTTAAGAGAAGCGATGACGTAGAGTTAAAAAAGCTATATGGAGATATTGTTGATTTGAGGATGGAAGTATCTTATCCATTCTTATTAAAATTACATCATGATTGTTGTGAAAAAGTTATATCAAAAGATGAACTTAAAGAAATTTTGAGACTGTGTATAAGTTATGTTCTTAGAAGAGGAATTTGTGATATACCAACAAACTCTATGAATAAGACTTTTGCTACATTCAAAAATTTTATTAGACAGGATGATTATCTTAATTCTGTAAAGGCTCATTTTATTTTGCAGGACACATATAAAGAATTTCCGGATGATGACAAGTTTGGAGCTGCGTTTGTTAGTAGAGATATATATAATATGCGTGTTAGAAACTATATTCTAACCAGACTTGAGAATTATGACAATAAGGCACCGATTGTTATTGAGAACTATACTATAGAGCATATTATGCCACAGAATAAGAAACTTTCTACAGAGTGGCAGCGTGATTTAGGAGATAATTGGGAGAGTATTCAAAAAAGATATCTTCACACAATTGGAAACTTAACATTAACTGCTTACAATTCAGAAATGAGTGATAAATCGTTCATAGAAAAAATGAATATGGAGGGTGGTTTTAAAGAAAGCGCACTTAGATTAAATAAATATATTTTAGGGTTAACGGAATGGAACGAATCTCATATCCAGGAAAGGGCAAGGTTGTTGGCTGAAAAAGCGGAGAAGATATGGCCGTATCCTTCAATGAATGATCATGAGCTCGCCCCATATAAGATAGAGGAAAAAGTTCCTCAGAAATATAGTTTAGATACATACGATACAAATGCATTCACTAAGATATTGTTTACAGCTTTAGATAAAAGAATAATGAATCTTTCTCCAGCGGTAAAAAGAGAGTATAAGAAATTGTATGTAGCGTATAAACTTGATACAAATTTTGTAGACATTGTATTTCAGAAACAACGACTTCGTATAAGTATAAATATGAAATTCTCAGATATAGTAGATCCAGAAGGAATTTGTAAGGATGTTACTGGACTGGGAAGATGGGGAAATGGAGATGTTGAGTTGTTCATGGAACATAATGATGAGCTCGACACGGTTATGGAAATCATAGAGCAATCTTATAATGCTCAAGCAGAATGAGAAAAATGTACAAAGATAATAAAATTCGGGGGGAATCACATGACTTTATACATGAACATAAAACAGCTCGGCAAGCGTAAGAACACAGTGCACAAGGTCCCATTTGAATATGACACAGCACCGAGTACGCTGCGGGAACTCATAACAGAGACAGTAAAGATCTGCGTAGCACAGTACATATCCCGCATGGAGCACGGCGATGCAGTGCTGACAGATGAGCAGATCGATGATATGGGAAGAATAGGAAAGATAGCATTTGGGATCGTCTATGGGGAGAAGAAACCGGATGTGGATGAGGCAGTGAAGACAGCCATTCAGGGTTTTGAGGATGGGCTGTTCAGAGTGTTCCACGGAATGGATGAACTAATAGAACTTGACAGAGACGAGCAGTTTAACGAAGGTGATGAGATTACATTTATCCGCCTCACAATGCTGGCGGGCAGAATGTGGTAGAATACGGAGAAAGGGGTTACAATGGCGGAGTACAAGAAGACAAGACTTGAGCTTGAGGAGCAGAAGAGGATCGCAGATGAAGTGAGAGAGGTATTTGACGAGAATTCTATGAAGCTCAGAAAGAGCTATAGTGCGGATGCACAGAAGCTTCTTAAGGAGATGGATAATTACTATGGAGATGTAAAAGAGTCGATGATCGGCAAGAGACTTGAGACATTTCTTGAGAATGAAAAGAATGTTCCTTCGGAATTCTTCAGGAAGGAGCTGAAGCATTTGCCGGGGTGGGTGCCGGATCATCTGCTGGAGGATTTCTACACTTCTATAGACAGCATAATCAAGTGGCAGACAAGCCAGTATTATTATAGAAGAACCATGCGTACGAAGAGGTACGGGGCATTTCTTGACAGATATTTCAGAATCATGAATGAATATCACTCCATGGGTATATACGGCTGCGACATAGTATCTCTCTATAAGGAGAAATTGCCGCAGGATATATTGTGCTATTACAGGGATGGCAGCAGCAACGAATATAGAATAATATCTGAATATTGGATACAGGCGGAGCTCGACAGGGGGAATGCAGAGCTTGAGGAAGTGCTCATGGACATCATGTTCGGTGAGGGTGCGCAGACAAGGCTCACGACCAATATCCTCAGGGGAATATATATGAGCTCCAACACAAGGCTCCACGAGGCTGTAGGCAAGCTGCTCGTTGCAGCAAAGCTTCAGGAGGGGCTTAGGCAGGCGATATGTGAGAATATGGATTATGGAACGGCAGGTGCATTTATGACTCTGTTCCATGTGATAAAGGAGAATGATCTTCTGAGATTCTCATCTGTCATGAGGGCTGTAGCCACCTGGACAGGACTTGTGACTGACGAGGAGAGCAAGCTTGACCGTATACAGAAGAAGCAGCTGCTTCTTATAGATACATATCTGAATGATGAAAATGCAAGGCGTGAAGCTTTATCCGGTGAGGATGCCATGCAGATCTATCTTGCGCTGTGGAGCTATGGTTTCTTTGATGTGGACGAGGCATGCCATGTGATGAACAAGCTGGCGCTTGATGGCAGTAGACACCAAAGACTGGTATTTGGCACATATATCAGGGCGATGAGTCTGGGAAAGGTGTACACACACAGCGTTGCAAAGGAATTTATCAAGAGATTTCCGGACGAGATGGATACCATGGCGGTCATCATGCCAAGCTTCATGTCGGATTACCAGCCTTATATGAATAGTCTCATATATAAAGACGGCAGATCGTACAACAATGAACTTAAGAAAATGACATTTGCCGAGGTGGACAAATATTTTGACAGCAGGAAAGAATGTCAGGAGATGTACGATATCCTCATGGGCATACTTGAGCGCATGCCAAAGAAGAGGCTTGAGTTTGATCCGTGTGTATTTCCATGGAATGCCGAGTATCTGGATAGATCCGCAATCATCATGAGACTTGCGGTCTGTGCAAGCGCTCTTAAGGACGAGGACAAGATCACTTACATAGCGGAGATGGTTCCTGAGATAGATTCCGCAAGGTACAGCAGAGATGCGCTTTTGCTTCTGCTTGTAAGGCAGCCGGCAAATGACAGACAGCGTGCCATACTGGTGGATGCGGTTGCCGACAAGGAGACATATACTAGAAACAAGGCGGCGATGATCGTTAAGGATATGAAACTTTCGCCGGAGAATTATGTACAGCTTGAGAATATGCTCAAGTACAAGAAGTCAGACATAAGGGAGACTGTACTGTCTATACTTTATAAACTTGACGGTGATGACATGGACGATCTCATCGGAAGACTTCTCGCAGATTCCAAGGAGGAGAAGAGAACAGCGGGACTTGATCTGCTGCTCCAGCTCAAAAATGATGAGAACAGGCAGAAACTTTTTGCAGATTGTGTTGGTCATATAGACGCTATGCAGAGGGAGTCTGCGAATGGAAGATCCAGTGTTACAACTAAGGAGCAGATTCTTATACGTGAGATTAAAAATGTTGGTAAGGAAAGAGCCGGTGCAGATGAGGGATATGGACTTTATGATGTAAATGCGGACTATGAGCCGGTATTTGACAAGAGTTATCTGGCTGAGTGCCTTGAGCTGTACAAAAAGTATTTCCCTGAAAGCGGAATTGCAAATGATAATCTGTGCAAGACTGCTAAGAGCGAGGGTGCATTTGCAAAACTCAAATCAAAGCTCCTGCCTAAAAAGAAAGATACAGTAGCTGATTCAGAAGTTATAAATATATTAAGAAAATTCGATGCATTTGTGGATGAACACAAAAATGATGAGTATGAGATGACTGACGGAGAAATCGGTCTGCTTGGTGAGGCAGGTGGAAACATATATGTGAACCGTGACAAAGTGGCATGTGAGGAATTGTGGGTAGATTTCTACGAGAAAAATATTCAGACTCCGTATATGTGCATGCAGCTCTACGTGTATCTGAATGGCTACAACAGTGACAAACAGGATTTCAAGAAGTACAGTGAGAGCTTTATGGCGGATATGTTTGGAAATATATATATAGAAGAATGTCCGGCATTCGGATATCTTGCCATTGCCAGAGCTGTAATTGGTTTCCTGTATAGAAGATATGTGACAGATAGAGACAAGAGGAGGCTTGCCGTTGTGGCAGCAGACTATCTGCTTGGAAGAAACGGTGAGCTCATATATACATTTGGCGGGAATAAAGGTGGCAGCAGTATATCTGGTGATGATTCAAAGGTATATCACAGAAGTGTGCTCACAAATGAGCAGATCATGATAATAACATGGTGGCTTGCAATCGATGGTGACAGCGATATATTGGACGTAAAAGAGGATTCTGACGAGGCAAGGCAGAATGAAGAGGATTTCAGGCATTTGTTTCCATACAACTATGCCCTTGCAAAGTGTCATAACTTTAATATACCTTCAGATGTTGTAAATGATAGAAATTCATATTACTGGGTACACACAGGAAGTGTCATGCCGGTTCCTGGTCTCCTGAACTATATTGCCGCATACAGCCGTGGTATTATATCCAGGGATTATATGTACAAGATGGCATTTGAGGGGAATTCCCTGGATAGGAGCCTCAAATGTGTATCTGACGTGATGCGTTTTATAACGGAGCGCAATAGGAAGGTGCAGACCAGAGGCTATGAGTGGGGATATACGGAGCGTGAAAGGCTGAGAAGTGTGCGGCAGATACTTCTTCACAGTCCGGAAGGAGAGTTCTCAGAGACGGACGAGAAAAGGCTGGATATAGCTAGAAAGCTGTACACTGATATGTCAGAGCTTGTGCTTTCTGCAGAGCTCACAAGGGGAGACACGGAGACAGAATTCTCTCCATATATATACGGGCTTACAAGAATATTCGGAGCGGAGTATTTTGTCAGGATACTGTCAGCCCTCGGCAAGGAGACTCTGGAGAGATCAACGTATTTCAATACCGGTTATTACTATAACCGTCAGAAGGTCAGCAAGAAGAACAGTATGTCGCATCTTCTTCAGGCGTGTGTGCCTGATGCAAATGACAGCGCGGAGACTCTGAAGGCCTATCTTACAGGTACGGATATAAGTGATGCCAGGCTTATAGAGGCAGCTATGTATTCTCCAGAGTGGATAGATATAGTTGGAGAGTATCTTGGCTGGGATGGATTTACTGCGGGATGCTATTACTTCATGGCGCACATGAACGAGTCATTTGATGACAAGAGAAAGGCTATGATAGCGAGATTTACACCGCTTGAGGTGGATGAGCTGAACGACGGGGCATTTGACAGGACGTGGTTTACCGAAGTCTATGACAGGTTGGGTGACAAGCGTTTCCAGCTTATATACAAGGCGGCGAAATACATTTCAGACGGTGCAAAGCACACCAGAGCGAGAAAATATGCGGATGCGGCGCTTGGCAAATATGATGAGTCCGAACTGATAGCTGAGATTGAGGCAAAGAGAAATAAGGATCTGCTCATGGCGGTGGGAATCCTGCCGATAGAGAATGAGACGCAGATAAAGGACAGATACATGTTCCTTCAGAAGTTCAAGAAGGAGAGCAGGCAGTTCGGTGCACAGAGGAGAGCCAGCGAGGCGGCAGCAGTTTCTACAGCTATGCGCAATATGGCGATCAATGCCGGATATCAGGACGTGACGAGACTTACCCTACGTATGGAAAGCCTTGTAGTTCAGGGCATGAGGGAATATTTTCAACCGCATGAGGTCGGAGAAGTGACCATATGGCTTGAGATGGAGGACGGCGGCAAATGCGCTGTCATCTGTGAGAAGAACGGCAAACAGTTAAAGTCCGTTCCGGCAAAGATCAAGAAGGATGAGTATGTATTGGCTCTGATGGATGCGAAGAAGCAGATGACGGAGCAGTCAAGGCGTACAAAGGCAATGCTTGAGGATGCCATGGAGAGCCAGGAAGAATACACCTGGGCTGAGATCAGGGGCATGCTGGAGAATCCTGTTATACATGACATGGTGGCTGCGTTGGTGTTCAAGGTGGCGGAGCCGGATGGCGTGAAGGCAGAGCTGGATAGTACGGCTGACAGTATTATGTCAGGGGCAAATGAACTTGATGATAGCAAGAATGTAGTGCTGGGATTTGCTACTGAGGATGGATTCAATACATTTGTGGCAGCGTCTATTGGTGATGAATGTGATCAGCCATCGGGTGGGCAGAAATCTGTTGCTTGTGAAAATATAAAGTCGGCAGATAATGCAGATATTGTGGATACGGTATCAAATTCAACGGAAAATAAGAGCGCCGAAAAAGCAGGCTTGAACCTTATGAATCTGTCAGATGACACAAAACTCACAGTTGCACATCCATTTCACATGTACAAGACTGGCAAATGGCACGATATACAGAAATATGTATTTGACAACAAGATCGTCCAGCCGTTCAAGCAGGTGTTCAGAGAACTCTACGTGAAGACCGAAGAGGAGATGAACATGGAGCATTCTCTCAGATACGCGGGCAATCAGATCCAGCCGAAGAAGACACTCGGTTGCCTGAAGTCAAGACACTGGGTAGCTGATATAGAGGACGGTCTTCAGAAGGTGTACTACAAGGAGAATATAGTAGCGCAGATCTACGCTCTTGCAGACTGGTTTTCACCTGCGGATATAGAATCGCCGACCCTTGAATGGGTGGTATTTTCAGATAGAAAGACAGGAAAGAATATGAGGATCAAGGATATCCCAGACATCATATTCTCTGAGGTCATGAGGGATGTGGACATGGCGGTTTCCGTGGCGCATGCAGGAGGCGTGGATCCGGAGACTTCACATTCAACTGTTGAGATGCGAAAGGCGATAGCAGAATTCACCATGCCGCTTTTCAGGCTGACAAATGTCACATTTACAAAGAACCATGCGGTGATAGAGGGCAAGCGTGCCAATTATACAGTCCACCTTGGAAGTGGAGTTGTTCATCAGGAGGCAGGTCCTATGATAAATGTACTTCCTGTACACTCCCAGAGGCGGGGCAGAATATTCCTGCCATTCGTGGATGATGATCCAAAGACCTCGGAGGTGCTCACGAAGATACTGTTCTTTGCAGAGGATAATAAGATCAAGGATCCGTATATATTAGAGCAGATCGAGGCGTAGTGTCAGCACAATGATAAGGTGGTCTTGATCTACTGTCGTATCGGATTATGTGTCTGAGGTGCAATGTCAGCATAATGATAAGGTGATGGTTCAGAATGTATATTGTCAGTTGTTTACATGGTATGTATAGAGGTGGATATAGTGACTGGAAAAAGTTTTATTTCAAAATTAAAGTCAAAACACAAGGGGAACGCAGAGCTGTTCCCCTATGACGAAGCAAAGCATGAGGCTGTCATCAGATGCTCTATCTGCACAGGAGAACAGGTTGCCGGATTCAGGAGCAAAGAGGACGGGAGCTTTGTGGGTGTGATGGTGATACAGTCGGATAAGGATCTTGAGTATTTTAAGAGGCTTTACCGGGTGGAGGATGTGAGGAAGATATATTGACATATTGAGTAATTGTGGTATATGTTGTAAAACTATCGCTACAGCGATATAATGGAAACATGGAAATGGAGGTGTGCAATGTATGTAAGATTATATCATGGCTCAGAGGTTATAGTTGAAAGACCTGAGTTCGGCAAAGGTGCAAGGCATAATGATTATGGAAAAGGCTTCTATTGCACAGAGAATCCAGAGCTTGCCAGAGAATGGGCTTGTGCAAAACAGAAGAATGGATATGTGAATATCTATGATATGGATATGAAAGGACTCAGCGTGCTTAACCTCAATGATCCGCAGTACAATATTTTGAACTGGCTTGCAATACTTGCGGACAACAGGACTTACTGGCAGAACGGAAGTATATCAGAAGATGCCAAGGACTATATAAAGACACATTTTCTTCTGGATATATCAGGATATGATGTGATCATTGGGTACAGAGCTGATGACTCGTACTTTTCATTTGCACAGGATTTTGTTGCGGGAGTTATATCACTGGAGAAGCTTTCGGAGGCTATGAGATTGGGAAAGCTTGGCGAACAGATTGTCCTAAAAAGCCCTAAGGCATTTGACCAGATTGAATTTGTCGGATGTGAAAATGTTGATGCTGACATATACTATACAAGGAAAATGGAACGTGAACGGGATGCCAGGCGAGAGTACAGAAAGCGTAAAAGAGAAAAAGCTGATATTCATGAGCTTTATATTATTGACATCATGAGGGAGGAGATGACAAATGGAGATGCGCGCTTATCCAGATGATTATCTTTCATCGGCACAGCGTATTCTAGGAGATATGCTGGATTTTGCTGTCAATACCTGTGAGATGAATATAGACAGGTTTTTTGATTTATTTGTTGTATCTGATGTGTCAACTCAGTTCGAACATGGCAATCCGACTTATGTGGCGGGAAAGACAGGGTGTGAGCTTGCAAGAGAAGTTGTGGAAGGTTCTGGGCTATCAAAGATCATGGAAGAGGATCAGATGTATCTTGACAAATCTCCTGAATACTGGACTGGCTGGGCACTAGCGTTTTATCAGTGGTATACATGCAGACCGTTTGGTAAGATCCACAGGGCGGTTTCACTTCAGCAGATTCTTACTATGTACAGTGTGTATCACGAGATGGATATTATGAAATTCGTTGAACTGATAAACGAGCTGTGGGATGAATATTACAAGGAAACAAACCTTAAGAGGATCAGAAAACTCTCTGGCTTATCCCAGAGTGAGCTTGCTGAGCTTTCGGGAGTGCCACTTCGTCAGATACAGTTGTTTGAGCAGCGGCAGAGGGATATCAACAAGACAAAGGCAATAGATGTTGTGAGGTTATGCAGGGTTTTGTGCTGTAAGACGGAGGATTTGTTGCAGATATAGATACAAAAGCAGTACAATATACACAAACTATTCAATATTGAATAGTTTGAAGTCAAAAAGGCGCCATACTATTCAAAACTGAGTAGTATGGCACATTGTATCTAGATTAAAAAATATAATTTCACCTTGTCAAGAAAAAACACTTGACAACCCTCCCCGCCTGTATTAGAATAGCCCATGGTAAAGCAAAAACACTTTACATGCAAGTGCGTTACGGAGAGTTTGTTATGGAGAAGATAGTCAGACAGTCTATGTTATATGATTTTTATGGTGAGCTGCTAACAGAGCATCAGAAGAGCGTGTACGAGGATGTCGTGAACAATGACATGTCTTACTCAGAGATAGCGAGACTCAACAACATAAGCAGACAGGGCGTATATGATATGGTAAGGCGCTGTGACAAGATCCTCGAGGAGTATGAGGAGAAGCTTATGCTGGTACATAAGTTCATGAAGGCACAGGAACAGGTTCAGAAGATCAAGGAATGTGCGGATGAGCTTAAGACGATGAACTCGGATGAACGGCTTGCGGGCAGAATTGAAGATATAGTGAATTATTCAGATAAGATACTCGAAGATTTCTGATGACAGGTAGTGATGTATTGCAGAACCGCCCCAGGATTTACAGAGTGGGGATGCATGTACCCGATAGTTTATATCAGAAGGGAGAATGTCTATGGCATTTGACAGTTTATCAGATAAACTGCAGAACGTATTTAAGAAGCTGAGAAGCAAGGGCGTACTTACTGAGGATGATGTCAAGGAGGCTATGAAGGAAGTCAAGAGAGCACTTCTCGAGGCGGATGTCAACTTCAAGGTCGTAAAGTCATTTGTCAAATCGGTGAGTGACAGAGCTGTAGGTGAGGAAGTCCTCAAGGGTCTGAATCCTGGACACATGGTCATCAAGATCGTTAAGGAAGAGATGGATAAGCTCATGGGCTCTGAGATGACAGAGATCAAGCTCAGGCCATCGAATGAGATCACGGTCATCATGATGTGTGGACTTCAGGGTGCAGGTAAGACAACTACAGTTGCAAAGCTTGCATATCAGTTCAAGAACAAAGGCAAGAAGCCACTTCTTGTGGCATGTGATGTATATAGACCAGCGGCTATCAAACAGCTGCAGGTGAATGGAGAGAAGGTTGGCGTTCCCGTATTTGCCATGGGAGACAACAACAAGCCATTGGATATTGCGAAGGCTGCTATACAGCATGCGGCCAAGAACAATATCAATCTCGTATTTCTCGATACAGCAGGCCGACTTCATGTTGATGAAGACATGATGAATGAGCTTGCAGAGATAAAGGCGAATATAGATGTTGCATACACGATACTCACCGTCGATTCCATGACAGGTCAGGATGCGGTAAATGTTGCGACATCATTCAATGATAAGATAGGTATAGATGGTGTCATCCTCACAAAGCTGGATGGTGATACCAGAGGCGGTGCTGCGCTGTCAATCAAGGCAGTTACAGGCAAGCCGATCCTGTACTCAGGTATGGGAGAAAAGCTTACAGATCTGAAACCATTTTATCCGGATCGTATGGCGAGCCGAATCCTCGGCATGGGTGATGTTGAGTCACTCATAGAGAAAGCCCAGTCGGCCATCGATGAGGAGAAGGCAAAGGAGATGGAACAGAAGTTCCGCAAAGCAAGTTTTGATTTCAACGATTTTCTTGATCAGATGGCTCAGCTCGAGCAGATGGGCGGCATGCAGGAGATCCTTTCGATGATGCCAGGCATGGCAAGTCAGATGAAGAATGTTGAGATAGATGAGAACGCTGCTAAAACACCAAAAGCAATCATTCAGTCCATGACACCGAGAGAGCGTTCACTCCAGGATCCGATATCGCCGTCAAGAAAGAAGCGTATCGCAGATGGAGCAGGTGTCCAGATAGCAGATGTGAATCGCTTCCTTAAACAGTTTGAACAGTCTAAGAAGATGATGAAACAGATGTCAGGCATGATGGGCGGAAAGAGAAGACGCGGTGGTTTTAAAATGCCTTTTGGCTTAAGATAATTAATATTTAGGAGGAACAAGAACAATGGCAGTAAAGATTAGATTAAGAAGAATGGGTTATAAGAAGCATCCTTTCTACAGAGTAATCGTAGCAGATTCAAGATCACCAAGAGATGGTAGATTCATCGAGGAGATCGGAACATATGATCCTAACCAGGAGCCATCTGTAGTAAAGATTGACGAGGAGGCTGCTAAGAAGTGGTTAGCTACTGGAGCACAGCCAACTGAGTCAGTTGCAAAGTTATTAAAGCAGGCAGGTATCGAGAAGTAATTTTACGGATGTATCAGCTTTTCTATGAAAAGCTGATATGCAGCGCCAGCCATCGACGAAGTCGATTTTGCATGGCTGGTGTTCCATTTGGGAGGTATAGAGATGAAAGATTTAGTAGAAATCATTGCAAAGTCCCTAGTAGATCATCCTGAGCAGATAGCTGTAACCGAGACTGAAGAAGACGGCATAATAAAGATAGACCTTACTGTTGCACCAGAGGACATGGGTAAGGTAATCGGCAAGCAGGGCAGAATAGCCAAATCCATCCGTACAGTTGTCAAGGCAGCTGCTTCAAAGGGTGATAAGAAGGTTGTCGTTGATATTAAGTAGAACTGCATAGGCAGGATAAGTGGTATTTCTTAATCTTCATATGACAGAGGATTTTATTACCGAGTTAAGAGGGGGAGTTTATACTCCCCCTTATTATATGTCACAGGCGTAAGCCTGATATAAGATGATGTTTATAATACGATGTAATATCAGTTTCGATAGGAGAGAGCATGGAACAAAATTTTGAAGACAGACTCAGAGTAGGTGTGATAACCTCAAGCCATGGTATAAAGGGCGAGGTTAAGGTATATCCGACAACAGATGACAATGATCGTTTCAAGACATTGAAGAAGTGCTATCTGTCAAATGGCAGAGAGACTTTGGAGGTCAATTGTACATCTTGCAAATTTTTGAAAAATATGGTTATTCTTAAGTTTAAAGAATACGATAATATAAATGATATAGAGCGTTTTAAAAACTATGACATTTTAGTTGACAGGGAGGATGCCGTACCTCTTTTGGACGGGGAATTTTTTATTTGTGATGTCCTTGACGCTGATGTGTATGATCAGAACGACAAGCATATAGGAACCCTTGATGATGTTCTTGAGACTCCGGCAAATAATGTATTTGTCGTAAAGAAAGATGACGGCGGCGAGATCCTCATACCCGTTGTCCAGGATTTTGTATATGATGTTGATACAGAAAACAAAAGAGTCAAAGTCAAAACATTTGAGATGGTAGAGGCAGATGATTCAGATGACGGTGCTGGGAATTGATCGTATACAGGCGTTTGATGAGATGATGAACATATACTAGGAGCAGACTATGAATTTTTATATTTTGACACTTTTCCCTGAGATGGTTATGAACGGACTTTCAACTAGCATAACAGGCAGGGCTATGGAATCTGGAAAGCTTCACATTGAGGCGATAAATATAAGAGATTATACAGAGGACAAGCACAATCATGTGGATGATTATCCTTATGGTGGCGGTGCTGGAATGGTCATGCAGGCGCAGCCTGTGTATGATGCATATACGGCTCTGGTGGAGAGACTTGGCAGAAAACCGTGGGTCATATATATGACGCCGCAGGGAAGAACATTTAACCAGGGTATTGCACAGGAACTCTCTGAGAAAGAGGATATAGTGCTGCTCTGTGGACATTACGAGGGAATTGATGAGAGAGTTCTGGAGATGATAGTTGATGACTATATGTCCATCGGGGATTTTGTCCTTACGGGAGGTGAGCTTCCGGCTATGGCTATAGTCGATGCTGTGTCGCGTCTTGTGCCAGGGGTTCTGAACAATGAAGACAGCGCTGAGATTGAGACATTCTATAATAATCTGCTTGAATATCCACAGTACACCAGACCGCCTGAATTTATGGGCAGGAGGGTTCCTGATGTATTGCTTTCGGGTAACCACAAACTTATAAATGAGTGGAGACTTGAGCAGTCTATCGCCCGAACGAAGGAGCATAGACCTGATATGTACGAAAAATACATAGCAGAGAATCCCCCTAAGGAGAAGAAAAAACGTAGATGCTGGTAAGCGATGGGGTCAGGCCCTTTGGATAGATGCGGAATTGCAAGTGCTCGTAGACCGCATAAATATAAGCTTTTTTACTATAAGGGGTCAGGCACCTTTGGATATTGTTCCTTTGAGCAGGGATGTAGACAAGGGGCCTGACCCCCAATGTGTGCAGGGGCCTGACCCCGATGCCCCCCGATGTGTGATTCAAAATGTGGGTAGAAGTTATATATATGGGTTGCCACCTATACCATGGGAGTGGTATACTGAATTATGGCAGAACACGACAGGATTCGTGTTCTGCCATAACCATGTAGATTGTTCTGCAGGACATTTTTATGTGACAGACGGGCATGAGAACAATGAGATGACAAGGAGATACGAGATTATGAGACGCAGATTTTTAGTTACAATGATGGCACTTGCAATGGCATTTTCACTCACGGCATGTGGTGGCAAGAAGGATGACACTGAGACAACGGCTACTACTGAGGCCGCATCAGAGGTCAAGGATGAGCTTATCCAGTTTGTCGGCACAGACATTCCGAAGGTGGAGACAGAAGAGGCAGAGATCATGACAAAGTACAATGCATATTTTGCTGAGGGTACAACCATTGATACGGACGCTCTTCTCAAGGATCTGACAGACAATCTGCTTCCAAAGTATAAGACATTCCTTTCAGATATAGAGGCTATAAGCCTGAAGACAGATGAGGTCAAGGATCTGAGAGACAAATATTTTGACGCCATGAACACACAGTATCAGGCACTTCAGAAGGTAGAGACTGCGATCAAGGACAAGGATAAGGATGTTCAGACTGAGGCACAGAAGCTTCTCTCAGATGCCCAGAGTAAGTATACAGCATACAATGATGCGGTATATGCACTGGCACAGCAGGAGAACGTGACACTTAAGGGAGAGATGGCAACCACAGCAACGACAGAGGCTGGCAGCACAACAGAGGCGAACACAGAAGCCATAGATCCGAATGAGGAGCTCGTTGATGACACTGTAACATCTGAGACAGATACAGCAGCAGATTCTGACACTGAGGCAGATGCTGAGTAGAAAGTAAAAAGATAGAATAGTATATAATATATAGATTCAGGCAGTAAGTGATCTTGCTGCCTGAATTTTATATAGTCAATTCACATTTTATACAAATTTGGATGTTATATTGTAAAAAGTTGGATAGAAATATATGTGCGGAGGTATATTATGGATGCGATAAAGGTATTGATGGTTGATGATGAGAGCAGAATGCGAAAGCTTGTGAAAGATTTCCTGACAAGGGATGGTTACACCGTTCTTGAGGCCGGAGACGGAGAGCAGGCACTTGATATATTTATGAATGATAAGAATATCTCCCTTGTTATACTTGATGTCATGATGCCGAAGATGGACGGATGGGAGACCCTCAAGGAGATTAGAAAATTCTCCCAGGTGCCAGTCATCATGCTCACTGCAAAGGCTGATGAGAGAGATGAGCTTATGGGATTTGATCTGGGCGTTGATGAGTACGTGACCAAGCCTTTCAGCCCGAAGATCCTCATGGCGAGAGTAGCTGCTATCTTAAGACGTACATCGGATGCGGCATCTGATGAGAAACTTGTGGCTGGTGGAATCGAGATGGATCTTGCAGCTCATGTTGTAACCATAGATGGCAAACCTATTGAACTCAGCTTTAAAGAATTTGAGCTGCTTCAGTATTTCATAGTCAACAAGGGGGTTGCTCTTTCCAGAGAAAAGATCCTGAACAATGTATGGAACTACGACTATTTTGGAGACGCCAGAACCATAGATACCCATGTCAAGAAGCTCAGAAACAAGATGGGAGACAAGGGCGAATATATAAAGACAATCTGGGGTATGGGCTACAAATTTGAGGTGGAATAATGAAATCATCTATCAGATCATCCATAAGGACGAAGATAACTTTCAGCCTGGCAGCGATAATCATATGTATGATAGTTATGTCGTGTGCAATAACGTTTTTGTTTATCAAGAGATATTATTATAATAGTATGGAGAAGATGCTCCTTACTACATACAACTCCTGTAATGCTCTTTTTGGCGATGATGACGATGTGGATGCCAGATCACTGACAAATGATGTAGTGAACGAGTCAGGTGCCATGATATTCATATTTGACAGCGAGAACATGAAAGTCTATACCACTGTCAATGAGGAGGCGGCAGTGTATAACAATCTGTCGTTCATAGCAGATTATTTCAAATACAGTGGCGGTAAGAATGATAACAATTCAAAGATAAAGAGAAAGCAGATAGAAAAGACAGACAAATATGACATACAGATAACTAACGATAAGAATACAGGTTCAAGCTATTATGATATAGTTGGATTCCTTGACAACGGCTTCGTGGTTATTATACGTAAGCCTATATCAAGTGTAGATTCCACAATTGTTACGTCCATCAAATTCTTCTTGTTGGTATTTTCTGCTGTGGCACTGCTGGGATTTGTCATGACGTATTTCTTCAGCAATTCATTTGCAAAACCAATCAAGAAGATGGCCGCCATAGCCAACAGGATGGCACAGCTGGATCTGGATGTGAAGGTAGAATATCCGGAGAACGACGAGATTGGTGAGCTTGCTGACAGTATGAATGAGATGTCATATCAGTTAAAGAATACTCTGACAGAGCTCCAGGAGGCAAATGCGAAGCTGCAGACAGATATCGATGAGAAAGTTCAGATAGATGAGATGCGTAAGGAGTTCCTGTCCCATGTGTCACATGAGCTCAAGACTCCGATTGCCCTGATACAGGGATATGCAGAGGGACTCAAGGATAATGTCATAGATGACGAGGAGAGCAAAGAGTTTTACTGCGATGTCATCCTCGATGAGGCCGGCAAGATGAATAAGCTTGTAAGGCAGCTGCTTGATCTGAATGAACTTGAATTTGGTGTTGACAGGGTTCATCCGGTGGTATTTGACATAGATGCTCTTATTAAGAATGTTGTCGATTCCTCGTCAATTCTGGTTGAACAAAACCATGCCAATGTTGAACTTGATAAGTCGATTGAAGATGTGTGCAATGTGTATGCCGACGAATTTATGATAGAGCAGGTATTTACAAATTACTTCACAAATGCACTACATTACTGCACGGATGGCGGTAAGGTCAGAATATGGACAGCGAGTATGGATTATGACCAGCCGAAAAAGACGGATGATGGCCTTGTAACAGGAAACTTACGAGTATTTGTATATGATGAAGGTCCGAATATACCGGCGGATGAGCTTGATAAGGTATTTATTAAGTTTTACAAGGTTGATAAGGCCAGAACCAGAGAGTACGGTGGAAGCGGCATCGGACTTTCTATAGTTGCTGCGTCCATGGCGGCTCACAACAAGAATTATGGTGTTTATAACGTAGAAGATGGAGTGGTATTTTACTTCGACCTGGACATCATAAAGGAGAATGAAAGTGAACCGGAAATGATACATGAGAGAAACATAGAAAGTACATCAGATAACGCATCAGAGCAATAAATGCTTTGCAAGAAGGAAACTTTTAGGCTATAATTCTAGGGGTTTCCTTTATTTGTTGTATTTTCAATAGCACAAATAAAGGTTAAGTAAAAAAATACGCATCTGACATGATAAGGTTGGTGCTATGCGAGCTGCATGATACGGTGGGATAAACTTAGAAAATCTGGCAGCTGCAAATATATTTATAAAATGGGAGAAGATTATGTCATACAGTGCAAAAAATATTGAGGTGTTAAAGGGACTTGAGCCGGTAAGACTGAGACCAGGAATGTACATCGGTAACACAGGGCGAAGCGGACTGAATCACCTCATACAGGAGCTTATAGACAACTCGGTGGATGAGCATCTGGCGGGATATTGCAACAACATATGGGTGAGCATCAATGAGGATGGATCGGCAACGGTTTCTGACGATGGACGAGGTGTTCCGGTTGATATCCACGAGCAGGAGGGCATTCCTGCGGAGCGTGTTGTATACACAGTATTGCATGCAGGTGGTAAGTTCAACAGTTCAACTTATAAGATAAGCGGTGGACTCCACGGAGTAGGTTCTGCCGTTGTAAATGCACTGTCCAACAAGCTTATAGTGGATGTTGCCAGGGATGGATACCTCTATCACGATACATATGAGAAGGGAATACCGACAACTGAGCTGGTTGACGGTATGCTCCCAAAGACAAAACTTAAGGAAAAGAGAACCGGTACGACGGTTACACTCTATCCTGATGATACAATATTTGAGACAGTAAAGTTCAAGGCAGATGCCATCAAGCAGAGGATCAAGGAGACTGCATATCTGAATCCGAATCTTACAATTACATTCCAGAACAAGAGGGACGGTGAGGAGCCTATAGTATTCCATCAGCCGGGAGGTCTTTCAGCATTTGTTGAGGATATATCCCAGGGACTCACGCATACATCACCGGTTGTCGCCATATCCGGTGAGAAGGACGGAATCGCCGCTGATATCGTATTTTTGATGACGGAGGACGGCGAGGAGAATATCATAGGATTTACAAATAATATCACGAATCCTGAAGGCGGAACCCATGTGACGGGATTCAAGTCAGCATTTGCCAAGCTTATCAATAATTATGCAAGAAATGAGCTTGGAGTTTTGAAGGAGAAAGATTCCAACCTGACAGGTGCAGACATAAGATCTGGCATGCAGGCAATCATATCCGTGAAGCATCCGGATCCTCAGTTCGAGGGACAGACCAAGACAAAGCTTTCAAATACGGATGTGTCAAAGGCTGTTGACGATATCGTGAAGGAACAGCTTACAGTTTATTTTGACAGAAATTATGATGTGCTGAAGGATATAGTGGACAGAGCGGTGGCGCTCTCCAAGAGAAAGGCGCTTGAGAAGTCCAAGATCAACATCAACAAATTCTCATTTGAGGGAAATGGCAAGCTTGCAAAGCAGGAGTCCTCAGATTCTTCCAAATGTGAGATATTCATAGTCGAGGGAGATTCGGCGGGAGGCTCAGCCAAGACCGCGAGAAACAGAAAGTATCAGGCAATACTTCCACTTAGAGGTAAGATACTCAACGTGGAGAAGAAGCCTGTTGCAAAGGTGCTTGAGAATGCCGAGATAAAAGCGCTCATCAATGCATTTGGCTGTGGCTTCATGCAGGGCTATGGCAACGATTTTGACATAAGTAAGCTGAACTATGATAAGATAATCATCATGACGGATGCCGATGTGGACGGTGCCCACATAGCGACACTTCTGCTTACATTCTTCTATAGATTTTATCCTGACCTTATCAGCGAGGGACATATATACATAGCTATTCCGCCTCTCTACAGAGTTGGCGAGGGCAAGAATATCAAATATCTGTACTCAGATGATGAGCTTGCAAAGTACAGAAAGACACACACGAACAAGTTCACGATCCAGAGATACAAGGGACTCGGTGAGATGGACGCAGACCAGCTCTATGAGACGACCATGAATCCGGAGACGAGACTTTTAAAGCAGGTATCAGTGAACAGCCGTATTGAGGCAAATCAGCTCACACAGACGCTCATGGGAACTGAGGTTGCGCCTAGAAGAGAGTACATAGAGACACACAGTGCGGATGCTGTACTCGATATCTAAGCTTATATAGAGTTATATTTGAAAAATACTGCACAGCGTGTTTTCATAGTTTGTATGATGAAAGGGATAGATCATGTCGGAAAAGATATTAAACGTAGATTATGAGAGCGAGATGGGACAGTCCTATGTGGACTATTCCATGTCGGTTATAACAGAGAGAGCGCTCCCGGATGTGAGGGATGGATTAAAGCCTGTCCAGAGAAGAATACTTTACTCACTGGACGGTCTTGCAGGCTCCGACAAGCCACACAGAAAATGTGCGAGAATAGTTGGAGATACCATGGGTAAATATCATCCACACGGAGACAGTTCCATATATGAAGGACTTGTAAATATGGCGCAGAACTGGAAGCTGCCGATACCACTTGTTGACCCACACGGCAACTTTGGTGCGGTGGATGGTTCCGGTGCGGCTGCCATGCGATACACTGAGGCGCGTATATCCAAGTACACAGAGGATGTGTGTATGAAGGATCTTCCGTTCTTCAAGGATCAGTTCATACCGAACTTTGACGGAACGGAGACAGAGCCGACTTTCCTGCCTTTCCAGGTGCCAAATATCCTGGTGAGCGGTTCAACCGGTATCGCCGTAGGTATGGCGACAAATATTCCTACACACAATCTAGGTGAGGTCATAGATGCCACAGTTGCATATCTGAATGATCCAGAGATAGAGCTTGAGGATCTGCTTGCGCTCATGCCGGGACCTGATTTTGCTACAGGAGGAATCATCAATGCCACACCTGAAGAGCTTTACAATGTATATGCCACAGGACTTGGCAAGATCAAGGTGAGAGGCAAGGTAGAGGTCAGGGATATCGGATACGGAAGAAAGAGCATCTGTGTCACAGAGCTTCCATATACCATGATCGGAGGCACTGCCAAGTTTCTAGATACTGTTGCAGAGCTTGTTAGAAACAGAGAGCTTCCAGCGGTCGTGGATATCGCGGACAGAGGAGACAAGAATGGTGAATGCCTGTGTATAGATGTGAAGAAGGGAACTTCTGACGAGGAGATACAGAACATCATCAATATATTATATAAGAAGGCAGCCCTTGAGGATACATTTGGCGTGAATATCAACTGCATCAACAACGGCAAGCCGGAGGTCATGGGACTCAAGAAGATACTGAAGGTATACACAGATTTCAAGTACGGTCTGTATGACACGAAGTATAGAAAGCTTCTCGCCCAGCAGGAGGAGATCAGGGAGATCAAGATGGGACTCTTGACAGCGGTAGACTGTATAGACCTGATCATAGAGATACTCCGCGGAAGTACAAAGGTTGCAGATGCAAAGGCGTGTCTCATGCATGGTGATACATCTAATATCAAGTTCAGATTCAAGGGCTCAGAGGCGGATGCGAAGTTCCTGTGTTTCACAGAGAAGCAGGCTGATGCGATACTTGCCATGAGACTTCAGAAGCTCATTGGTCTGGAGATCAATGCCTTAAAGAAGGAGCTGGCAGACGCTGAGAAGCTAATCAAGAAGTATACAAGGCTTATGGAGTCCAGGGATGCCATGAAGCAGCAGATGATAGATGACATGCTTGAGATAAAGGCAAAGTACGCCATACCTAGAAGAACTCAGATCCATAACTATGGAACTGTCGTTGTGAAGAAGGCAGAGGTCGTGGCTACAGATGTGGCTGTACTTCTTGACAGATTCTATTATATCAAGGTCGTTGATGCAAATGTATACGAGAAGAACATTGAACAGATCACAAAGGATTACAGATTCGCAGTGAAGTGTCAGAATCTTGACAGGATAGCGGTATTTGCCGACAATAATCAGGTGTATACGATCAAGGTCGCCGATATCATCAAGCTTCAGGCTAAGAAGAACACCAGCAAGAAGGGCGGTGGAAGCCTCATAGGACGTCTTGCCGACAAGGGAATCCAGGTGTTTGAGTTCTGCAACATGAACGGTGACGAGAACATTCTGTTCATGGATTGCATAGAGCATTTTGTGACGGACAAGCTGTTGTTCGTGAGCAGGCAGGGACTTGCCAAGGTAGTAGACGGTTCCGCATTTGATACCACAAGGCGTGCCGCAAATGCTTCAAAAGTCGGTGATGATATAATTTACATAGGTAAATTCTCTGAGGGAGATTTTATTATTGCACAGTCAGAAAAAGGATATTACATAAGAGTTGATATCTCCGAGATCCCTGAAAAGGGCAAGGGAGCAGCGGGAGTCAAGCTCATCAATTTAGAGGGTGATGATGTCCTTGAGTCGGTATTTGTGGGAAGCACAAAGGATACCTTCAAGGTTGGGGACAACGAGATAATCTTCACCAGAGTTAAGCCGGGCAAGCGCGGCGGCAAGGGAAGCAAGCTGAGGTTCTAAGAATTACATGCAAGGACAGAATATCTATTATAGCATAGGCATAAGATAATATAGATGCTTGACGTACAATTTTCTGTACAGTACAATATAAGTACAGAAAACTGTACATAAATATGGGGAGGTGTTCTTATGTTAGCTGTTAATTATACAAACTTACGCGATAATATGAAAAAGTATATGGATAAAGTTACAGATGATTATGAAACGATGATCGTAACTCGTAAGGATAATAAAAATGTTGTTATGCTGTCCGAGGAGGCATATAATAACCTGATGGAAAATGTGTATGTAATGGGGGATAAAGCCAATTATGATTGGCTGATGGAATCAAAAGCACAGCTAGAAAAAGGAAACTTTACTGTTCATGATCTGACGGAGGTATCTGCGGATGAATAAGGTCTTTACTGATAATGGCTGGAAAGACTATGTTTATTGGCAGACGGAAGACAGAAAGACACTAAAGAAAATAAATAGTCTTATAGAAGATATATGCAGAAATGGAAATGAAGGCATTGGCAAGCCTGAACCATTAATTGGAAATTTGGCTGGTTTTTGGAGCAGACGAGTAAATGATAAAGACAGAATAATATACAAGATCGATGATGACAATGTATATATTCTTGCTTGTAGATATCACTACAGCGACAGATAAATGAAATGGCTAATCATATAATGTCTAATTAGTATGAATTTTAGTGTACTAATTATATACTAAATATGATGTGTACTGAAATGTAACAAAGAGTACATAAAAGTAATGAAATGACATTTATCCATTCTTAATACGTAAACAAGTATCTGAAAAAGTGCTTGACTTGAAAGGAAAAAACAGATGATTTCAATTTTGGATTACGATGCAGGAAACATAAAGAGTGTTGAGAAGGCGGTTCAGTATCTTGGTGAGGAGGCTGTCATCACAAGGGACAGAGATGTGATCATGGCTAGTGACAAGGTTATCCTTCCGGGAGTTGGAAGCTTCGGAGACGCCATGGGAAAGATTCGGGAGTATGGACTTGAGAATGTCATCTATGATGTTGTGGATGCAGACAAGCCATTTCTTGGAATATGCCTTGGACTTCAGCTTCTGTTCAAGACCAGCGAGGAGTCGCCGGAGGCAACAGGACTTGGAATTTTAGACGGTGAGATACTTCGTATACCGGATGCGCCGGGACTTAAGATACCGCAGATAGGATGGAACAATCTTGAGATAAATCCAAAGGCAAGACTTTTCAAGGGACTTCCTGAGAATCCATATGTCTACTTTGTTCACTCATATTATCTGAAGGCAAAGGATCAGGAGGATGTGGCAGCATCCACATTCTATTCAACTCAGATTCATGCATCTGTGGAGCACGGCAATGTATTTGCATGTCAGTTCCATCCTGAGAAGAGCTCAGAAGTTGGACTTAAGATACTGAAGAATTTTATCGACCTGGAGGTGTAGAGCATGCATACAAAGAGAATAATACCATGTCTTGATGTCAAGAACGGAAGAGTTGTAAAGGGTGTAAATTTTGTAAATCTTACAGATGCCGGAGATCCTGTTGCAGTTGGTGCAGCATATGACAAGGCGGGAGCTGATGAACTCGTATTCCTTGACATAACAGCTTCCTCAGATCAGAGAAATATTGTGGTTGATATGGTAAGGCGTGTGGCTGAGACTATATTTATCCCATTTACAGTGGGCGGTGGAATCAGAACAGTGGATGATTTCAAGGCGATACTCAGAGAGGGCGCAGACAAGATATCAGTGAACTCAGCAGCCATAGACAATCCTACACTTATAGCAGATGCGGCTGATAAGTTCGGAAGCCAGTGCGTCGTGCTTGCCATCGATGCAAAGAGACGTGACGATGGCTCAGGCTGGAACATATATAAGCATGGTGGACGTATTGACTGCGGAATAGATGCGGTTGAGTGGGCCATGAAGGCTACAGAACTTGGCGCAGGAGAGATATTGCTGACCAGCATGGACTGTGATGGAACAAAGGCGGGATATGACATAGAACTCACCAGAACCATAGCAGACAACGTGAACATCCCGGTCATAGCATCAGGCGGTGCGGGAACTAAGGATCATTTCTATGATGCCCTGACAGATGGCGGTGCGGATGCAGCTCTTGCGGCTTCGCTGTTCCACTATAAAGAGCTTGAGATAGGAGATCTGAAGAGATATCTTCAGGATAAGGGAATCCCTATGAGGCTGTAGATTGTGCATTAGCTAGCCGTATTCCGGCGAATCAACGTAATTTGCTGGAAGTGAATTTACATACAAATATGGACTTGGCTATTCAACTTGGCTATCCAAATAAAGAAAAGCATACAAAATTTTCACTTATTCTTAAAAATAATCAAAAAAGAGATAATTTCTAGCAACTTTATCTCTTTTTTGATTATTTTATTAAATTAGTGATAAATTTGTATTCTTTTTTATCAAGCAAGTTCCCCGGAGGACAATCAAGCAAATTTCCCCCGGAGAGATATCAAGTAAGCATCTAAGTTTAATGTATGTTTTTTTGTTTTGAATACAGATTTCCCATTTTACATTTACATAGATGTATCATGCCTTCACATATATATCTATCTATATCACTCCTCAATATATGTGACATTTCCAGACTCAGCATCGCCAGATGTGATCTGGACGGATGCTGATGATTCCTTAGAATGAGCAGCCGAATTAGAGCTTCCTGAAGCAGTGGTGTTGTTTTTATCCGCCGAATCAGCGCCTTCGGTTGCGAGCTCGTTATCCGCTGAGTCAGCGCCTTCGGTTGCGAGTCCATTATCCGCTGAATCAGCGCCTTCGGTTGTAAGCTCGTCATCGAGGTAAGGATTTCCTGTGTCAACACCCTCTGCGTGCATAGCGGTATCAAGCCATGGGTCTTTGTAATCTGCAACGTTCATGTTGTTAAATACATATTCGCCATTCTTATCAAAGAAGAGCTCGGCCCAGCCACAGCTTTCAGGTGTTCCTCCGATGAGGATGACGCTGTGTGAGCCGTCTTCGTTTTTGATCTCATGACGGAAGTATTTGTCATGGCCGCATTTGTCAGTGATATCTTCCTTTGTGTCACCTAGGACGAAGTAGAGCCGTCCATTCTCGACCTTTGTATATCCGGTGTCGTCATTTGTAGTTATAGAGAATTTTATGGAATTGCCTTCGCTGTTCTGTTCGTATGTAACTTCTGTGCCATTTGCAAGATGGAATGTCTCCTTCAGATATTCGATGGCAGCGGAGACAGTAGTTCTGGTTGCCGGGATGCACAGAAGAACTGCACATACGGCGGCTGCTATGGCAGCGTATCTGCATATGCGTATAGTTTTGCCCTTTGTATTTCCTTTTTGAGCTTTTTCTGCAAGACTAGCTCTTATGTTGTCTCTGCTTTCCTTTGACATATATACGCTGTCCATGGTGGATTTGTATAATTCGGTGATTTCCTTGTCAGGTGAATCAGATTTTCTGACATGGAAATTTAAGTCTATTGGTGTATTTGATCTGTTTGTCATAAATATCCCTCCTTATTAAGTATGTATTGTTCATCCATGCCGTGTAGGTTTTGTTACACGACCGTCACTAGGTATCCGATAAAATTTTTTTTAGTTCATCGCGTCCGCGGGACACCCGCATGGAGACAGCCGATGTTGACATGTGAAGCATCCGTGCAATCTCTTTGAAAGTATAGCCCTCATAGTAGTGAAGGTAGAGGACTGAGCGGTATGTGTCGGAAAGATTATTTATGGAATCATACATAGTCTGTTCCTCCATATTGAAGACATATCCGGCTGGCTTCCTATCAAGCTCGTCGTAGCTGGTATTCAGCCTTTTAGGGGCGGATTTCAGATTGTTCCTGCACATATTGGCTGTCATTGTGAGGAGATATGACTTCTCGCTTCCATTTTTTATATGTGGACTCTTTTCTATAAGTTTTGTGTATACATTCTGTACAATATCTTCGGCGTCCGCAGTATTTCCAAGAAAACTCAGTGCAAGCCGGAATACGTTGTCAGAGTATGCATCGTATAATTCAAGCAGTTGCTGCTGCTTCAATTGTCATCACCTCCGTAGTCTGTTACATATGAGAAAACGACAGAAACAGGTTTTCTCTCATTTGAGATCTCATATATAAAACAATCTAGAACATCAAAATAGCACATGTAAAAAAGAAAAATCAAATAAATAATTTGAATGAAAATAATAGAGGTAATTGAGCCGTATGTTTAACGAGGTATTTATATTTAGAAATTATAATATGAAAGAAAAAAGCGTATAGCTTGTATGAAAATTTGATTATGCGCACATATATGGGCCGTAATGTCATTGGAAATGAACACTGTGCGTGCAGAAAAAAAGAAAAATCAGGATTGCCAAGGAAATGTAAGGACTACCAGGAAAAGCAGGACTGCCATGGAAATGTAAGGACTACCAGGAAAAGTAGGACTGCGACGAAAAATAATGTAAATATAAGTGCCGTATGGTAGAATAAAGGAAGTTGATATATTATTTGAAAATTAGTTGAAATCTGATTTGAATGGAATAAATAACATGTTTTGTATATATTTGCTTCCTTATAATAAAAAAGATTGGAAAGGGAAAAACAAATGTGCGTTATCAATTTAAGGAATTATCTTGGAAATGTATATAATGAATTAAAGAACTATCTGGAGACGCTGACACCTGATGAAAAAAAACGATTCATGAAAGAAGTTTCAAATTTTTTCTATAATGGTATTGCAGATTACGGAGATAGAAACCTGGTTGCATTTTATGTATTAAGGTATGCAAGGGCGTACGGTTTCTAGTTTTCGAGAGCCTACGCAGATATATTTTCGGATATGAAGAATCCGGGACGGGTAAGTGCGGTGAGTTTAGGCTGTGGTACAGGAATTGACTATTGGGGAATGTCCTATGCTGCAAGGAAGATGCACAGGGCTGATAACTGTGTACTTGATTATACGGGGATCGATCCTGAAGTCTGGGCGCACAATATAACCGGTTCTGATGATATGCCGGGATGTGACACAGTAAGATTTAACAAATTTGTTCAGACAAATAACACGGATGTATCAGATTGCAGCGATTTTGGACAGCTTCTTGACAGTATCGAGAAAGAGCCGGGAAGAGCACTTGATGATATCTACTTCTTTCCGCATTCCACCAAGGAAGTGTGTATACATACAGTGCCTGATTGCGGACAGGAGGATGGGAAATACAATGCGTATTAGTCCATGGCCAGATTTGCGGGAATTATAAGCCGGAAAATAAAGGATAAACCGGTGTATATCGCATTTACATATAGGAAGAAACCTGTAAAATTCAGCAACGAAGAGGTAGATACAGCAGCATATGAGACTATGTATGGAACATATCTGAGAAAATGTCTGATGGAGAGAGGTCTGGATGTGCAGATGCTGTCACCTATGCATGTCGATTAGGACAGCCACGATCTCAGTATATACAGTCCGAATGAAGATAGCTGGAATTATTTCTATGATTATACAGAATTTCACAGCTATACAGGCACTGACGGTGAGATGACATATGTGGCTGATCTGGGGAGAGACGCTGATAATACATTTGACAAGCTTTTCACTGACCAGATAATTGATACAAGACTTGCTTCACTTACAGAATGGAAAGAAGTGACGCGCAATACTGTATATGTTCAAATGTACCGATGGACAATCTGAAAGATATGTGTTATCAGGTGTTTAAGATAACCGGACACAGAGAAGAAGATCAGGATCAGACCGAAAAGAATACAAAACTTGACATAATCGAAAAGATTATGAGAGATTATTATTTTGTCTGTCCATATACGGACAGGTCAAAGCGGTCTCTGTCGTGGCTTGTGTCAAAGATCCATGATTATCCATGGAGAGCTGGCTAATATATAAACGGTAGTAAGATTCGATTGAAAGGACATAGACATGATATTAAGTGCAAGCAGAAGAACGGACATTCCGACATTCTATTCGGATTGGTTCTACAATAGAATAAAGGAGGGATTCCTGTACGTCAGAAATCCCATGAATGCACATCAGATAAGCAAGATAGATTTATCGCCGGAGGTCGTGGACTGTATCGTGTTCTGGACCAAGAACCCTATCCCGATGATCCCGAGGCTTGACGAGCTCTCAGCGTACAAATATTATTTCCAGTTTACCCTGATGGGGTACGGAAAGGATATGGAGTCGAATCTCCCGTATAAGAAGGGCAAACTCATACCGGCTTTTCAGGAGCTTGCCGGTAAGATAGGGAAGAAGAGGGTTATATGGAGATATGATCCGATAGTTTTCACAGACAGATATACACCTGAGTATCACATAAAGGCGTTTACACAGATAGCAGAGGCGCTTGATGGATGTACGGAGAAATGCGTCATAAGCTTCGTGGATATATATGCCAAGAATAAGAAGAATATGCAGGCTGTTGCGAGCTATGAGATGGGACATGATGAGCTGGAGAAGTTTGCAAAGACTATAGCCGATATAGCAAAGAAACATGGTATGGTCGTGGCCACCTGCGCAGAGGTTGTGGATCTTGCCAAATGCGGCATAGAGCACAACTGTTGTATAGATAAAAAACTCATCGAGGAGATCATAGGCTGTGAGATAAAGGTGTCCAAGGACAGGTCCCAGCGCCCCGAGTGCGGATGCATGGAGAGTGTGGAGATCGGTTCGTACAACACCTGCCTGAGTGGCTGCAAATACTGTTATGCCAATTACTCACCCGAGGCTGTGAAGGCCAACTGTGCGTGTTACGATCCACATTCCCCGCTGCTCTGTGGAAGTGTGGGCGAGTTTGACAAGATAAATGAGAGAAAAGTGAAGTCTCTCAAACAGACTCAGCTCAGTTTTAATTTTGATGATAAATAGTCAGGAAGATATATGAGATTGCAGATTATTTTATTTCAAGGATTTTGAAAAAAGATACTGGAAAGCAGAGAGACAGAAATGCAGATATGGGGGTTAGAATTTGAGATTAACAGATAAAGAATGGGAAAATATAGAATTCCGCAAAAGGAAATACGGACAGCTTAAAGCTGCCCTGGACGGTGCTGTGACCGGGCGGGGCAAAAACTGGTTGGACACTATGCGAGAGAGGATTACTATGATCTTTTGTCGGTGGTACAGATCTGCTTATCTAAAGAAGTGGTTGATGCTGCAGATGACAGTGAGCGGTTGCTGCGCCTACTTGAGACATTCTTTTCATCGAATATGAGCATAGAAGAGAGAAAAGATATAATTGTGAATGAATTTAGTATACCTTACTCGAACGATATCGAAAGGAGCGTGGATGCCATGTGTAATGCAGGTCAGGGTATAAAGAATGAGGCGATGCGCCAGGGCTTGGAAGAAGGTAGAAAAAAGGGCATGATTGAAGGAAAACAAGCAGGAAAGATAGAAGGCAAGATAGAAGGTAAGATAGAGGGCAAGATAGAAGCATACCTGGATATGGGACTTACAGCCGATGAAATCAGCCAGAAAATGGGCATATCCAAAGAGACAGTCTGCAATATTATAAATTCGCTCACTGTGACAGTCTAGGGAAATATCATTGTAAAATATAAAGACCATCAACTCGTGGATGAAGATATGTGAAATATCATACGTGAGTGGGTGGTCTTTTATTTTATTTATGAGATGTTCTTACAGTATATGGCGTTTTATAATTATTATATGAATGAGGTCTTTGCTTATTGTAATAGGTATAGGCAAAGTTGCTGATCGCATCATACAGGTCTGTCTCAGAGCTGTATGAGTTTTGATATATCAGTTCTGTTTTTAAAGTATTAAAATATCTCTCCATAGGTGCATTGCTGTGTGGGCGGCCCGGAAGGCTCATGCTCTTGATAAATTCGTATGTCGATGTTCGGTCACTGATGTCAATTGTTGATGATCTGATCTTTTGAAACTCTATTTTTTTGTCGATATCGTTAAGCTTTTTGTAGAGATCCGTCAGATAAGTATCTTTTGTTTTTTTCATGATGATTCCTCCTTATGATATTTTCTATATTGTATATCTCTGTAGATTTGTGTCGTATTTATTACGCATGACTAGGCAGTGACGGTGATATATCGTAAAAATAACGGGATTGTTTTTACAGGATCGTATAATGCAGACAACTGGTATAAACCTGATGGCGTTAGGCATGACAAAGGAGGAAAAGATGGAAGGATTGATCAGTGATAAGTATATTACAAAAAATCCTGATTCGTGGCGCAAATATGATTTTCTTGTAACAGCCAAGGGAAGAAAACTTGGGATAAGCAGAATAAAGAAAAAGGATGGTCTGATCAAGATTCTGCTCAGCATGGCTGCGGTTGATGTTGTTATCAGGAATATCAGGAATGGCAGGTATATGAATTTGGAAAGGAGTGCATGCAAATGAAACTTAACTGTGATGATCGCAAATTGATCGGGGAGAGTAAAAGAAAACTTAAGAAGGTTCAGGCGGATCTTGAAAAGATAGTAAGTGGCAGAGCACATTCATTACTGCCATTTGTCACAGATTCAGAAGGCAGGTACAACGAAAGAAAAGGTCTTCTTCTCATAGGAGAGCTTATGGCGGATATGAACAGGTCTGCAAACCAGAATCTTCTCTGGTTTGGGGATATTATGAGTGATGATGCGGTACCCGCCCAGAAAAAATTCAGAAAATACATGGAGACTTATCTGTATCTGGTGATAAGAGCGTCACTGTTAAAACTTGATTGGCTGAAAGGCGTTGTTTCGGATCTCCCAGACTGTACATTTGACAATATTCTAACTGGATGTGTTGATTTTAATTCTGAAGATGACAAGGATTCACTGCTGTGCGAATACAATTTTTCCGGGTATGTGTATGAGCGTGGGATTATAGCATGGTGTATTGAGATATACGAATATATAAATCCGGATCCAGGAAAATCCTGGCTGACGGAAGATATGAGAGCAAGGATGTTGAAGGCAAGTGATGAAATAGCCGATGCCGATTTGGATGAATATATAGATGATGAATTGTGCGGTGAAAGTAATCCTGATGCTTCCGAAGTGGACGATGACATATATGATATCGATACTTATATGGATGAGATGGAGCCTTCGTATGACTATGATTTTAATATAAAAGAATACCTCCTTGGCCGAATAGATAATCCAGAGTTTTTCTGTGAGAAGTTCAGATCATTCATGTCGATGATCTATTCCGGCGAAGTCCCGCTATCGTATCTTTCAAATATGAAAAATGCCGTTGAGGGAATGCCCGATACATTTCTTTCGGAACACAGAATGTCTATGTTCATCGATGACAGAAATATGGCAAAGACTGTGGTATACATTCAGAAGGCCATGGAGAAAGCTGATCTTTTGTATCGTAGAAATTACGGGAAGTCATGATATGTAATATATACTTGTATTTGATGGAAAATAGATAACATATTGATTGTGCGAATTGCACTTTGAAAGGAGCTGATAAGTATGTTGATCAGAAATATGAAAGAACTTTACATGGAACTTCTTAAAGCATCCACAGGTGGTTTTATGGGAAGAAGCTTGCAGAATCCCGCAATTGATTTTGCGGATGCCGCAAAGGCCGGAGAATACAATGAGATGTCAGATCAGGAGTATGATGAGATTCTAAGTGATATCAAGGAAGTTAGCAAGGTCTGGATGCAAAAGAGGAGCAGAACGGTCAGCGAATTGCTTATCACATCAATTGAGAACCTCGATCTGGAAGATGACGATATTGAAGATATATCCGCAGCTCTTATGTGTGCATATAAAAATACGGATCAGGCACACATACCATGCGACCCGGATACGGGCGATGCCACTTGTGATATTCTCGAAGATGGCGGAAAAGAAAACCGAAGGGAAGATGCTATGAAGACAGAAAAATCGCAGAAAATGCAGTCTGCGAAAAATAGTTCCCCGGAAGACATACTTTCCTCACCGATGAAAATATACGAGTATCTTGAGAAAAACGTATATGGGCAGAATGAGGCAAAGAAGGCGGCGGCCATGCTCCTGTGGAATCATGTAAATGGCCGGAGGCAGAATGTCCTTTTTGCGGGGCCGACCGGATGCGGTAAAACTGAGATTTTCAGGCAACTTGCAAAGATCTATCCGAATATAACCATTCACAACGCAGCCACTCTTACGGGAAGCGGCTGGAAGGGCAACATGAAGGTTCAGAATCTCTTTGATGGATACAAGGGTGAGCAGAGAGAGCACTTGATCATCGTCTTAGATGAGGCGGACAAGATGTTCGAGGATGTCGATGACAGGCATTACAGCTATACAGTCCAGAACGAACTCCTGAAACTTATCGAGGGTGACAGGGTCCGCCTTGACGGCAACACCACGCCATTTGAGATTGACACATCCAATGTGAGCTTTGTGTTCCTCGGCTCATTTGACAGTATGGTCAAAGCCAAGGAGGACGCAGTGAATGCCAGCCATACAATATGGTTTGGCGTCAAGGGGCAGGATGAGACATTTGACGGATATAACAGTATCTTTACACAGGAAGACCTCGTCACATATGCAAATGTCAGAAGCGAGATCGCCGGCCGTATAAACAATATTGTCCAGTTAAAGGACATGACGGAGGATGACTATTATTCAATTCTCTGTGATAAGTACATAAGCCCTGTAAAGCGTCTGTCGGATTACTACAAAGTACGCATCAAGATGTCAGCCAGGGCTAAACATGAGCTTGCTAAAGAAGCCGCAGACACCGGAATGGGGGTCAGATATTTAAGGTCAAGGCTGCAGAGAGAACTCGACAAGCAGTTGTTTGTGGATTGCGGAAAAAAAGAATATGTCCTATAAAAAGCTGCCACGGTCACTTTTTAGATAGTGATCGTGGCATGTTTGTACAGTAATCGTGACAGTTTTATGCAGTGAAGTGATCGTGGCAGCTTTTTACAGTGACCATAGCACTTTTTATATCACAAAATACATTTTCAAAAAATTTTCAAAAAATCGTAAAAAATTGCATTTCTATAAAACTTTTTTTGAAACTCATTCGTCTCTATAAACAGAAAGGGAAATACACAATGTGTATAGGACCAGTCAAATTAAGAAAACGAATACAAAAGGGAGGCGGTAAGCAGGGACAGAGAGTAATTCTAAAACGAGGGAAAATGAGAGATGCGATTCAACAAAAATTTGAGAACGGGTTCAGAAAATAAGAAAAGAAAAACAAATTTACAGATTAAGAGAGGAAAAAGAATATGAACAACATGAATCAGAACAATAATATGAATGTAATGAACGCAAATGGTGGAGCCGGATTTGCCGAGAGATTAAAGACAGATTACAATTTTGCAGGAAGACTTGTAGGGCTTGTGGCGGCGGTGCTGACACTTATATCGCTGTTTCTGCCATTTATCAAGGCAAGCGCATATGAGTATTCAAGTAAAAGCAACCTGATATCGCAGAAGGGCGGAGCAGTATTTCTGGTTATGGTTGCCATAGCTGCTGCAGCGGTTATAATAGGTAAATGGGGCGGTTTGATATTTGGCGGAGCATTTAACCTTATAGTGATGCTCATATCTATATCAAGTGCAAAAAGCCAGTCAAAGGGTGTAAAAGTAACGATGATGGTTGGATATAAGATGTATATTTTTGCTTGCATACTGCTCATCGCTGCGGGTATACTTGTCGTTGTGAGGAAGTACATGCAGAAGAAATCAATGTAATCTGTTATGAGAAAAGGGTATAAGGGACAATAGGAGGATAAAGATGTACTGCGGAACATGTGGAAATGATCTGAATGGAAATGAATATCGCTGCCCGGCGTGCGGGGCAGAGCCTGATTACGCAAATGCTGTAAAGCTTGCGCTTGAGGGCAATGAGAGGGGATTCTCATTTTTGTATGAGATTTCTTACAAGAGTAAATTATATATAGCCATGAAATATATGAAGGATGAAGACAGGGCACTTGATGTACTTCAGGATTCGTATATAAAGGCATTTGCAAAGCTTGACACACTGCGTGATCCGAAGACATTTCCGAAGTGGCTCAGCACTATAGTGGCGTCCACTGCGCTGGATGCACTGAAAAAGAAGAATCCGGTACTTTTTACGGATCTTCAGAATGAGGATGAGAGCGGTGAAGCATATGAGTACACGATAGCTGACGAGGATATGTCCAAGCAGCCGGAGATGGCGTGTACGGTGCAGGAGACACAGGAGATGGTGAGAGAGCTCATTAATTCATTGTCTGATGAACAGAGAATGTGTGTCCTCATGTTCCATGTGGAAGGCTATAGCATAAAAGAGATAGCCACTACCCTTGGATGCTCAGAGAATACAGTAAAGTCGAGACTTAATTATGGACGACAGAATATAAAGGTAAAGGCTGAGGAGCTTCAGAAGAAGGGATACAAGCTGTACAGCTTCGCACCTATCACACTTCTTCTCTATCTTATATGGTCAGATATGGGAGCAGAACTTGCAAATGGAACGCTCTCACAGCTTGCCGGAACTACATACGGAGCCGGAAAGGCTATACTTCAAAATTCCATATCTGCATCTGGCAGAGTACCTGGTGGAATGCAGATAACTGGAGGCGGCCAGCCGGGCAGCACATCTGGTGGAATGCAGAGCATGTCAGGTAATCCTGGCAGTACCCCTCCGGGTAGCTCGCAGGGGACGCTGGGAAATCCTGGCAGCACCCCTCCGGGCGGTTCGCAGGGAATACTTGGAAATCCTACACCTTCTGGCGGCATGGGAAATGCTGCTGGAGCAGGACGCAGCATAGCAAAGGCTGCTGTCAAAGAAGGCGCCAGGAAAGCAGTCCTTGGCACGGTAGGCGGAAAGATTGCGGTTGCAGCAGCTGCAGTGGCGGTGGTTGGAATAACAGCCGGCGGTGTAGTCATGGCAAAGAAGATATCGGACAGAAAACTGGAAGAACAGAGCACTACAACAGAGACTGTGGCGGTTATAGATGACACTGCGTCATCTGGCGATGATGCATCGGCGGCTGGTGATAATGCCCAGGCAGATGCATCGACAGCGGATACTGCGGATGCAGGTACAGAAGCTGCGACTACCGAAGTTTCTGTGGATGAAAGCGCATATAAAGCAGCGTATAAAAAGGTGCTGGAATCCTATCATACGCAGGTGGACAATTATTTCTGGCAGTATGATTTTGACATTATGACACATACTGCAAATGAAGAACAGACACCTATAGCGTTTGCAGATATCACAGGTGACGGAGTTCCGGAGATGATTTTGCTCCAGTCAAAGGCTGCCGATTCAGCTGGTAACGCAGATCTTGACATTTATTCATTTGATGGAGATAAGGCGATACAGATATTTGGAACAGATCTGATCGATGATATGATGGGATGGGATGTAGGCGCTGCTTCAGGGACAAGCTATTTTCTGTTTACTGACAAGGATGGAACGCTCTGCGCATACAGCGGATTTGGCGATGAAAGATATACAGATACGTATATGAAGTTCCAAATGGATGCTTCAGGTATGCTGCAGATAGATCCTGAGTGGAGTAAAACAACAGGTCCGAATGAAGAACATACAGATAATATTCTTATATGTAAGAAGAATGACAAGGAGGTTTCCGAAACAGAATATGATGACAACATCAGTGCATTGCAGAAGAATGCTGACACCATTCTCATATTTAATGAAAGGGGGCGTGACAAAACTTCAGAATTTTTCGGAAATACTGATGATACGGCCATGACCTATGATGAGGCGATGAAGTATCTTGGAGACGATGGTTCATCAGATAAAACTGGCAAGTCAGGCGGTGTAGTTTCGGAGAGTGATTATAAGAGTGCTTATCTGAATGTGCTAGAGGAAAATGAGACAGCCATAGCCAATTATGACATTCAGTATCCAGTGTCCGACAATGAATTCGGTGGTTATTATCGTGCAAAAAAGGATGTTCATGCCGGACGTGAATCCGAGCCTGTGGCATTTGCAGATATCACAGGAGACGGCGTTCCGGAGATGTTTGTTATGGCATGTCCTGACGGCAAAAATTCGGTCGACGCGTCGCCTGAGCTGTACATATACTCATACTCAGGCGGAGAAGTCAAAAATATATATGATAAGACAAAGGTCGAATATGCACCGGAATGGGATCTGAATACAGAGTACTTTATATTTAAGGAAAAGGGAGATGACTCACTTTATGTATTCAGTATCATGCCGGGTGCAAATGCCTGGGAGGGCTATTGGCAATATGCTATGGGCAAAGATGGTTATCTTGAGGAAATACACATGTGGCGTATATGCAGAAATAATGAGGATGCAAATGCAACTGCGGATGATGCCATAGCCATCTGTGATGGCAAAAAGATGAACAAGGCAGATTATGATGCGATGAAAGAAAACTGGTGGAAGAATGCAGAGACGCTAATCCTCTATAATGGTGACGGTGAGAGTAAGATAAAGGAAGATGAGAGCGGTCTTCTTGAAAAAAGCGCAAATATGACCTATGCGGATGCTGTGGAATATCTGAAATCAGAAAAATAAAATTATATAGAAGATTCTTTTCCTTGAAAATAAGGGCTTCCCTTGGCGGGTGGCTCTTATTTTTTTTCGGGTTTAAGCGGACTTTTAAGTTTTTTTCAAAAAAATAAAAAAATTTTCAAAAAAATATGATTTTTATAAAACTTTTTGAAAACCTCATTCGTCTTTATAAACGTAAGGAGGTGAAAAGGCAGATAAAAGGGATGTGCTGTTATTAGAAAGAAGAGAGGAAAGGTGAGGTGTTATGAAAAATAAAAAAACAAAAACTATAAGAATAACCGCATTTATGATGGTGCTGGTGATGCTGTTGACATTTGTTCCGGAGAGAAAAGCGCAGGCGGCGACAAATGAACAGTCGCTTACAGTTCAGCTTCTGGGCTATGAGACCAAGGTGCTGACATTCAAATCCAGGATAAAAGCCGTCAGAAAGTACGGAGATCCAAAGTATGCTTCGGTGGAGAAAATATCTGATACACAGGTAAGAGTCACCGGAAAAATGAACGGAAGAAGATACTTTGAAGTTGTGACAGCAGACAATAAGACGACGAAATGCTACAGCAAGGTTACATCTACTTACTACACAAAGACAGGAGTGAAAAGAGCAGTAAAATCCCAAAAGCGGATCGAGTATGTCAGTTCCACGAATAAGGCGATAGTGAGAGCCGAGCTTGGAAAAAGCCAGAAATCTTATATGATAACTACTACATCAAGAAAGGGAACGGCAAAGCTGGTCATCATTTATTCAGATGGAGAGATGAAGGTTCTCACGGTGAATACCGGAGGTCATACACACAAGTGGGTGACTGTATCTGACAGGACAAAGAGCATACCGATATATGAGACAAAGGAATACTGCGTATTCATTTATGTCTGGCCTGATGGTTCAAATGCATACTATCTTGCAAGTGGCGAACAGAAATGCAGGTGGTGTTCGCTTCACTGCCTGAGATGCATGGGACCTGATGTGTCAGATCCGGATCCGCTTGGAAGATGCGCATTCTCAGTAGGTGAGGGAATGGACATGAGAGAGAGGAGAGTAAGGACGGGAACAAAATATGTGAGGATAACTTCCCACACCGAGTGCAGTTTATGTGGAGCCAGAAGATGATGCCGGTTTTGTAAAAAATATTGATCTACACTCAACCAGACAGGGGGGATGTTATGACGATATGGCAGGCTATGAATATGTTTGAGGCTCTCACGGAAAACGAAAGCCAGTCCCTTGTTATAGACAGAAGAATACAGGACTATGTGTACAAGGTGATCAGGCTGAACAGAAACAAAAAATATGAGGGCGACAGGTATACAGCCAGTAGGAGACTGACAAAATGACGACGGCCTGTTACCAAAGCAGGCCTTGCGTCAGCCAAATAAGTGAAACAAAGGTACGTGATATGAAAAATAATTGGAGGGAAATATGAGAAATATAAAATCGGGATCAGTTAAAATGATGGCAGTCATGTTGGTATTCATAGTGATATTGTCATTTTTGCCATCGGACACAGCGAAAGCTGCAGTTATTACAAAGAACAATGTAGAGGAAATGCCGATACAGCTTCTGGGCTATGAGGCGAACACGGTTACATTTGACAGGGAGATCATATCGATCAGGGCTTACAGCGGCAGTGAGTATGTGACATATAAAAAGGTATCATACAACAAGCTGTGCTTCATAGGCAGAAAATGCGGAAGAAGATACATAGAAGTCATGACTGGAGATCACAAGATCATAAAGTGTTACGTGAGAGTGAACACAAATCTGTACATTGGGAAGGGGTATCTCAGGGATGTAACCACTTCCAAGGATATAAAGAGTGTGAGTGCATCCGATAAAGATTTCGTGCATGTGTACAGATATGATGACACCAAGCGGGGCTATGCGATTGAGTTATGGAACAAGACCGGAACGGCAAATGTGGTTGTCCGCTATACAGACGGAACATTCAATGTAATAAAGGTCATAACATCGCCTCACAAGCATTCATGGATAAGAGTGGCAGATAAGACTGAGAAGGTGCCGGTGTTTAAGAAGACTATAGTAAAGAAAGCTGTGCTTACATGGCCGGATGGCTCAGATGCATCGCAGTTCTACTCAGGGGACATCGATACACCATTCAGCAACAGCAAGCTTATCGGCTGGTGTCAGAAACACTGCACTGCCTGCAATGGAAAATATGCCACACAGCCTGACCCTCAGGGAAGATGTGCATCCACAGTGACATGCAAGATAAAGAATGTCACAAAATGGGTCAAAACAGGAACGAAGACCAAGACCATAACATCACACGTACAGTGCAGATATTGTGGTGAAGTAAAATAAAGTATGAAAAGGAGATTTTAACTATGAACAGAAAAAGGTGTAAATTTACAAAGATAATAGCAGCTATACTCATCGCAGTGATGATATGTGGAAATGCCGGAGTAAAAGGATTTGGTACGAAGATAACTGCAAAAGCAGCGACGCCTATTGAAAGAACACTTTATTGGAATATGGAACATAACGGAACTCTTGACAGTAATGAAAAAGATGTATATGTATTCAGTTTGAAAAGATCGGGAAAGGTTAATATTCAATTAACCACAGAAGGATACGTATATTATAGTGCAGAAATTTCTATATATGATGCATCTGATGAACGTATTAAATATTATGATATTGAAAAGGGAAGTTATAACTACTCATTTGAACTGCTGGCAGGTTCATACAAATTAGTTATAGATAGCGTAGATAATGAATATTCATTTGTTCCTAAATTTACTCCATCAGGAGAGACAAAACAGGAAAGCTACATGGCAAAGAACAATTCTACAGCAACGGGTACATATTATACTTTAGGAAAAAAGGTCAGAGGACAGCTTGCAATGAATGATGCTATGGACATATATAAGCTTAACATAACAAAGCCAGGATATGTGACAATTGCGATAAGTAGTTACCTCAATGATTATGATATTTCAGTCATCAATGAATATCAGAATGATCCTGTATATTCGGTAACTGAATTGGGTGCAGGATCGTATAAGAAAAGTTTCTTTGCAAGAAAGGGAATACATTATTTTATAATTCAGAAGGATTCATATAACACAGATAGTAAGTATTGCGGTTCATACACATTTACAATAACGAATACAGGAATTCCTACATCTAGGATATCTAAAGTGACCAATTCTTCCAGGAAGGCAGCAACAGTCAGATGGAATACAAGCTCGCGCGTGGACGGTTACCAGATCCAGTATTCTGTGACAAACACTTACAAAAAAGGTTACACCAAGACAGTTATGATTAGAAAAAAAGCTACTGCTGCGACAGTCCTCAGAAATCTCAGAAAGGGTGCCACATACTATGTGAGAATCCGTACATTTAAGAGAGACTCATTTGATGTTGCTCAGTGGTCAGCATGGAGCAGTTCAGCTAAGATCAGAATTACAAAATAAATTTATAATACGTAATTAACAATGAAGGCAATGCAGGATACATAGTAAGATAAAATGTAATATAAAAATGAAGCAGTATATAGCATGGAGGTCAAAGACCAGAGATATGCTATATACTGCTTTTGTTTTGCTTATAGATTATAAGGTGGATAAAACCTTTCGAAGCGTCAGATATTTATTTCTTCATATTCTTGTTTGCCGCTGCGAGCATGAGCTTGATACGGTTTACCTGATTGACCTCAGATGCACCAGGATCATAGTCGACTGCCACGATGTTTGCCTCAGGATATGCCTCACGCAGATGCTTTATAACACCTTTGCCAACGATATGGTTAGGCAGACAGGCAAATGGCTGTGCACAGACGATGTTTGGAGCGCCGCTCTTTATGAGCTCGATCATCTCACCCGTAAGGAACCAGCCCTCACCGTTCTGGTTACCGATGGATACGATAGGCCTTGCGTATGCGGCAAGCTTTTCGATATGAGCTGGAGCTTCAAATCTCTTGCTCTTTTCAAGAGCCTCCCTTGCCGGCTTTCTGAAGGACTCCAGAACCTTTATAACGGTGTTACTGACTATGGCACCCTTCTTGGTTTTGCCAAGGAACTCATAGTTGTAATTGTTGTTGTAGAAGCAGTACATGAAGAAGTCAAGGAGATCTGGCATAACAGCTTCGGCTCCCTCTGCCTCAAGCAGGTCAACAAGATGGTTGTTGGCTGATGGCAGGAACTTTACAAGAATCTCACCGACTATACCGACTCTAGGCTTCTTGATGTCAAGAAGTGGGAGAGTGTCAAAGTCGTGGACTATTCCCTGTATATTCTTCTTGAATACTGAGTTGCTTCCAGTCTTTGTAAGACTATCAAGACAGATCTTTTTCCACTTCTCATGGAGTGCATTTGCCGAGCCCTTTTCCTTCTCATAAGGTCTTGTCCTGTACAGACATCTCATGAACACATCACCGTATATCAGAGCCTGCATAGCACGTTTTACTACCTTGTAGCTTATCTTAAAGCCTGAGTTCTTCTCAAAGCCCTGGGCCGACAGTGCGATCACAGGAATCTGTCCGTATCCTGCCTTTGAGAGGGCACGTCTGATAAATCCTACATAGTTGGTTGCACGGCATCCGCCACCAGTCTGGCTCATGATTACTGCCAGCTTGTTCACATCGTACTTTCCAGATGTGATGGCGCTCATCATCTGTCCTACAACGATGAGAGATGGATAACATGCGTCGTTATTTACATACTTAAGTCCTACATCTATAGTCTCCTTGGTGGCATCAGGAAGAATCTCGATGTTGATTCCCATGCACTTAAATGCCGGTGCAAGAAGATCAAAGTGGATAGGAGACATCTGAGGAGCAAGAACTGTGTAATCCTTCTTCATCTCCTTGGTAAATTCTATTCTGTTGATGGCGCTGCTCGACGGACATGTCTTGTAGTGCTGTTCATGTCTTGAGTTGACCGCGCTTATGAGGGATCTTATTCTGATCCTTGCGGCACCTAAGTTGCTGACCTCATCGATCTTGAGGACAGTGTATATCTTGCCGGACTTGGTAAGTATATCATTTACACAGTCTGTAGTTACAGCGTCCAGCCCACAGCCAAATGAGTTGAGCTGTATGAGCTCTAAGTTGTCACAGGTCTTGACGTAGTTGGCTGCCTTGTACAGTCTTGAGTGGTACATCCACTGGTCGGAGACTATGAGAGGTCTTTCAACTTTACCAAGGTGTGCGACTGAATCCTCAGTAAAGACAGCGATCTTGTATGAGTTGATGAGCTCAGGAAGACCGTGGTTGATCTCGGGATCTAAGTGGTATGGACGACCTGCCAGAACTATACCGAGCATATCGTGTTCATCAATATATCTGAGGGTTTCTTCACCTTTAGCACGTACATCTTCCTTGACCTTCTCTGCCTCTGCGTACGCCGCATGTATGGCACTTCCGATCTCGTCCATTGTCACATCATAGTACTTGGACATCTCACGGTACATACGCTTTATAAGCGCTTCTTCATTGTCCAGAGCCACAAATGGTCTGATAAATGTCACATCGTCAGCCTTCAGTTCCTCCATGTTGTTCTTGATGTTCTCTGCATAAGAAGCAACGATAGGACAGTTGTAGTGATTGTTTGCCTCAGGAGTCTCGTTCATCTCATATGGTACACATGGGTAGAAGATGGATTTGATTCCGTTCTTAAGCAGCCACATCACATGTCCGTGGGATATCTTTGCAGGGTAACACTCTGACTCACTAGGTATGGACTCGATACCCAGGCTGTATATGTCTCTTGATGACTTTGGAGAGAGCACTACTGAGAAACCAAGCTTTGTGAGGAATGTGTGCCAGAAAGGATAGTTCTCGTACATGTTGAGTACACGGGGAACACCTATCACACCGCGCTTTGCTTCCTCGGGCTTGAGTGATTCATATCCAAATATTCTTCCAAGTTTATATTCAAAGAGGTTAGGTATGTTGTCAGCATTCTTCTTCAGACCGACACCCTTCTCACATCTATTTCCGGTGATGAACCTCTTGCCGTTTGAGAATTTGTTTATGGTGAGGAGACAGTTGTTCGTACATCCCTTACATCTTGTCATCGAGCTCTCGTATGTGAGCTTTCTTATCTCCTCGATAGGGAGCATGGTTGTCACAAATCCCTCTTTGTATTTGTTCCTAGCTATGAGGGCTGCGCCAAAAGCACCCATGATACCTGAGATGTCAGGCCTGATGGCTGTTCTTCCGGATATGACTTCAAAGCTCTTTAAAACCGCATCGTTGTAGAAAGTACCACCCTGTACCACGATGTTTTTTCCGAGATCCTGCGGGTTGGTGAGCTTTATAACCTTGAGAAGTGCATTCTTGATGACGGAGTATGCAAGTCCGGCTGAGATATCAGCAACGGATGCGCCCTCCTTCTGCGCCTGCTTTACCTTTGAATTCATGAAAACCGTACATCTTGAACCGAGGTCGATAGGTGTCTTTGCTGTGATGGCGATGTGCGCAAAGTCTGCGATATCGTAGTTCAGCGACTTTGCAAATGTCTCTATGAATGAGCCGCATCCAGATGAGCATGCTTCGTTCAGCATAACGTTATCTACAACACCATTCTTGATCTTGATACACTTCATATCCTGACCGCCGATATCGAGGATACAGTCAACCTCCGGGTCAAAGAACGCAGCGGCGGTGTAGTGTGCTATGGTCTCAACCTCACCGAAATCCAGTGAGAGAGCCTGTTTGATAAGCGCTTCACCATAACCTGTGGAGCATGATCCAGCGATCACTGCGCCATCAGGAAGCTTACTGTATATATCTTTTATAGCTCTGATAGTAGTGTTCAGTGGACTTCCGTTGTTGCTGCTGTAGAAGTCGTAGAGCAGTTCACCGTTTGAACCTACAAGTGCAACCTTTGTGGTTGTTGAACCGGCATCCACGCCGATAAAGCATTTGCCCTTATATGTGGCAAGATCACCTCGCTTTACAGCGTATTTGTTGTGATCTGCTTTGAATTTCTCGTAATCTTCGTCACTGTCAAAGAGTGGGGCAAGTCTCTCAACACCTGAAGAGAGATTAAGTTCCTGTGACAGTGCGTGTATGAGCTCGGAGAGAGTCATAGTGATCTCCGGCTTGGAATTCAGGGCAGCACCAACTGCGGCAAACAGATGTGAGTGTCCCGGATCTATGATGGCGTCTCCTGTGAGATTGAGCGTTCTTATGAAAGCGTTCTTTAACTCTGGAAGGAAGTGAAGAGGACCTCCAAGGAATGCAACGTTGCCCTTTATAGGCTTACCACAGGCAAGACCTGATATTGTCTGGTTTACAACAGCCTGGAATATGGAAGCTGCCAGATTCGGTTTGGTGGCACCTTCGTTGATAAGTGGCTGTATATCTGTCTTAGCGAATACACCGCATCTTGCGGCGATCGGATAGATGGTATCATAGTCCTTTGCATAGTCGTTAAGACCTGATGCGTCCGTCTGAAGAAGAGTAGCCATCTGGTCGATGAAAGAACCTGTACCACCGGCACATACTCCGTTCATACGCTGTTCGATTCCGTTCGTAAAGTATATGATCTTGGCATCTTCACCGCCGAGCTCTATGGCGACGTCTGTCTGAGGTGCATAGTCCTGAAGTGCCTCAGATACGCAGACTACCTCCTGTGTAAATGGCACACCGATGAGCTGTGCCAGTGCAAGCCCGCCTGATCCAGTTATACATGGATTTACTTCAAGGTCACTGAGACTGTCTTTTGCCTCTTCAACAAGTTCCTTCAATGTTTCTTTGATATTTGCAAAATGCCGCTTATAATCCGAAAAAAGTATCTTGTGTTCATCGTTTAAAACAGCAACTTTAACTGTAGTTGATCCAATATCAATTCCTAATGTGTACATAAAACAACCCTTCCAATTCTTTTGTGTCTTGTTGAATGTGTGGCTTTTAGGGCAGTACGCCCTTAAAGCTTCTTTATTATAGTGTAGGGTTAAAAAAAAAACAATGACTTTATGAAAACTTAACTATTGTAAAAAGTGATATAGAAACATATGCTGCACAAGTCACATTTTACTGACACAGGCATAAAATATAAAAAAGCTTTTCAGGGGCAGGTTATGAATTTTGATACTTGTAATGGTGTCATCCATGTGGTGAAGAAGGGGGATACACTGTACAAATTGTCCAGGATCTACAAGGTGAAGCTGAGCGATATCATTTCCGCAAATCCGTATATAAATGTATATAATATGCAGCCGGGAGATGAGGTGTGTATTCCGGTGATCATGGAGGAAGATTTTCTTGTTTATAAAGTGAAGGATGGGGACACATTTGAAGAGGTGCTTAAGAACACGGGAGTGTCGCCGGATGATCTGTTCAAACTCAATCCGGATCTCTATAAGATCCCTCTGATCTGTGATATGGAGATAAAATATGTAGATTTCCAGAGATAGGAATTTTTTATGGAATAAAGCCGTGCTGCAGGCTTTATGTCTGTGGTATGGCATAGTACATATATAGAAAATATAAAATGGCGTGTAGTGCGTGATGCTGTCTTCATTGACCAGGTTAGAAAAACTTAATTATTTCTGATGTTGTAAAGTCATTTTTAATATTATATAATTCAAAAGGTGTAGTTTAAAAAATAACGAATGGAGAATTTTATGAATATAATAAGCAAGATAGAGAGAAAATTTGGGAAATACTCTATACGCAATCTCACACTTTATCTTATCATCGGATACGCAATTGGATATCTGCTCTATATGTTCAGACCAGAAATCCTGCTGATGCTGACGCTGGACCCGGCTATGGTCATGAAGGGGCAGGTGTGGAGACTTGTTACATGGATCATCACGCCGCCGACGTGGGGCGTTGATATATTCACCATAATCATGCTGTTCTTTTATTATAGTATAGGATCGCTTCTTGAGAGAACCATAGGAACGTTTTTGTATAACCTTTATATGTTCAGTTCTATGCTGTTTACTATGGTTGGCATGATGCTGGCGCATATATTCTGTACGTATCTCATACATTATGATTATGCGCTTTCAGGGGGATATTTGGTATATGCATCCACATACTATATACTGCTTTCCATATTCCTTGCGATTGCCGTGTGCTATCCGGATATGAGTGTTCTGTATGCCATGATCATCCCGATCAAGATGAAGTACCTTTCTATTATATATATACTGATCATCGTTTATTATTTTATAAATGAGTCATTTATGGGAAGGGTCAACATAGTGATGTCGCTTGTCAGCTTTGTCATATTCTATCTGAGTACGAAGAATATAAGACGTTTTTCACCTAAGCAGATGAAGCGGCGGAGAAATTACAACAAACAGGTTAAGGCCGCAAGACAGCAGAATGTAAGCCATAGATGTGTGATCTGCGGACGAACAGATAAGGATTATCCTGATCTGCAGTTCAGATATTGTTCCAAGTGTACCGGCAATAAGGAATACTGTCAGGATCATCTGTTTACACATACGCATAATTAATTTTATAAGGACAGGGAATCAGATATGTACAACGAAGAGAAGAAATTGATAACAGATATACAGAGAAAGAAGGATCTTGATAAGAACCTGAAGATGTTTTCAGATGTGGCTTTTAAGGCTGATTATGAGTATGCCTGCCACAAGTTCACACTGAATTATCTCACATTGAAGGACATGCATATGGATGGAGACATTCCAGATGATCCGTATATTGCGCAGTGTCAGACTGTGATAGACAAGCTTGCTGCAGATTTTATCGCAGGGGACAGGAACGAAACTTATGATGAGGATATAAAACTCATATCAGATGTGAGAAACACCATCACAGGCAAGATGAAGGTACTCACTTCATACACAGATGCATTTGAGACATATGAGTATATTTTAAATAGAAAAGAATACAATTTTGAAGAGAACATGACCGATGATCTCAAGAGTGAACTTGAGGAGCTTGATGTCACAGAATTTGCAGACGAGATATACAGATTTGTATTTTCAGATTCTGACAAGGTTGCTGTCAATTCCAAGCTGCAGTCTCTTATAGGGCAGCTTCCAATCCGTATGACGAAGAACAGATTCTATGATATCCTGGGTGATACACTTGATATCTATAACGGAGTGGAGAAGGAGTCTTTGGATCAGTTTATGGAGATGGTGGAAAGCACAGCACTCATAAGACGTCCGGATGGATTTGAGACAGAGTATCCTGATCTCTGCAATGCTCTAGATACCTTAAAAAATGGCAATTATACAGATATGGATTATGCCGCTTACAGCAAGCTGGCAGGAGTCCTTGACAGAAGTGCAGAGTTCCTGAATTCAGTTGTGACTGAGTACATGCTCATCATAGAGCTGGTCAATGACCTGTATGTCATGATGCTTGCAGTTTCAGCCAAAAGCAGTGTGTCTGAGAGCTGCCAGAAAGCCATGTCCCTCATAGGCAAGGCTGTTGCTGTTTCTGGAGATGAGATAGAGAGCGTGTACGCTATGCTCGATGAGATAGTGGGTGAGCAGGAGCAGGCCGGTGAGCATAAAGTTATGCTTGAGTCTGCTGTGTATGATATAACCACAGGATTTTCAGAGGATATAGCCAGATGTGAGCTTGAGAAGACATACAGGGATCTTGAGACTATAGATAAGCTTCTCTCGGGAAGTATGTTTGTGGATATTGATAATATTGCAGTGGCTGGAGCACTCACAGTGGACAGTGACTACCTGGCTGCATGTAAGGAAAAGCTTGTGGGTGAATTTGCTGAATTGTTTGACGAGAATACCATGACAGTAAACAGAGCGGTTATGGCTAAGATACTTTCAAATATCCCGGTATTTTTCAACACTACGGATGAGATCAAGGAGTATGTGACCGGATCTCTTACAAGGTGCAGGGAGAAGAGTGAGCTGCTGGCAGATTATATAGTTATAAAACAGATGATGGAAGAATAGACTAGGTGATAGATATGGTCATTGATGACAAGTTCTATGTAGGAAGAGCCAGAGACCGCCGGATCATCAGGATGGTCAGAGGTATCCGAAGATTCAATAAGGTAAAATATGTTCCGGGAATATTCGTCATCACTCTGCCTTTGTTTGATGATGGGATTCTGGAGATTTATGAACTGAATGAGTTTAGACAGGGAGTATATCAGAATATGTCGGATTCCATACATATTGTCGGAGCTGCACCCACAAGGGGGCAGGCGGTGTCACTTGTCAGGGATATTGTTGATGACATATACAGAAAGACTGGCGGCGTGGATGTAAAGAGATTTTTCACATCCTAGGGAAACGTTCAAGATTCTAAGGGGCTGGAGAATGCATATTTTATTATTAATATTGAAGATACTGCTGATAATTGTCTTATCAGTTATAGGTCTGGCTGTGCTGCTGGTACTTCTTGTTTTGATAGCTCCGGTAAGGTACAGGATATATGTCAAGAAATATGATGATATATTTGCAAAATTCACTGCAAGGTGGCTGGGGTTTGTCCTGTGTTTTAAGGCAGTGTATGATACAGAAGGACTTGATTACAGGCTGAGGTTGTTCGGCGGTACAGTTTGGGGCTCTGGAAAGAGTAAAAAAGAATCAGACGAGCCGGATGAGGATGGCGCGTCAGATGGTGCACAGGCAGAAGATGGCGATGATATGGGTTCTGTAGCTGGCATAGAGAAGAAAGAAGCGTGTGCTGAGCCGGCAGATTCTGTATCAGAAGAGTCAGAATCTGTTGGCAAATCAGATCATGCAGCAGACAAGACGGAATCTGCTGGTGGAACAGCCCCTGCTTTGACAGAGTATCCTTCTATAGACAGCGAAGATAAAGATTTTGTTCTGAGCGACAGTGAGTTTGAAGAACATCAGTCGGGTATCTTCAGAAGGATTGGCAGGAAAATTGATTCAGTCTGCGGTATGATTGCAGATAAAGCAAAGTTAATTTCAGATAAATTAAAGAGTCTGAAAAAGAAAAAAGATGGCTATACTAAACTTGTAAACAATGTGAGAACAAAGGAAGCTATTAGGGTTGCAAAGGCTCAGCTCATTGCTGTTTTAAAGCATTTGAAGCCGACTAAAGTAAAAGGGCAGCTTGTGTATGGTACGGGTGATCCGGCCACTACAGGCCAGCACCTCGGATATATGAGTGTGCTGTTTCCGTTGTATTGTGATCACATAGATGTGACACCGGATTTCATGGAGAAGAGACTTGAAGGAGATCTGTTCATGAAGGGGCGTGTAAGACTGATTACAATCGGCTGGTATGTGCTCAAGGTGATCTGGAATAAGAATGTAAAGATTACAATTTCACGTTTTAAGAAGATTTCGGGAGGAAACTGATATGGCAAATATGAATATTGAAGGAACACTTGGTTCTATGTTTAAGGGAATGGATGGATTCATATCATCAAAGTCTGTTGTGGGTGAGCCTGTGTATGTGGGTGACACAATACTGATCCCTCTTGTGGATGTGAACTTTGGAATGGCTGCCGGTGCATTCAACAAGCAGGACGGCAATAAAGCTGCGGGTGGTATAGGAGCCAAGATGAGTCCTTCGGCTGTGCTGGTCATCGCGAACGGTAGTACAAGGCTTATCAATCTCAAGAATCAGGATGCAATAACCAAGATAATAGATATGGCTCCTGAGGTTGTTGATAAGATTGTTGGACTTTTCAAAAAGGACAAGACCGAAGATGAGGCTGAGGTTGACAAAGCTATAGATGAGATGGCTCAGACTGAGACTTTTGAGTAGATCATTGCTTAGGTAGATCCTTGTTTAGGTTGATCATTGCATATGTAGATTTGTTTAAGTTGATCTGTACTATAATACTTGAACTTACAGCGTGTAATTATTATGAAATCACCACATATAATGGTAATAAATCATTATGGTGGTGATTTTTATTTGGCGTAAATTTACGGGAATTGCATTCTTTTTTACAGCGGTGGGAGTTGTGATAGGGTATTTTGTCAGTGGATTTATAGAATTTCTTATCATAGTGATACTTTTGCTGTTGTCATATATTTTCTCATGTAGATAGAAAAGTAAAAAAATAAGAGCAATGACATGAGTGGTCATCGCTCTTATCTTTATATCAGAACTGAATCGGTGATATTATGCAAATACTATGCACGCTCGACCTTACCAGATCTTAAGCAAGATGTGCAAACATAGATCTTCTTAGGTGTTCCATCAACAACAGCCTTAACTGACTTAACGTTTGACTTCCACATCTTGTTTGCTCTTCTATGAGAGTGGCTCACTTTGATACCGAAATGAGCACCTTTATCACAAATTGAACATTTTGCCATAATAGCACCTCCTTCAATGAATAAACTAACTTGCCTTCTAAACTCACAACAAAACTTATAATAGCAGATTATTTTTCTATATGCAAGTAGAAAATTGATTTTTGCAAAAAAATATAGAATGGAGGTAATCAATGGTAGACGAGCTGGTTTTCTTGAAATTTTGCGTAATTATGATATAATCAGTAAAGACTATGTTTGTAACTCGACAGAAAGGAGTTAAACCATGAAAGAATATATAACAGGAGACAATGGAAAAGTAAGTATAGATGAGAGCGTTGTTGCCCAAGTTGCAGGACTTACAGCGCTTGATTGTTTTGGAATCGTTGGCATGGGTATTGTCAGTGTCAAGGACGGAATAGTAAAGCAGCTTCGCAGAGACAACGTCTCGAAGGGGGTGAATGTTCGTTTTGATGAGAACGGAGATATAGTTATAGAACTTCACATTGTTGTTGCTTATGGTGTCAGTATAAAGGCTGTGACAGACAATCTTATGCAGTCTGTGAAATATAAAGTGGAGGATTTCACTTCATTTAAAGTAAGCCAGATTAACGTGTATGTAGAAGACGTTAAGGTGATGGATTAATTTTGGAGGAAATGGAAAGTGAGTAATACGATCGATGCTCTTGCACTGAAGAAGGCATTCATAGCCGGTGCAAATAATCTTGACAATAACAAAGAATATATCAACGAACTGAACGTATTTCCTGTGCCTGATGGAGATACAGGAACAAACATGACGTTGACGATACTTTCGGCAGTAAGAGAGGTTGAGGCTTCTCCTGATGACATGAAATCCATAGCTAGGGCGATGTCCACGGGATCACTCAGGGGTGCCAGGGGTAACTCAGGGGTAATTCTTTCTCAGTTACTCAGGGGATTCAGCAAAAAGATACAGGACAAGAAGATAATTGATGTTCATGATATTGCAGATGCATTTCAGAAGGCTGTTGAGACTGCGTATAAAGCAGTTATGAAGCCAAAGGAGGGAACTATCCTTACGGTTGCCAAGGGGGTTGCCTCGAAGGCCAGGGAATGTGCTGATGCAGATATGTCACTTGCCCAGTTCTGCAATGAGGTTATTGAATATGGAGATGCTGTTCTTGATTCTACTCCAGAGATGCTCCCGGTACTCAAGGAGGCAGGAGTTGTTGATTCAGGCGGACAGGGACTTATGGTAGTTATCAAGGGAGCGGTTGACTGTCTTATGGGCAGAGTCACTGTTGAACTAAGCAAAAGTACCGGAGCTGTGAATGTGAAAAAGAATACCACAGGCGCGGGCAATGATGAGATATCTACGGCCGATATAAAGTTTGGTTATTGTACAGAATTTATCATCAATCTTGAGAAGCCGTACGGAGAAGCAGAGGAGGATGATCTGAAGAGTTTCCTTGAATCCATAGGAGATTCCATAGTGTGTGTATCCCTTGATGATATAGTTAAGATACATGTTCATACAAACCATCCTGGCCAGGCATTTGAGAAGGGACTTACTCTCGGTTATCTTACAAATATGAAGATTGATAACATGAGGATAGAGCACAACGAGAGAGTGAGCCAGTCGGAGAGAGATGAGTCTGAAAGACAGGAAGAGGAAAGACAGCACAGAAAGCAAGAAATTGTTGAACCGAAGAAGAAATATGGATTTATAGCTGTTTCTATGGGTGATGGCCTCAATAAGCTGTTTGGTGAACTTGGTGCGGATTACATCATTGAAGGCGGTCAGACAATGAATCCAAGTACAGAGGATATGCTCAATGCCATAGATAAGGTGAATGCAGAGAATATATTTATACTTCCTAACAACAAGAATGTCGTACTTGCTGCAAATCAGGCTGCTTCATTGTGTGAGGGTAAGAATATTATAGTTATACCTACGGCGAATGCACCACAGGGAATCAGTGCCATGATAGCTTTCGACAGCACAGCAGATGTGGATGAGAATAAATCGTCGATTAAAGCTGCAGTGAAGAATGTTAAGAGTGGTCAGGTCACATATTCGGTGAGAGATACATCTATAGATGGAAAAGCCATCAAAGAGGGCGACATCATGGGTATAGGTGACAAGGGACTTGTCAGTGTCGGAGATGACATTGAGCAGGTTACATTCGACCTGATAGCAGATGGTGTGGATGATGACTCGGAAGTTATAAGTATATATAATGGAGCGGATGTTTCACAGGAGGATGCTGACAAACTGGCAGCACGTGTGGAAGAGGCTTATCCGGATGTGGATGTACAGTGTTATTATGGCGGCCAGCCGATATATTACTATATAGTTTCAGTTGAATAGACTTATGTCTGGTTGTGAGAGGTGATCATATGGTGTTAAGGGACTCCATAAAAACGATAAAGGGGGTTGGCGATAAAACCGCAGCTGTTTTCGCCAGGCTTGGAGTAGAGACGGTTCAGGATCTGCTGCTATATTACCCCAGAAATTATGTTGCCTATGAGAATCCCGTTGACATCAGTGATCTTCAGACCGGAAGCCGGCAGTCGGTGAAAGCGGTTATAAACAGCAGAGCAGAAGTCAGAAAAGTACATGGACTCATTATAGTGATCGTGTACGCAAAGGATTACTCAGGGACAATTAAGCTTACTTGGTTTAATTGTCCTTTTTTGCGCAGTTATTTTCATATAGGACAGGAATTTGTATTTGTTGGTGACGTGTCGTATAAGAACGGCATGATGGTGATGACCCAGCCGGAATATTATACTGTGTCAGCGTACTCACAGATGACTCACAGGTGGCAGCCGGTATATGGAGTTACAGCAGGGATAACATCTAAGACTATACAGAAGGCAGTAAGGAGTGCTCTGCCGGTCGTGGATCAGCTTCACGATTATCTGCCTCAAAAAATATGTGATGAGTACGGCGTAATGAAACTTGGCAGGGCTGTGACTGCTATGCATTTTCCTATGAATGAGGAGCAGCTTAAGAGTGCAGTTAAAAGAGCTGCGTTTGATGAATTCTATTCGTTTATAGCCAATCTGCACCGTATAAAGGATGACAATGCATTTGTAGTTAATGATAATGTTATAAAGTGCGATGATAATGTGAGGAAGTTTATAGAGGACCTGAGCTTTACGTTGACAGATGCGCAGATGAATGCGGTGAGGGACATGCTGTCGGATATGGCATCAGACCACGTGATGAACAGGCTTGTTCAGGGTGATGTTGGATCTGGCAAGACTATAGTGGCGGAGATTGGGCTTTTTGCAGCTGCCTCATGTGGATACCAGGGCGTGCTCATGGCTCCTACTGAGGTGCTTGCTGTACAGCATTACAAAGAACTCAGTGAGAGATTTGTCAGGTATGGTATTTCGGTTGGCCTGCTGACAGGCTCGATGACGGCCAGGGAGAAGCGTGATATGCAGCAATCCATAAAGAATGGTGATGTCATGGTCATTGTGGGAACCCATGCCCTCATACAGGATAAGGTGGATTATAGCCGACTTGGGCTGGTCATAACAGATGAACAGCACCGTTTTGGAGTAAAGCAGAGGGAGAAACTTGCGGAGAAAGGCGGACATCCTCACACACTTGTTATGAGTGCAACACCTATACCTAGAACACTGGCGATCATCATGTATGGTGATCTTGATATTTCAGTCATTGATGAGCTGCCTGCCGGAAGGATACCTATAAAGAACTGCGTTGTGGATGAGAGCTTCAGGAAGAAGGCACAGGCATTTATCGTGAATGAGGTGTCAAAGGGATATCAGGTGTATATAGTATGTCCTATGGTCGAGGCCAGTGAGGTACTTGATGATGTGGCAAATGTCACGGAGTACACTGAGGAACTCAGGAACACCTTGAAGAATGATTACAACGCAGATGTTACAGTGACGTGTCTTCATGGTAAGATGAAGGCGGATGAAAAGAATTCCATATTGGAAGAGTTTGTCAGAGGCGGGATAGACATCCTCGTATCGACCACAGTCATAGAAGTAGGCATCAATAATCCTAATGCTACAGTCATGATGGTGGAAAATTCGGAGAGATTTGGTCTGGCACAGCTCCATCAGCTCAGGGGGCGGGTTGGACGAGGAAACAAGCAGTCGTATTGTATATTTATGAGCGGCAAGAAAGACAAAGACACGATGGAAAGACTTGGAGTTCTTGAGAAATCAAATGACGGCTTTTTCATTGCTGGCGAGGATCTCAAGATGAGAGGTCCGGGCGACTTCTTTGGGATAAGACAGAGCGGGGACATAATGTTCAAAGTGGGGGATATATATAACCATGCAGATATGCTGAAAGCTGCCCAGGAGGTTTATGGCAGATATGGCGATGAGATAGAAGCGTCATATGATGAAAACGGAGATAGCAGACGGTATTTTTCGCCGGTTTTGTGATATTTTATACAAATTATAAGGGGGATGTTGAATTGAAGAACAAGAAAACAGTTATTATGGGAATCATCATAGGCGTGTTGGTAGTTGTTATCGCTGTGATGGGATATTTTTTGATAAGCGGTTCTGGGAAGAACGGCGATGGTGGATCTGATACAGGAAAATTATCTGAGGATGCGTCGGTGGTAGATACTACGGCTTCGGGAGGAGATACGCAGGCAGAAAAAACTGATACGACGGCTGATGAGAAAGCTGAAAGTGAAAAGACAGAACAGACTGACGAAGAAAGGGAATTTTACGTGGAGATCGGACATGAAAGTACATGGGAGACTGATGGAAAGACCTGCGCAACTGAGAATATAAATATATATAATGATACATCGGCCGGTGCTTCAGGCTGGAAACTGGAGATTGAATACAAAGGAAAACCGGTTATAGACCAGATATGGAATGGCGAGCAGAAGACAACAGGAAATACCATAATTATAACTCCTGCTTCGTACAATGGGGAGATACCGGCAAATGGAAGTATAAATGTGGGTTACAATATCTCATCGGACGATCTCGCAATTGGAAAATACATACTCTATGTAAATGGCAAAGAATACACTGGAGATCCGGCAGTTGGCAGTTCAAAGGAAGAACAGTCAATGAATAGCAAAAAGACAGATACGGGATCTGTGACAGAGGCTGATAATACTGAAGTAAAAGCGGCAAAACCTGTTGTGACAGAGACTGGAACACCATACGACAATCATGGTAAGCTTTCCGTGAATGGCACTGATATAGTGGACAAGGATGGAAATAAGTACCAGCTTAAGGGTGTCAGCACTCATGGTATAACATGGTTCCCGGAATACGTGAATAAGGATGCATTTGCATCTGTGCGTGACGATTGGGGGGCTAATCTTATAAGGCTTGCCATGTACACAGATACAGGTGATTCAAACGGATATTGCAGCGGCGGTGATAAAGATAGTATCAGGTCCATAGTAGACAGTGGAGTTTCTGCGGCCACGGAACTTGGAATGTATGTTATCATAGACTGGCATATATTAAACGACGGTGATCCGAACATTCATATAGATGATGCGGAGCAGTTTTTTGCCGATATGTCAGTAAAATATGCGGACTATGGCAATGTGATATATGAGATCTGCAATGAGCCAAATGGCGGTACTACGTGGGATAGCGTCAAAAAGTATGCGGAGCAGATCATACCTGTTATCAGGAAGAATGCGAAAGATGCTATTATCATTGTCGGCACACCTAACTGGAGCCAGGATGTGGATATTGCTGCAGACGCGCCGGTTGAAGGATATGATAATATCATGTATGCTGTACATTTTTATGCAGCAACTCATAAGGATGATATACGTGGTAAGGTGGAGACTGCGATACAGAAAGGACTTCCTGTGTTCGTGAGTGAGTTCAGTCTGTGCGATGCGTCGGGAAATGGCGGCATAGATTATGATTCATCTGACGCATGGTTTAAGCTGATAAACGAAAATAATCTCAGCTATGCTTCGTGGAGTCTTTGCAATAAGAATGAAACGTCAGCGCTGCTTAAGCCTGATTTGGCAGCGACGGGATCCATCAGTGAGTCAGATCTTTCTGAGACAGGACTATATGTAAGAGATAAAGTTCTAGGGAACTGATTCATATATAAAAACAGATTATATGTGACATTTGCATGATATATGGGATAGGAGATTGATTATGAGAGTTATAGCAGGAAGTGCAAGAAGTCTGAAGCTTGTGACTATCGATTCGCTGGATACAAGACCGACTACTGACAGGATAAAGGAAACTTTGTTTAATATGTTGTCGCCATATATGAAAGGGTGTAGTTTTTTGGATTTTTTCAGTGGCAGTGGAGCTATAGGTATTGAGGCTCTCAGCAGAGGTGCTGAAAAAGCAGTATTTGTGGAGAATGGCAGAAAAGCTCTGGAATGTATAAATAAAAATCTGGATTTTACACATTTGAGAGACAGGGCTCAGGTCATTTCCTCTGATGCAGTTCTTGCGATAAGTACACTTGAACGCCAGGGTGAGAGCTATGATATAATATTTATGGATCCACCATATGGTAAACTGCTTGAAAAGGCTGTACTTGAAAGGCTTATGGGATCGGTTCTTGTCGGTGATGACACGACTATAATTGTGGAATCTGATCTTTATACAGAGTATGATTATCTTGACGAATCAGAGTTTGAAGTATATAAAGTGAAGAGGTACAAGACAAATAAACATACATTTATATGCAGGAGATAGAGATATGAGCAGAGCAATTTATCCCGGAAGTTTCGATCCGGTTACATTGGGGCATCTTGATATAATTAAAAGGGCGGCAGCCATGTTCGATGAATTAGTGGTTGGAGTTCTTATTAATACTGCAAAAACTCCATTGTTTTCTTTAGAAGAACGTGTTAATATGTTAAAGAATGTAGTTTCGGATATCCCGAATGTGAGCGTGGTTCAGTTTGACGGACTCCTTGTGGATTATGCGAGACAGAACGATATAAAGGTTATTGTCAGAGGGCTTCGGGCTGTTACGGATTTTGAGTATGAACTTCAGATAGCACAGAGTAACAGAAAGGTTGCATCTGACATAGATACGGTATTCCTTGCGACGAATATACAGTATTCGTATCTCAGCTCAAGTGTTGTAAAGGAATATGCAAGTTTTGGAGTGGATGTCAAGGAGTTCGTTCCTGAACAGATCTGCGATATACTCCGTGAGAGGTTTTCTATAAAAAGATAACAGTATAATTTGACCAATTGTGATAGATAATTAGGAGGAGAAGAACATGGCAAGAAAAGGTATTGAAGAGATGATCAGTGAGATCGAGATATTTATAGACAATTGTAAGTATCAGCCATTGTCATCCAGCAAGATCATAGTTCCGAAAGAGGATTTGGAGCAGATGGTTGGTGAGCTTAAGCTTAAGCTGCCAAATGAGATAGAGAGATGTAAGAAGATCATGAGAAACAAGGAGGCTATCCTTGCAGATGCCAGAGCCAGAGCTGATTCTATCATCACCGAGTCTGTTGCAGAGGCAAACAGACTTGTTGACCAGAGTCAGATTGTGGAGCTTGCTAATATAAGGGCGAATGAGATTACTGATATGGCCAGAAGTCAGGCTGAACAGATTATTGCAGAGGCGAATGCTGACGCTAAGGAAGTTAGGGCTGGTTCGATGTATTATTCAAAAGATAAGCTCTCGGAGATCAGTCAGTATATCAATGCGACACTTCAGGCAGAGAGAGCCAACTACGAGAATCTTATAAAGTCACTTGAGGACAATGCATCACGTGTAGCTGATAATATGGCAGAACTTGACTCGAGTCTTGCCCAGATCAACGGTGCTCCAGATATATCTCAGCAGCCTGCTGGTGATTCTGCATTTGACAGTCAGGATGATTACAATGTATATGGTAAGACAGAGTATTCATCTGATGATAAAGGCGACTACGATGATGAGGACGAGGATGGCGATTACTATGATTAC